>ERZ802819.518-NODE-518-length-25618-cov-11.0613_pt1 | contig 25618 bp, 27 predicted proteins | sample MGYA00345647_ERZ802819 | MGnify/ENA primary metagenome ERZ802819 (study PRJEB30503, sample SAMEA104212355) | marine metagenome | biome: Westerlies Biome; feature: [SRF] surface water layer (ENVO:00010504) within the epipelagic zone...; material: water...
TTTGCTGGCCGATGCCATCAAGATCAGCACCCATTGTCTTGGCATTGGAGTAAAGGTATTCAATTAAATCGCCATCGTTTAATTTGTCAGCATCTAAATCAAACCCTGCAAAAAATCGTATTGTCATTCGAGGGCCTGAAGTAGCAAAAGATTCTTTGCGCCTGAATGCATCATAAATACTGTCTCTGGTATTGGCTTCAGCCCAAACACCCGCAAGTCCGGAGGCACCCCATGTAATTGAAGACGAATTCATGTATTTGTTACCGTCAACTTCAACCAAAGATTGATTGGCTTCTAAAATTGCAGGATCAGTCATAGGAATGGATCCTCGTAAAGCTGCACTTGAATCTATTAAACCTACTTTTGAAAAAAAATTATCTTCTTCAACAGAGGACGCGGCAGTATGAGTGTCACTTGATCCGATGAAACCAAATTTATAGGGATTGAAGCCTTCAGTCTTTTCCATTTTAATTCCTTCTAACAAAGCATCCCTCGCATAACTACCTTTAATCTTGGAAACACTTTGCGTTGCTACCTTAAATGGCATTATTTCAAAATCTGCCCATTCATCATTTTTTGAAAGAGCTGGATGCGTATCAGAGGTACCTTTGACCTGAGTGATTTCAACAATTGGTTCATTGCGCATTCGTAAATCAGCGTATTCTTGAGTGAAGGGTTTGCCAAATGAATCTTTGAGAGCAAACATAAAGCCATCCGATCCATTTGAATTATGAGGAATGGCTAAGCTTTCAATGCCGTCCTCTCTTAATCTATCCATCCATCGCCATAAACCTTCAGGATCATTAGAGTTAGCTCTGCTATAAGGTACAGAGGGAATGCGATTACTATTGCCTTTGAATATGACATTTCTGTGGAGATTTCCCATGTCAGCTGTTGATGCAGTGTATTCATAGGCAATAAAAGTTGTGAAATTTCCTGGATCATTGTGCCTTTGAGCAGCAGCAACAGTATCTGCCCAAGCCCTTCTACTGACACTGTCCACGTAACCAAGATCAAGTTTTCTTTCTCTCAAAGCGGTGACTGTATTTGCTAAAAAACCTCCAAAAGCCTCAGTTCTTCTTGGAATGGTCGAAATATTTAAGTTTTCAGGACTGTTTATATCGTTAACTTGAGCGCTGGATGGCGCATCATAGTAAGGTGTTCCAGGAGTTGCTGCCTCACCAACTTGGCCTAAAAAAGTTCCATGATCAGTCACGCCATAAAAATCTAGTGGTCTATCTAGGCTTACATCAAATCCAGCAGGATGCTTTATTGTTTTTCCTTTGGCAAATTCATATGCATCATCAGGAGTTGCAAGGGTTCCAAAAATATACGCATCAAAAGAGTAAGTGGTATGAACATGTAGATCGCCAAATAGTGGAATTCTATTAGCACTGATTTTTGGCTCAATGTTCATATAAGGATCGACTGCTTGAAAGTCCCAATCGATTGGCTGTTGACTTGCAAGCCCAATCCGAGCCCCGGCAATGTTCAAGAAACTATCAGACTCAACTTCTTCAATTGAATCAGAACAGCTGGCAACCAAGACAAATACAAATATTAAAGATGTGTATTTATACATATTTTTCCTCAAAAATTTCAGCACAAAGTAATTATGTAAGTCTGATCTTAATTGTTCAAGCAACTTAATACTTTATAATAATTAATAACTGCGCCCGTAGCTCAGCTGGATAGAGTACTTGGCTTCGAACCAAGGGGTCGGGAGTTCGAATCTCTCCGGGCGTGCCAATATAAATAAATAATAAAAAATATTAACTCATTCTTTTCAGAGCGCATATTTTGTTGCCTGATGGATCTCTTAAATAGGCTAAATACATGTTTGTTCCCATTAGTTTCTTCACATCTCTTACGCCTGGAGGGCTCTCGCATGTCTCCCCGCCATTCTCTATGCCTGCTTGATGCCAAGCATTACCTGTTTCCTCATCAGGAACCAAAAAACCAATGGTGCTTCCATTGCCAATTGTTGATGGTTCATCGTTAATGGGCTCTGAAATAATAAACATGTTGTTATCATGAATGTACAAATACCTTGTGTGGCCAGTTGGGTTAACTGAATGAATTCCCGGTTTACACCCAAGAGTGCCTAAAACTGCATCATAAAAAACCTTTGATGCTTCGATATCATTTGCTCCAACCATAATGTGACTAAACATGTAAATTACTCCTAAATTAAATTAAGGGCTTATTTCTGCGCCCTGATCAAGGATATCTTGAAACCCTACTAGATTAAACACATTTTCATACCCAACGATCTTTAAATTATATCCTGCTATTGCCGACCTTACGCCAACTGCACAAAAAACATATATCGAGGTATCAAAAGCAACTTCATCATCGTTGTTTAATTTAAATTCTATGACCCCTTTTGGAATATGAATTGAGCCTTTGATTGATCCAGACGCCACCAATTCTTCATGCTGTCTTACGTCTATCATGAGTTTTGAATTTTGATCGTTGTTAAAGTCTTCTAGGGTTACTCTTGGAATAACCTCATTGGCTTTTTCTAGCAACTCTTCTGTGTAACTCATTTAAATATTAGGACTTTAACTTTTTTGCAGTGTTGGCAAAGTACATCCCCATCATAACAAACATAAAGCCACCAAGGATAATTAACGTAATTTGCTCTTGGAGAAAAATAGCGCCCCAGATAATACTAAAAACCGGTAAAAGATAAGTAAGGGTAACTGTCTTAACAGCACCAATTCTGTCAATCAATCTGACATAAGCCAAATAACCTACTCCAGTAGAGACAACTGCCAACCATAGCAAAGCAAGAATAGAATTTGTATCTGGCATTGCATTGGGTAAATTGAAAGAAGCAAGGGGAATCATTAAGAAACCTCCAAATAACATTGACCAGCCTATAAGAACTTTTTTATCTGAATTCGAATGGTACTTCTGAAGATATGTGGCATTAAATGCATAACAGAGTGATCCAAACATTGCACATATACTTGCAATAAAGGTAGTTGATCCATTGGATGGATTAACCAAGATTAAGACGCCTATAAAACCAAGAATTAAGCCAATTGCTTGCTTTGAGGTTACAGATTCATTGAGCCAAAAATAGGCAATAATGGTAGTTAAAAAAGCTGTTGTGCCATTGAGTATTCCAAGCATATTGGAGGTTGCTCCCAGTGAAGCATAAGCGAACAGTGTAAAAGGCACGGCATTACTCACTACTGCAATAATCAAGATTGCTGGCAGATAAGGTTTAAAAAGAAGTCTGTTTTTCTTTTTTAGCAAAAGAGGCATAAAGACTAAACCTGCAATTAATAATCGAAGAGTTACTAAAAGAATTGGGCCAAAGACAACAGCCGAGATTTTAATAAACATAAAAGCGCTGCCCCAAATAGCAGCGAGCGCAGTTAGTAAAATCCAGTCTTTTAATTCCATTGAATCAAATCAATTATGAGGGTTGAAGAATTTTAAACTAATAGATAATTTTTAGGGAAATAATTAAGATATAAGTGATGAAAAAAAGAAGCCTCTCGAAAGAGGCTCCTAACTATCAGGGTTAGATAAGCCTGATAGGCGAATTTGGCGATTCACCTCTTGTCAAAAGGCGAACCCTCCATTTTCTAATTTAATATAAATACTAATAAGATCACCTCCTGTGCAAGGGTATTAAAACAAGCAAAAGCAAATCCCCTTAGCAATCTGCATTTGCGACATCCAATTAAAATTATATATATAAAACTTCAAATTTAAAGTCTAAATATTTAATCAATCAAAGACTTACTAGTGCAGTAATTCAGGTTGGTAGTATTCTTTGGATTCAATCAATATATGGGAAGAATCTATGCTGTCTTCGCTCTCTTTAGATGACTCTATAGATAAATAAGCAATGGCTTTTTGAATGTCTGCACCAAAGTATTTAAAAGCAATTGTTTTTAATCCTGCGCCTTTATCCACAAAGGCTTCGTATTCATTAAAGATAGGATCTAATGGATTTAAATGTATTAAGTTATTCATAATTTTTCATTTTACTGTATATATATACAGTATTTAATAACATCAAATGGATTATGTCAACTAAATGCAAAAAACATTGCAAATAAAGGGTTTTGCTAGGACTTAAACAAACTATCTAGGTCTTTAAATGCTTTAAATTCTATTGCATTGCCAGATGGATCTTTTAAAAACATAGTGCGTTGCTCTCCTGGCTGGCCAGCAAAACGTATTTTTGGTTCGACAACAAATGTTTGATTTTTTTCTTTTAATTTTTCTGCAATTAAATCAAATTGATCAAAATTCAGGATAACTCCAAAATGTGGAACTGGAATGTTGTCTCCATCGACTGGATTAAAATGTTCTTTTGAGCTTGCATCAACAAAATGACAAACAAGCTGATGCCCAAACAAATTAAAATCAATCCATGATTCACTTTCTCGACCTCGCTCACATCCAAGGGTATGTTCATAAAAATCTGCTGCTTTGGCTAAATTATTAACCGGAATTGCTAGATGAAATGGATTGGTCATAACTTAAAAGACATGTTGGATGCTAAAATAAATATACTACATTAGGTTAAACAATATTATGAATAAATTATTAAAGTATCTTGGTTTTGGAATATTAAGCTGTGTTGCAATCGCATCATTGTATCTGGTTAATCTTTTTTTAATGAAACCATATTCAATTGATCATTATCTTGCAAAAGAATTAACATTAAGTCTTCTCGATGCACCAGAATTTATGACATACATCGGAGTCTTTGATCCGTTTAACTCAGTTCTTAAGCATAATCAAAAACTTTCTATCGACACATTGGAAGATGCAGAAAATGATTTTCAAAAAACTTTACAACATTTAGAGATGATTAAGAAATATAATTCTGAAAATCTTACTGAAGTTCAGAAAGTAACTCAAAAGATAGCCATCTTTGACACCGAAAATAGCATTGATAGATTCCAAAATTTTAGATTTCACTCCTACCCCTTCAATCAGATAAGTGGGAATCATCTTAATCTTGTAGAGTTCATGACTGATACCCACCCAATCAGAAATTATCGAGAAGCCACAGATTATATTAAAAGGGTAAAACTTTTTGATGAATCTCTAAATTCAGATCTGCAATGGCTTGGGGAGCAAAGGAAATTAGGAATTTTTGCACCTAAATTTGTCTTCGATCACGTTATTAAGCAACTCATGGCCTTGCTAGCTTATGAAGATAGTGAAAATCCGTTAATGCAAGTATTTGTTAGAAAAGTAAATGAGTTAGATATTGATTCAGCAAAAAAAGAAGCACTTTTCAAAGAGCTTAGTTCCATTATTGAAACTGACGTCAAGCCTGGTTATAAATCAATTCTTGAATACATGGAGTTGAATTATGATAATGCCAACAAAAACGATGGAGTTTGGTCACTGCCTAATGGAGATGCATTCTATGCGTCACGCTTAAGATCATATACAACTACTGATTATAGTGCTGAAGAAATTCATGAAATTGGTTTATCGGAAGTTGCAAGAATCGGCGAGCGCATGAAAGAGATTTTTATTTCTCTTGGTTATGAAGTCAACAAACCAATTGGTGAAATGATGAATGATCTAAATGAAAATCCAGAATTTTTGTATGCAGATACTCCAGACAGAAAAGAAATAGTCATTGCTGATTACAATCAAATGGTCAAAGAGGCAGAAATAGATGTAAAACCTTATTTTGAACGATTTCCAGTGAGTCCTGTTGAAGTGAGAGCCATTCCTGAATATTCTGAACAAACCGCTGCAGGCGGTTATTATCAAGCTCCGAGTCTAGATGGATCTCGCCCAGGAGTTTTTTATGCCAATTTATATGATATTAAACAAACGCCCACATTTGGCATGAGAACACTCACATTTCATGAGGCGGTGCCGGGTCATCATTTTCAAATAGCTCTTAACCAAGAAAACGAAGATTTGACCATGTATAGAAAGATGGGCTATCGAACATCTGCCTTTACTGAGGGATGGGCCTTGTATTCTGAACAATTAGCCGTAGAAGTTGGAATGACAAAAAATTTATACGATGAACTTGGTGTTTTACAAAGTGAAATGTTTAGAGCTAACAGGCTAGTGGTTGATACCGGTCTTCACTATAAAAAGTGGTCCAGAGAAAAAGCCATGGACTATATGAAGAAAACTACTGGCATGTCAGATACCGAAGTGCGTGTAGAAATTGAGCGTTACATTGTTTGGCCTGGGCAAGCCACAAGCTACAAAATGGGCATGCTTAAAATTCTTGAACTGCGACAAAAGGCGCAGGATGCTTTAGGCGAAAGTTTTGATATAAGAAAGTTTCATACGGTTGTATTAGATCAAGGGATTGTGCCCCTGTTTATCTTAGAAGACATAATCGATGAATGGATAGCAAAAAGCTAGGGAGTTTTTGCGCGAATGATTGGTTTTAAAGTGATAGTCAAAGCTATTACAACTATTGCGGTTCCTAGTATGTCTCCGACAAAAAATCTTCCAATTTGATCTATCCCGATTTCCATTGAACTCAAGGAAAGTCGTGTGAGAGTTAGATTTATTAGTAGCGAGTTATAGGTTGCTGAGATTAATGTAATTAGCGCTATGTGTTTATAATTTGTACTGTTTAAAGGGCTCGCTTGAGTGCTGCCAAGGGGAAAGCCAAATAAAGACAAAGTGCTTAATGCAAGAGGAACTGATAATACACTCATCAAGGATGGAATAAGATGAGTGAGGGTATAAGGTTCAAAGACATTAAAATCAGGGCCCCAAAGCTCTGCTAAGAAAAGTCCAGGAATGGCCTTCCAGCCAAAATACACCACACATAAGACTCTTGCAGCATGTGGAAGATAAAAGTAACTTCCTAGCCAATTAGGCGAACCCTCTATCTGAACAACAAAGAATGACCATATGATCCATAAAGAAGAAGAAAAAAGGAAAGCGGTCAACGAAACTGTTGCGAAATTTTTCAAAGTGCTTATGAGGTTTTTAGGTGCGGCTCTTTAAGGTAATTAATGACTCGCGGCCATCATCCTGGGATTGAGTCAGGTAGATAATGTCTTCATCAGATAGTTTCTTTAAAGTTTTATAAACTGTTGATCTCGACATTCCAGAATTTTCCACAATTTCACTTATGTTTGAACCATGTTCATTGAATGCAGACCTTGTAATGATTGTATAAAAAACCTTCAGTTCATTGGGCGTGAAATGTCTAATGTTTAAATCATTTTCTAAACCAGAAAGCATGCTTAAAGCATTATTTATGTTTGTATAAAACTCATTCATAATTTTTATGATATCACTCTTGTTTCTAAAACTTTATCTGAATGACACAAATTTGTCACTTTTTTTTAAAAACTTTAGAATTTAGGGAGTCATCTGGCGGAGAGACGGGGATTCGAACCCCGGAACCAGTTGCCCAGTTACTACCTTTCCAAGGTAGCGCAATCGACCACTCTGCCATCTCTCCTGCTGATTGGTAAAGCATTTTACATTAAGTAGAATCTTTTAGGGGAGTAAGTTACAGGGTAAGTTTTTAGGTATTAGCCTATGGGTGATTCAGTGTATTATTAAGACATGAGTCTTACTACCTACGTTATTGGAAATATTGCTTTTATTATATTGCTCTACTTGATTGTTAGAAATAAGAAATGAAAAAACTAATGGGGTATATTTTAGATGCTTAAGACTCTCTTAGGGTAATTACTGGAGATGTATAAATAGTTTTTCTTATTGATAAAATCCCACTTATAAAAATAAATATCACACCAATAGCAAAGCTTAAACCCAGTATTAAAATATTGGGAGAATATAAAAGATCTAGAAATTGACTGAAAATAATTGAGGACAAAATTACTGCAAAAATTATGGCTGTGAGGCCTGAGAGAATTCCTAAAATAAAGAATTCGGCAGCTGCAGACTGAAAAATTATTAATCTATTAGCACCAATCGCATGCATAATTGCAGTCTCCTTGGTTCGTTGATCTCTGTTAGAAAAGACTGATGCCACCAAGGCCAATATTCCTGCAATTAATGTGAGCAGAAAAATGTACTGAACAGCTAAAGAAGCACTCGAAACAGTATTTCGGATTTGCTGAATAACTGCCCCTAAATCTACACTGGTAATGGTAGGAAAGCGCTGAGTAAATAAATTCATAATATTGCTCTGCTCTGAAATTTTGATGCTGGTAATATATGAATTAGGCAGACTCTGACCAGCACTTGGCGAGAGTATAAAAAAGAAATTAGGTGAAAAACTTTCCCACTCTATTTCACGAAAGCTGGTAACGGTTGCGCTAAATTTAGATCCACCAGAAGAGAAAAATAACTCATCACCAATTTCTAAATTCATAGACTCAGCCACTTCAGCGTCTATGGAAACCTCTGCTGTCGTGCTCTCTTGGTTCCACCACTCCCCTTTACTGATCTTATTACTTTTTGGTAAAGATTCCTGCCATGTTAGATTTGCTTCTCTCTCCATTAAATTTTCAGAACTAAGCTCATCTGACCCAGCGCGTTTTGCAGACAGCAATCTGCCACGAATTAATGGAGTATAACTTGGTGAAAAATTAGCTGTTTCCAAAAAATAAGAGGTGACGTTTGCAATGTCATATTCTTGAATATTAAACAAAAAATAATTAGGCGTGTCTTCCTCCAATGTTTCACTCCAGGAATCTATTAAATCTGTTCTGGTCTCGGCTAAGACAATTAAAAATAAAAGTGATAAGCCAAATATGATGATCTGCAAGATGCTTTCGTTGCCTCTATTAACAATATTTTTAAGACCTATTTTCCAACCAATCCCAGATGAAAAATTTATTGAGCCAAGGAGGATAATTAAGATTTTTCCTATTGCATAAAGCGCAGCCGTAACAAAGATTAAAGCCATTAAGATATATGAAAGTAATTTAATATCCTGAAATAAAATGCCTAAAAATATGAACATTGTTACTAAAGCAACAAGATAGATGGTCAGATTATTACTCAGATTTATAGAGAAGTCGTTTCTTAAAATGCGAATGGGTTCAGTTTGACTTAATATTTTCAAATACGGAGAAGCCGTTGCAAAGACAACAAAAATAGACGTTACGAAACCCAGTACTAGTGGCTTAAATGACGGTGCAGGCAGGTCTGTGGTCAAGATTCCTTGAAGAGTAGAGATTATCAAGGATTGCAGCGCATAACCGCACAACAGACCCAATAAAGTCGCAAACAATATAATTAACAATAACTGCATAATTTGATGACCTAAAATAAATAGTTTTGAGGCACCGAATACTTTCATTAAAGATGCCTGAAGAAGATTTCTAGTTGCATATCGCCTGACTGCCATCATCGCAGAAATTACAGAAATGATAATCGTAAAGAGACTTGCTAAATTAAAGAATGTAACCGATTCTCCCAGCGCTTCTCCCAATTCGTCACCAACATCGTCAGCTTGTTGAAGTCTAATGTCAGCCGGAATTTCTCCAATGTCATTAATAAAATTATTTAAATTTCGTGTTGATCCAGAAAACATACTCCTATACACCACCCTGCTCCCAGTTTGGATAACACCCATATCAGATATGTCATTAATATTTGCTATGGCAATTGGATAAAAGCCAACAAAGCTAGAATTCCTGTCTGGAAAATCTTGGATAATGCCATCGACTTTCAAAACTTTATTACCAATAGATATTTCACTGGAGTTTTTTATATTGAGTGTTTCAACGATTTTTGGCTCAATCCATACGTGTCCAGTTGGCGGACTGCCGTTGTTTTGAATGGGCGAACCATTAAAATCTGTGACAATTAATTCTCCTCTTAAGGGGTACGATTCTGAGGTAGTTTTTATGGAAGTAAGTAAATTATCATCATCTGTGATAACCATGCTTAAAAAAGTAATCGTTTCAGCTGTTTCTAAATTATTGGCTATGCCTAGTTCTAAATATTTAGGATCTATCACTGATGCAGATCGTAAAACAAGATCGGCACCCAGAATACTAGATGCTTGAAGTTTCATTGATGTTTGAAGTCGATCTCCTAGAAAACTAACACTAGATATAGAAGTAACAGCTAAAATTATTGATAAAGACAATATCAAGAGATCGCCACTGAGCGCTTCTGACCAAAATTTATTTAGCCCATATCGAAACCCTTTAATCACAAAAGTGAACCATCGGATAACTCATATAAATCTTCACACTTTTCTGCTAGAAGTAAGTCATGAGTAACAAGTACTAATGTTGTGTTAATTAATTCATTAATTGAGAAAAGTAAATCAGTCACAGCATTAGAGCTTTTTTGATCTAAATTGCCAGTTGGCTCGTCAGCGAATAAAATTTTGGGTTTATTTACTATCGCTCTTGCAATGGCTACTCTTTGTTTCTCGCCTCCGCTAAGCTGAGTGGCAAAGTTTTTTGACCTAGCACTCAAACCAACTTGATCAAGAGCAATTTGAGATTTTTCAATTGCATCAGGGTCTCCAGCGATTTCAAGAGGCAGCATAACGTTATCTAAGGCTGATAATCTTGGCATTAGGTGAAAAGATTGGAAAACAAAGCCAACATCCTGTGCGCGGATCTGAGCTCTTTGATCTTCGTTCATTGAAGTGATATTGGATCCCAATAGGTTCACTGATCCCCTAGTTGGTAAATCTAAACCTGCCATAATGGCCAATAATGTAGTTTTTCCTGAACCTGAAGGACCAACTAAAGAAATAGGTTTGCCCCGTTCAACTGATAAATTTATATCTTTAACTATTGTCAAAAGCCCCTCCGGACTGTTAACTTCTTTTGTAATGTTTTTAACTTCTAAAATAAGGTCTTTCAATGGGTGCCTAGGTGTATTCTCAGCTATTTTACTTTCAGTTTTCATGACAGTAAATGCTTCGGAAAGCTTATCATTAAATAAGAACACCATTGTGGTTTTAGGAGACAGTTTAAGTGCAGGATACGGAGTAAAAATAGAAGAATCTTGGCCATCTTTGTTAGAAAATAATCTAAAAAAAAATAATCTTGGTCTTTCGGTAATCAATGCAGGAATAAGTGGAGATACGACATCAGGTGGGCTCTTCAGATTACCTCTCTTACTAAAAAAACATCAGCCAAAAATTGTAATCTTAGAGTTGGGTGGCAACGATGGTTTAAGAGGCATGTCAATCAAAAGAGTTATTAAAAAGAATCTTGAGCAAATGATCAATATGATTCGTGCAAGTGGCTCTATTGTTGTAATGGTTGGAGTGGAGTTACCGCCTAACTATGGAGATCGGTATACAACAAGCTTCAAGAATATGTATGTCGATCTGGCAGATCAATACAATATCAGTCTTGTTAAAGGCTCCCTAGTAGAAATGGTTTCATCGAATTTAATGCAAGCTGATGGTATTCATCCAAATAAAGCTGGTCATATATTAATCGAGCAAGAAGTTCTCAAAGACATAATGCCAATTCTATTAAATCTTACTGATTAAAATCTCTAAAGTTTTTAAAAATTATTTTTTTATTAGAGGACCTAATTGGATTTATATCGATGCCACCTCTTCTTAAAAATCTTCCGCAAACGGTTAAATCATTTATCTTAAACTTATCTCTCAAGGTCAAAAAAATTGAGTCAATGCATGCTTCATGGAAATCACCCTTTTCTCTAAAGGATTTCAATAGGTTATTAATTTTAATCGAATCAATTGAATGCGAAGCTGAATAAACATAAATATTTGCCCAGTCAGGCTGAGCAGTTACAGGGCATATAGATCTAAATCCTTCAAATTTAAGCACCTTATTTTTTTTAATCTTTTCTCGTAATCCATTCAACTTGATTGATTTAGGCGGGGAATCATATCTAGTTTTCCTTTTTACTTTAACTTTTGATTTAGTAAGTCTGGAAAGATCTCTTTCAATGAGGGTATAAGCATTTATTGAATTTTTAAATTTTCTTTTATAAAAAGATGCTAAATAAATCTTGAGAGATTTAGATTCAACTGTAAAGTCAGAGTCAACGGATATTTTTATTTCTAAGGCCTCTAAAGTTGGTTTATTTTTCGAATTTAGGTAGGAAAATTCATATACATTCCAAAAATCAATTCCATAATAAGATATTGCACCAGCATGAGAACGTTTAACTGAGTCTAGAAGATTCGGAGAATAATCTAAAATCTTGGAACTATTTTTCTTGCCCAAATACTTAACTTTCACTGGCGTGTTCCAACTCCTTTATGGAGAAGCAAAAGACATGCTGAAGTTAGTATTGCTATGAATAATAGAATCATTGATAAAGCGAACGGAATTGATACATCGCTGACTCCCAACATTCCCTCTCTAAAGGTATTTACCACATATAACATTGGATTAGCCATAGATATATTTCTCCAGATATCTGGAAGGATATTGATGGAATAGAAAACTCCTCCTAGATAGATTAATGGAGTTAATACAAACGTTGGAATTATTGAAATATCATCAAAGCTGTCAGCAAATACAGCGTTGATAAAGCCCATGAGTGAGAAAAGAATAGATGTAAGAATCAAAACTAAAACTGTTAGCATTGGATTTACTATGCTGAATGTTGGATAAAAGAATAGGCTGACACAAAAGACAATGCATCCAATTAAAATCCCTCGAGTTACTCCTCCCATTACAAAACCAATCAATATTGCCCAGTTTGGCATAGGTGAGACCTGTAATTCTTCAATTGATTTTTGAAATTTCACAGAGTAAAAAGAGGAGACAACGTTCGCGTAAGAATTTGTTATTACGGACATCATAATCAGTCCTGGGATCATAAATTGAATATAATCTAACCCATCCATAGTTCCGATTCGAGGGCCAATCAAAGATCCAAAAATTACAAAATATAATGACATAGTGACCGCGGGTGGCACCAATGTCTGAACCCAGATTCTTAAATAACGTTTAATTTCTTTGCGAATTAATGTAGTAAGGGAAATTAATATTTCTTTTTTTCTGCTCATGATTAATTTTTCTTGATCATCTCTATAAACATTTCTTCCAATCTATTAGATTCATTTCTCATAGATGAAACGGTAATACCTTGCTCAGATAATTGATCAAACAGATGATTGATAGATTGATCTTTTTTAATTGCCACGTTTAGAGTATTTGAATCCTCTAAAAAAATTTTAAAATTAGATATCGAGGGTGGCTTCTCAAGAGACTGATCAATGTCTAACAAGAATCCTTGAACATCCAGCCTGCTTAATAAATCTTTCATAGATGTATTTTCAATGAGTTCTCCATGATCAATAATTGCAATATTTTTACAAAGTTGCTCAGCTTCTTCAAGATAATGAGTGGTTAAAATAATGGTTGTTCCATTTGCGTTGATTTCTTTTAAAAAATCCCACATTTCTCTTCTAAGTTCAATATCAACTCCTGCGGTAGGCTCATCCAAAATCAAGAGTTTGGGCTCATGAATTAGGGCTTTTGCTATCATCAATCTTCTTTTAAAGCCTCCTGATAGTGTTCTTGCTTGATCATTTCTTTTCTCCCAAAGACCAAGGCGTTTAAGAGTAATTTCAGTTTTTTGCATTGCTGTCTTAAGAGGTATGCCATAAAAACCAGCTTGAGTTGTAACGATGTCTATAACTTTTTCAAAGTTATTAAAATTAATTTCCTGAGAGACCACTCCAAGCAAACGCTTTGCCTCTGGAAAGTTCTCATCAGTATCGATATCAAAAATTTTAACCTTACCAGCAGTTTTATTAACCAGAGAGGCAATGATTCCAATGGTGGAAGATTTACCAGCTCCATTTGGTCCAAGCAATGCAAAAAAGTCACCTTCTTGAACAGTAAGATTAATACCTTTCAATGCAACAACGTCGGAATCATATGTTTTTTTAAGATCAGTGATCTCGAGAGCAAATTGACTCATGCCAGCTCTTCTTCCAAACCATCAACAAAAACTGTTAATAGCAGCCCAATTAGGAGTCCAATCCAAGCACTATAAAAGGTTATAAAAAAAGCAATTAATAGTGCTGTTGCCATTTCAGAATTCTTTTTTGGTATGGCCATAGCAACATAAGCACAAGCAAACCCCGTAAGAATTAATGTAAGAGTAAGTGCCATTACCATTAAAGGCTGCATTAAAGTAACAAAAGGAAGAGTGAAGTACAAAAATGGAATTCCCATTAAATAATATGAGCCAATGCCATCAAAGATTGATGGCATATGCTTATGTCCTTTTTTCCATTGTTCTGCAACAACTACATGAACCCCGGTCCATAATGCGCCCTGAGTTGGAAAAAATGGGTTGATTAAAGAGGCTAGCAAATTTCTAATTCCAACAGATAAATGAGATCTGTTTAGATCGATTGGCAAAATCTCATCATTGCGATGTTTTTGTGCATCTTTTAAAACCTCAGTTGCTGTCACGAGATCACCAAAAAGGAGCATATATCCGATAATAACCAAGGGCAAAGCATCAATGTACATCTGCAACGACGGTAATCCAATATAAAAAGGTGAAGTCTTTTCAATCAAACTTACGATTGCTGGAATTTTAAAACCCCACTCAATATTAAAAGTTAATTCACCCAGCAAGAATGCAACCATGCCAGCTATTAAAAATCCAGGCAATAAGCCAAGAGAGCCAATGATTTCAAAAAATTTATTTTTGGAGGCTATTTTTTTAAAGGGATTAGAGAAAGTTGTGACAACACATAAAACAATTGCTACGGTCATGGAAATTGGTTGCAGAAGATATGAATCAAAATCTTCATAAAATACTTGATAAAAAGCTGCCAAGGCAGCGCCTAAAATAATCCCAGCTTTGAGGCCATTAGGAATTTTCTCAACCAATAATTTGCCCCATCCAGTAAGGCCAAGAATGAGAATTAAAGCGGTAAATTCAAAGCACATTGCTGCCATAAATTGAAACGCTTCTGGATTATATCTACACACTCCATCCACACAGATATCAGATCCTTCAGAAGGGACGCCATAATAACCAGCTGCAGCTAGGGCTCCCATAACAATAGGTACTGCTGGAGTGACCCATCCTGGAGCCATTGGTTCCCCAAAAATTAAAGGTCCTGCTGAAATAAAGGTTCCAGCAACCATACTTAGGGCAACGGCCTCCTCAAAGTTTAATCCAAGCTTCATCGCTAATGGAGCTGCTGCAAAGGCAGTCGCACCTGAAATAACTAAGCCTTGCAGGAATTCTGGAGCTCTAAACTTGATATGAATAAAAGGAATTCTTAAAGTAAATGGGCCCCATTTAATGCCATTATTTGATGAAGTGTTAAGCGTATTCATTTTGAAAGTTCTGACATCCCCTCTTCTAAACCCTTTAAAGTTAATGGAAACATCCGGTTGTCCATCAATTCTCTAATAATACATAAAGAAGAAGTATAGTCCCAATGATCATCGGGTACAGGATTTAGCCATGCAACTCTATCAAAATGAGCACAAAGGCGCTTTATCGTTGCCCCACCAGGTTCCTCATTCCAGTGCTCAATGCTTCCTCCAGCATTAGTAATTTCATATGGTGCCATTGTGGCATCACCTACAAATATTACCTTATAGTCAGCGCTGTATTTATTAATAATATCTTGCACCAGAAACCTTTCCTGAGTTCTTCTTCTGTTATCCTCCCAAACTGATTCATAAACACAATTATGAAAATAAAAATATTTTAGATGTTTAAATTCTGTTTTAAGGGCAGAAAATAGCTCCTCACAAAGTTTAATATATGGATCCATTGAGCCACCAACATCAAAAAATATGAGGACTTTTACATGATTTGTTCTTTCGGGAATCATGTTGATATCTAAAATTCCAGCATTTCTTGCAGTCGATTTGATTGTTCCATCCATATCTAATTCAAAGTCTGTACTTTGTCTTGCAAACTTTCTTAATCTTCTAAGTGCAACTTTTATATTTCTGGTACCAATCTCTACAGAATCATCTAAATTTTGAAATTGTCTCTGCTCCCATACTTTTACTGCTTTTTTTTGACCGCCCTCTCCACCTACCCTAACGCCTTCTGGGTTTTGACCATTGTTTCCAAAAGGTGAAGTGCCATTTGTACCAACCCACTTGTTTCCACCCTCATGTCTTTCTTTTTGCTCTTCCAGTCTTTTTTTAAACTCTTCAAGAAGCTTCTCCAAACCTCCCAAGGACTGAATTTTTTTCAACTCCTCTGGATCAAGCTCTTTTTCAAATGCTTTTCGAAGCCAATCTTCAGGTATTAGGGCTTCAAATATATCTTCCAAAGTCTCTATACCTTTAAAATAAATCTCAAAGGCTCTGTCAAACTTATCGTAATTCTTTTCATCCTTAACAAGAGTGGTTCTTGAAAGGAAATAGAAATCTTCCATATTTGCAAATGCAAGGTTTTTTTCTAATGCACCCAATAAATCAAGTAATTCCCTTAAAGTGCAAGGGACTCCTGAAGACCGAACTGTGTGAAAGAGATTGATTAGCATTTATTTAGTTTGCTCTCTCCTAGACATGAATGCGAGCCTTTCAAGAAGCTGAACATCTTGTTCGTTTTTTAACAACGCGCCATATAAGGGAGGTATTGCTTTGGATGTATCTGCATTCTTCAAAATTTCATCTGGCAGTTCATCAGACATAAGCAACTTCAACCAATCAATTAATTCAGAAGTTGAAGGTTTTTTCTTCATCCCAGGTATTTTTCTTACATCAAAAAATAAGTCTAGGGCATCTTTTACTAAAGCTTTTTTAATTTTGGGATAATGCACCTTAACAATTCCCTCCATAGTTGGACGATCAGGAAACTGAATATAATGAAAAAAACATCTTCTTAAAAATGCATCAGGAAGCTCTTTTTCATTATTGGATGTAATAATTATGAGTGGTCGTTTCTTTGCTTTTATAGTTTCACCAGTTTCATAACAGAAGAATTCCATGCGATCAAGCTCTTGGAGCAAGTCGTTTGGAAATTCAATATCTGCTTTATCTATTTCATCTATAAGAAGCACAACTTGTTTCTCTGATTCAAAAGCCTCCCAAAGCTTGCCCTTTTTAATATAATTTTTAATATCTTTTACCCTCTCATCTCCCAATTGAGAATCCCTTAATCTTGTTACTGCGTCATATTCATAAAGACCCTGAGAAGCCTTTGTGGTTGACTTAACATGCCATTCAATTAGCTCCATCCCAAGTGATTCAGCTACTTCAATTGCTAGCAATGTTTTACCAGTACCTGGTTCTCCTTTGATAATCAAAGGTCTCTCCAATGCTATAGTTGCGTTAACAGCCATACTGAGGTCTTCAGTAGACACATAATTTTTGGTACCAGTAAATTTCATTTGTTTTCCTTTTGTAATTATGAAGAAATTTTATCTTCTGATTTTAAGATTTTTGCAAGCTGTCTGCTAGTGGCAACTAAGTTTCCATCCATGTCCCATATCCAACAATCTTGCTCAAAATATCCATTGCTTATGTCTTTTGCATGACCATCAATAAATAATAGGTTTGTTTTTGGGAGCTGGCGAATGTTACATGTTAGTGTGAGAGTAGGAATCCATCCTAAAGAGCCAAACTTATTTTGAACAACAGGCGGCAATATATCTGCTAGATATGAAAGAACGAAGGTATCAGCGACTCCTCCTTCTAGCTCTAAATAGGCAGAACACCTAGCTTCAGCAGCATCACTTGAAATATCTCTGTCCCACCATGCATGATCTGGATGAACTGACATATTTAATTGTTTTATAAATGAAGGAGTTGAGCCAGATCCTAAACTCTCATAACTCATCACTTTAAAATCATCTTGCTTTACTGCATTGATTATTGGGGGCAAAGGCGTGCTAAGACCAGAATAGCCTTTCATGTATTCAAAATCAGAGCATAAAGAGGAATACAAACACGTTATTTTTTTATTCTGAATTAATTTCACTTGACCCATTGAGGATCCCCTAGAAGTTCTCAAGACTTCAACATGCAATTCAGCAGGTTCTGGTTCGGTTCTATCTAAATAATAGACATTTGAATTAATTGCGCTTGAATGGGGAAGCGCTTGAACCATCGCTTTATTCATTAAAGCTAATAAATATCCTCCATGAGGTGTATTACCAACAAAGTATCTTGAATCGGGAGTAAAAGAAAAAACACTGTCTGAGACTTTAGTCAGATCTAAAGCTGCTTGAAATTGTTCAAATTGGTTCATATTGGTAGATAATTACATCAATATTGTAATTGATAGAAATGAAAAATGGCTGGATTTGTAGACATTGCTTGTAATTTTACTCATGAGTCTTTTAAAGACAATTTAGAGACAGTAATCGCTGACGCAGAAGATATGGGAGTAGAAAAATTTGTTTTACTTTGCGCAAGTTTAAACGACCTTGCTGCAATTCAAGTTATTCAAAATAAAGCTCCAGAAAAATATTTTATTTCTGCTGGAATACATCCTCACCATGCAAACGAAATAATTAATCTTAATTCCAATGAATTGCTCGAAAAACTTAAATCTATCAATCCTAATGCTATTGGTGAGACTGGATTGGACTATTTTAGGAATATTTCTCCTCCGCAAACTCAAAGAAAAAGTTTTCAGATGCATATTGAGATAGCAAAAGAACTATCGCTTCCGCTTTACCTTCACCAGAGAGATGCTCATGATGATTTTATAAAAATTGTTAAAGAAAATATTAAGAATTTACCAAAATTTGTTGTTCATTGTTTTACTGGAACTCAAGCTCAATTAGATCAATATATCGAACTGGGGGCTTATATTGGATTAACAGGATGGATATGTGACGCAAAAAGAAATATTGATCTGCGTCAATCAATAAAAGATATACCTATTGAGAGGATGATGATAGAGACTGATTGCCCTTATCTTATTCCAAAAAATCTTATCAATAAGCCCAAGAATAATATTAATGAACCTAAATATTTACCTCACATAGCTAATGAAATTTGCGAATTAATTGGAGTTGAAATTGAGGAATTTAAATCAGTTACAAGCAAAAATGCTATTAACTTCTTTACTTAAAACAGGTTCTATCTAGATTGTATTTTGCGCAAATTTCATCATTATTTTCTCCAGCTTTTAAAGCTGAGTGCTTGATTTCAGGAATAGTCTCTGAAAATCTTGGGGCAGGCGCAGGTTGAATAGTTCCATCAATCTTAATAAATGAATTTCTTGCCTTCATGTGATGATGTTCCGGTGCTTCAGACAAGTTTAATACCGGTGCAACACAGGCATCGGTTCCATCAAAAATATCTGCCCATTCATCGCGCGTTTTATTCTTAATTTTATTTTTAATTATATCTTTGAGAGTAGGCCATTGATTCCTGTCATGCTGATTTTGAAATTTTGCATCTGATATTTCTAATTTGTCCAAAAGAACTGCATAAAATTGAGATTCGATAGCCCCAATCGCTAAAAACTTTCCATCGGAACATTCATAAGTGTCATAAAAATGTGCGCCTCCATCAAGCATATTTGATTCTCTCTCTTCTAACCAAAAACCAGACGCTTTAAAGGCATAGAACATAGACATTAAAACAGATGCACCATCTACCATTGCGGCATCAACAACCTGACCCTTTCCACCTTGTTTTATGTTTAATATCGCTGAAACGATTCCCAGTGCAAGAAACATTCCACCACCTCCAAAATCACCCACTAAATTTAACGGCGGTGGAGGTGTCTCATCTTTTCTACCCATTAGTTCTAATGCTCCAGTTAATGCAATGTAGTTGATGTCATGCCCAGCCGTTTTAGCTAATGGTCCATCCTGTCCCCAGCCCGTCATCCGGCCATAAACTAAATTTGAATTAATTTTTAAACACTCTTCTGGACCAAGGCCCAATCGCTCCATCACACCAGGCCTAAAACCTTCTATAAGACCATCAACACTTGCTAATAGTTTTTTTATTTCCTCGATTGTTTTTGGATTTTTTAAGTCTGCAGATAATGATGATTTTGATCTATGTTGGAAATCAATTGAATTACCTTGACCATGTTGAGAAGCCCTATCGATCCGAATAATCTCTGCGCCTAAATCTGCTAGGATCATTCCACAAAAAGGTCCAGGACCAATACCTGCAAATTCAACAAGTTTTATACCGCTTAGAGGTCCTGCCATCTTCTACTCCTGATATGAAAAAGCATTAAAAGATTTTAATAGGAATGGTAACAAAGTTAAGGAAGTGAAAAAAGAAACCAACAATGCAAAAGCTGTGAATAAACCAAAAAGAACAGTTGGCGTAAAGCTTGATAGAGCAAAAATAGAAAACCCTGCAGCTATTGTTGTTGCAGTATAAAAGACAGCCCTGCCCACGGTTTCATGAGAGTTTAGAACTCTTTGATCATTGGTCAGGCTTCGATTTTGAACTTCGGTTTTATATCTATATAGATAATGAATTGTGTTATCCACTGCCATACCTACACTAATTGCTGCCACAGTAATAGTCATAATATCTAATGGAATATTCAAGAAACCCAATAATCCTAAAACTGAACCTGCGGTGATTAAATTTGGAGTCAATGCAATTAAGGTAATTTTTATTGATCTAAAAAGAAGTAACATCATTAATCCAATTACAGTAAATACAATTCCCAAAGATTTAATTTGTGATGAAAATAATGATTGAAGCATATTGTTATACAAGACAGCTAGGCCTGTTATTTGAATCTGATCTTTGCTTAAATCAAATTTATTAATAAGGTCATATTTAATTTTTTCCAGTAGCTCATTTCTATTGAGAGTTTTAGCAGACTCAAGGACTCTAGCAGAAATCCTAACCCTTGAATCATCCTGATTTATATATGAATAGAGCAAAGTTTTTTTAATGTCTTCAGGCAACACAGAACGCAATAGTGCTAACTCTAAATCATTTAATTCATTATTATCATTAATCATTCTCGCTAATTTAATTCCGCTAGCCACACTTAAAACTTTGCCCATTTCTGGAATCTCATCTAAGTAGTCATGAATTTTTTCTAGCTTTGCTAAAGACGTTGCATTCCACCAATAACCGGAAGCATTGCTTGATTCGTCTTCAAATAAATTATCTTCAAATAAATCATCCCCTTCAAAATCTAATTCATCAAATATTTCTGCATCTGGTTGATCAATCAAAATATCTAATGTCGCTGTGCCGCCTAATTCTTGATCCAGCAATAACATGCCCTGATATATTTCTGTATCAGGAGAAAAGTAATCTATAAATCTATTTTCAACCTCAAGTTTTGAAATTCCATAAATGAGAGCAACTGATATAAAAATAGAAAATACAGCAATAAATTTACCTTGATTGATTGTAAAAAATGCTAATTTTGTAGGGATTTTATTAATAAAATCTAGTGAATGAGTGCTGGTAGATTTAATGACAATTTTCATTAAGCTTGGTAAAAAAGTAAATGTAAAAATAAATGCAAAAATCATTCCGACTGACATCATTTTTCCAAACTCTATCACGGGCTTAATATCTCCCATAATTAATGAAAGAAAAGCTATGCCAGTAGTTAAAGCAGCAAATAAACATGGCATAACCATCTGATTCAAGGTTTGCAATATAGCTTCTTCAACTGAATCACAATTACGAGAAACCTCAGTAAACCTTACCAATACATGGACAGCTAATGAAATCGTTAAAATCAGCAATAAGGCAATAAAATTAGATGAAATAACGCTTATTTTCCAATCCATTAGTCCAAGAACACTTGCTGTAAATGCAGTGGTAACAAATGCGTTAGTTAAAGGTAAAACTACAAACCATACATTTTGAAAAAATAGATAAAGCATTAAACAAAAGATTATGGCAACACCTGCACCAAAAATAGCCAAATCTGATTTAATAAAACTCATCATATCTGTTGCTATCATGGAGGCTCCCCCCAAGAATAAAGTTCCCTTATCACTATTTTGTATTAGCAGTGCTCTAATTTGAGCAATTAGATCTGCCCTATCCTTAGCCTCATCTTCATTTATTTTAGAAATCTGTTGATTAACATCACGAAGCTCGTTTTGCTGGCTGGATGAAAAATTAGTTACATCAAGTAATTCGTATCGCTTTCGAATTAATTCTCTGTATGAAGGATTTTCTTCAATGGTTATCTGTATTGCAGTTGTATCGCCAGATGGACTAATAATAAGTTCAGAATAGACAGGGTTATTGAGGATCTCTTCTTTGGCAGCAGCTAAATCAATATCCTCAGTTTCTAAGGTTTTAAGATTATCCATTAAATCTGCAAGCGGAACTTTTGGTTGAAAAAATATAGGGGCATCCAGAATACTCAGGACTGACTGAACCCTTGGAAGTTTTTCTAATTGATTAGAAAGATTTTTTATTGTTGTTAATGAGTAAGGCGAAAATAAATCAACTTCAGGTGTGTAGGTTATTATCAAGAAATCTGAATTGCCAAATGTTTCACCGGCCTCCCTATAAATTTTAAAGGCTTCGTCTCCCTCTATTACCAAAGCATCTGAAGATGCATCGAGTTTAAAATTCTTAAGGCCAATGCTCGTAGAAAGAAAAACAGCGACTATGAAAATCATTACAGCCAGAGGTTTGTTAAGAATAAATTTAAAAATACTTTGCATATTTATTTAAAACTATTTATTTGCACAATCTGGTGATGAAAGTATAACTGGATTGCTGTTATATTCTTTAATGGTAAAAGCTTGAATAGATAAAGCATGAATTTCTTTCATAATATTTATTAGAATTTGATAAATCAGTTGATGTCTTTTTACTTTATTCATATGTAAAAAGTCATCTGAAACAATAACTAATTTAAAATGTGTTTCAGAGTTTGCAGGCACATTATGCATTGAGCTTTCATTCTCTAAGAACATATGCTCTACATGCAGTTGGTCATTAAGACTGCTTATGATGTTATCGTATGAACTCATGTAGATTCCATTGTTATAAGATATGCTTTGTTAACTTTGCCCAATGCAAAATCTCCAATTGATCCATCTTTCCTAACAGCTCTATGACATGGGATCAGAAGAGGAATTGGGTTTAATCTACAGGCTGTTCCAACTGCCCTAGCGGCCCCAGGAAATCCAATCTTAGAGGCTAGCGATGAATACGAATCAGTTTGACCCCTGGGTATCTGTATTAAAGCATCCCATAATTTCAATTGAAAAGGTGTGCCTTGAGGAGAACATTCTGGAATTTTTCTTAACCCACCTTTAGAGAAAAATTTGCTCATTATTTTTTGGAGACTTAAATCTGATTTATAAGTAGATTTTAAATTATTTATATAAACTAACTTAACAAGCAATGAATTAACATAAAATGAATTAAAGTTTCCAATTGGAGTTATTAGTGACTTTATTTTCATGAATGTTACTTTAACATTCGCAACAGTCTTTAAATAATAAAATTAAAAAAAGAGGGCAAAAGCCCTCTTTAAAAACTAAATTTTAATTTATTTTAATTGATGAGTTATATAAGTTCTGTTGTTTGAGCAAGAATCAATTAATGCGCCTAATGCTTTGTCTTCCTCAGACCCATTAATATTAGCCCAATAATTATCTGATGCAGCTCCTAAAGCAGCTACATTTTGAGCATACAGAGAGTATACATAGTCATAATCACCTTCAACAGCGCCTGACGCTGGGAAGATCATTTTGCGACCTAGATTATCTCCGGTAGATCTAGCAGCAATTGCAAAATCTTTATAGGCATCAAATAGTTGACGAGCTGTTATGCCCTCCTTCATCTTACAATCAGCAAATCTTACAGCTCCTACATTTGGCTCACCTTCAGGAGATGATATAGGCCATTGCCAAGTATCTATTGCTCTTACAGGAATAGTTGGAGCCTTTGCAAGCAAAGCAGTACCATTTTTTACCCAGTAATCAAGCCCAATATATTGCTCAGAAGCATTAGGCCATAAACCTAAAAACACACTGTCATGCGACTGTGAATTAGAATTGAAATAAGGCATAAAAATAACTGGTTGCCAATTATCATAAATAGAGTGATCGCTAGTCCACTTAACTAATTGCTCTCCCCATTTAAGCAAGTCCTCAAAATCTTTGCCAGGCTTTAATTTATCTACATAATATTCAGCCTTATTTGCAACTGGTTCATATTTAAATTCATCCTGTGCAGAAACAACAGCTGGAAATGAAATTAAGCTAAATACCAGAAGATAAGTTATATTTTTCATATTCTCTCCTAATTGATATGTATATTAGTTAAACATTAACATGGATATCGATTAAATATATTAAATAATTTGAAATGGTGCGGCATCCGAGATTCGAACTCGGACCATCTGCTTGGAAGGCAGATATACTAGCCATTATACTAATGCCGCTTTTTGAAGACCTCGTATATTACACTATCTTTGTATTAATCTTAAGACAATTAAATGCTCTTTTAAATATTCATATTTTTTATATCTAAATTAATTATTTATACACTTTATATATAATTGGTTTAATATAAATTATGTTATTTGATATCCATCATCTAAAAAAAACAAATATTACATACTTTAGCCATGGCATAAGAGTCATCAAGATTTCTGTTGTCTTAATAGCTTTGGGAATCATAGGAATAATTCATGGGCTCTTCCCTTTTGTTTTTATAGATAATGTAAGCAACGGTATTAAAAAAGTTGCTGATGAGATAGCACACTTCTAGTTTATAAAACTTTGTATTGACGAAAAGTGTTTGATGATTCACATATGGACTGCTCCAATAGCAATGACTGAATCTCTTTGCTGATCTCAAGTTGTTGCCAAGACTCTACGAAAGCTCTTCTAGAATCAATTGATAAAAAAATATTAGTCCATTGAAAGCTATCACTTGAATCATTATTCTCTGAGTAAAAAATATCTATAGGAAAATTATTTTTTATTAAAGCATCAGTGAATTGTTCCAAAATCAGCTTCATCGTTGCGTAATTAAATCCATCCAAATATTTACATTCCAGTATTTCAGCAATTACAGGAGATCCATTTATGGGATTGGTATTTAGTCTTAAAGAGCTTCTTTGATTTCTAGAATCTTCACAATTTGCAATCTTATCAAAAGATAATTTAGTAAGGTTTAGTATAAGATTATCAATCGATGTTTGATCTTGGTGCTTAAACAGAATTTTAAACGCCTGAGTGTCTTTTCCATCCTGAGAGACTGGAAATAAAAAAAATAATTCTTCTTTGTCTTTTGCTGAATCAGAAAAACTGTCAACAAATTGAGGAATAAATCTTTCTATAGAATTAAGAGTTTCATTATCAGCAAGGTTGCAATTCAGAGAGGACTCTTGATATGAATACATAGGTTTAATAAAACTACTTAGGCCTAAATCATTTTTGTTTGAATTGTTACCGCAGCTAAAAAGTAAAATAATACAGATTAAAGGAGTTATAACTTTCAAGTTAGATCAAAAATAAATAAACAATGAGATAATAATATTATGAAAACATATTCCTGGATACTAATTACAATTATCTCATCTACTTTGATAATGCCTGTGAATATTTTTGCTTATAAATATGCCCTTGGGTCTTGCCTTGATCAAGATTATAAGCAGCCCATATGGTCATCCATTAAAAAAGAGAACATCGATGGATTTATTTTCCTGGGTGATAACGTTTATGGGGATCAACCAAGCGGTACCCTTTCTAAAATGAAGAAAGCCTATCAAGTTCAAAAAACTAAATTACCAAATTGGCTCATGAATAATGAAAAAGAGATACAAG
>ERZ802819.526-NODE-526-length-25313-cov-11.5635_pt1 | contig 25313 bp, 27 predicted proteins | sample MGYA00345647_ERZ802819 | MGnify/ENA primary metagenome ERZ802819 (study PRJEB30503, sample SAMEA104212355) | marine metagenome | biome: Westerlies Biome; feature: [SRF] surface water layer (ENVO:00010504) within the epipelagic zone...; material: water...
AAAGTTGGTTCTACAAAAGAACCTGAAGTTGAATGGTCTGTGCCTCCAGGAATTTTTGATAGAGCTGCAATGAGATCTGCTTTAAAGTATAAATATAAACCTCAAATAAGAGATGGTGAGGCCATTGAAGTACCAAATGTGAGAACAATTATTGTCTTCAAGATTGAAGATCCCAATAAGCCAGCGGATTATGTTCCAGAAGGTTGTGCGTAGAGTGTTATGAAAAAATTTAAATTTAGTTTCCCTTTAAAGTTATTCCTAATCTTAGCTGTTATAAGTTTGTTGCCAGTTACTTTAGGAGTATCCCCCTTAGATTATAAAGGCGCTTCTTTAGAGGCGGCTGAAGATGATAACAAGAAGAAAAAGAAAAGAAGACGTACTAAATTACCAAGTAAGAAGATGCAAAGAATCTTGCAGGGCCTTGTTCCCCTAATTGAGACTGAACAATGGGATGAAGCACTTCTTACACTCGAACCTGTTGCTGCAGTGGATTCAAAGTTCACAAGTACTGATAGGTCTAAGATGTTTTATTACAGGGGCTACATCTATTTTTCAAAAGAAGATTATGGCCTTGCTGAAAGAGCTTATAAAAATTTGATTGCTGAAGAGGATTCAAGCGATCAAGAAAGACAAGGAGCTTTATACTCTTTATCACAACTTAGATATATAGATGAGGACTATAAAGGTTCAATAAACTACTTATTAGAGTGGCTTGATAATGAAGAGGAACCAAGTTCTGATGGGTACGGACTTCTCGCTCAGGCCTACTATCAAGTAGAAGACTTTCAAAAGTCCGTTGAAGCTATTGATACTTCAATTAAAAGTCAAGAGTCTAGAGATATTGTTTTCAAAAGTCCGTTGAATCTATCGACACTGCAATTACAATTCAAGAATCTAGAGATATACCGATAAAAGTTGCAGTTCTTGATGCTGAAGGCAATGAAACAGGGGAGATGATTGAGACAGGAGAAACAAGAAAAGGAGTAGCTAAAGAAAATCATTATTTACTCAAAATGGCTCTTTACTCCGAATTAAAGAAAGACCTTGAAGTCTTACCAATTTATGAAATTCTTGTTCAATACTATCCTAAAAAGAGATACTGGACTAACTTGTCAGGTCTTTATGGGCAAAGAGATAGACAAATGGACCAAATGGGAGCTCTTGAAGCTGCTTATGACGATAATCTTTTAGATAAACAAAGAGAATTTACCGCATTATCGCAACTTCTATTTATGTTTGAAAATCCTCGTAAAGCTGCCAAAGTCATAGAAGAAGGCTTAAATCGTGGAATAGTTAAAAAAGAAGAGAAGACATTAAAAGCTGCAGCTCAATATTGGCATGCAGCCAAGGAGCTTGAAAGAGCAAAACCTTATTACCTGCAAGCAGCAACAAAATCTAAGGAAGGTGAGCTGTTTATATTTTTAGGACAAGTTCATTTTAGTTTAGATGAATTTGATAAAGCCGAAGAAGCCATTTCGGATGGTATAAACAAAGGTAAGCTAAAAGATGAAGCTGCTGCCTATATGCTCTTGGGGCAGATAAATTTTGAAAACCAAAAATGGGAATCTGCCATTGATTCTTTCAGAAAATGCATAGACGTAGCTGAAAGACAATTTGACGATAAAAAAGAGAAGCAAAAAGAGAAAAAGAAAAGAGTACAAGACCAGGCTAGGAAGTGGGTGACATATACTGAAGGTGAAGAAGAAAGGGTCGAAGCTCTTAAGTTGAAAAGAAAAGCTTTAGGCGTCTAATACTTCTGGTATTCAACAAAACTAAAATCAAGTCCATTTTCAGAGCTTTGCTTTCTAGAAATTTCTTTCCATTGATTTGTATCCCACTCAGGGAAAAATGCATCTGGTGAAATCACTTCAATATCTATTTCTGTTATCAGAAGTTTAGATGCTAAGGGTAGGAATTCTTTATAGATATATTCTCCGCCAATGATATTAATCTTTTCAGAATAACTTTTTGCATGCTTTAGAGCATCCTTACTTGAGTTTACTTCAATTATTCCCTCTCTCTCCTTAAATGTTCTAGTCATTACGATATTCTTTCTTTTGGGCAAGGGTCGGCCTATTGAATCGTAAGTTGCACGACCCATTATGATGGCGGTATTTTCCGTATTTTCTCTAAAGAACTTTAGATCTTCTTTTATTTCCCAAGGGATTTTTCCATCTTTGCCTATCGCTAGATTTTTATCTACAGCTGCAATTAGTACGATTTCCATCAAACTGCAATGGGAGCACTAATAAAAGGGTGAGAGTTGTAATCTATAAGTTTGAAATCTTCAAAATTATAATCGAATAGATCATCTTTTTTATTTATCTCGATTTTAGGCAGCTGATGCGGCTCTCTAGAAAGTTGCTCTTCAACCTGATCAAAATGATTCAGATAAATATGTGTATCACCTAGAGAGTGAACAAATTCTCCAACCTCCAGATTTGTGACCGAAGCTATCATGCAAGTAAGAAGGGCGTAAGACGCAATATTATACGGAACACCTAGAAATACATCGGCACTTCTTTGATATAACTGACAAGAGAGCTTTCCATCAGCCACATAGAACTGGAAGAGTGTATGACAAGGTGGCAAGCCTGACTTAATCATGGTTGGAATTTCCTTTGGATTCCAAGCCGAGACAATATGACGTCTAGAATTCGGGTTATTTTTTAAATCCTCTATTACCTGAGTTAGTTGATCTACTCCTTCAAAATCTCTCCACTGCTTACCATATACTGGTCCAAGATCTCCATACTCTTTTGCAAAGGAATTATCTTTTTTTACTAGATCAATAAATTCTTGTAATTTATCCTTCCACTCCTTTGAATGCATGGTTAGCCCTTCACTTTGATTTGTTCTCTCCAACCAACTTTGAAAAGGCCATTCATTCCATATGTTTACATTATTCTTTACTAAATATTCAATATTTGTCTCGCCTTTTATAAACCATAAAAGTTCATGCAAGATGGCATTGAAATTTACTTTTTTGGTGGTTACTAATGGAAACCCGTCATTCAAATCAAATCGCATTTGATGTCCGAATATGCTGATTGTTCCTGTTCCGGTTCTATCCTCTTTTTTAGTTCCTTTAGATTTTATTTCTGTAAGTAGATTTAAATATTGTTCCATTAATTCATGTATTTTTTCTGTAAGAATAATAAATTAGAAGGACACCAATTGCTATCATTGGTAAGCAAAGAAGCTGTCCCCTTGTAAGAATTTCAAAAACGAATCCTATATGTTGATCCGGTGTTCTATAGAATTCAGAGACGAATCTAACGACTCCATATCCTAAAAGGAAGTGCCCAGAAATATTCATTTTTGGTTTTGAATTCCTAGAGATAAGAAGCATATAAAGAAAAAGCACTATACCTTCTCCAAAAGCTTGGTATAACTGTGATGGATGCCTTGTTACTCCCAATGGATCTGAAGGGAATATAACTCCCCAACTTATATCGGTTGGTCTGCCTAGAAGTTCTGAATTCATAAAGTTTCCCAATCTTACAAACCCTAAGCCTGGAGGTACAAAGGGCGCCACTCTATCCATCAACCAAAAGAATTGAACACCCCAACTTTTTGATAGCCAGAAGCAAGCAATCAAAACTCCCAGAAGACCTCCATGAAATGACAATCCACCTTGCCAAATAAAGAAAATAGATAAAGGGTTAGATATAAATTGTTCTATCGAGTAGAAGAAAATATAGCCTGCTCTTCCACCTAATATCGCACCTAGAAGGCTATAAAACATTAGATCACTGATTTGATTTACATTTAAGTCTTTTTGGTATCTTTTGATTAAGAAGTAGATAGTTGAAAAGGCAGCGAGCCACGTCAGGCCATACCATCTAATTGCTAAAGGCCCTAATTGTATTGCTACAGGATCTAATTCAGGAATTAACATTATGGCTGCCTTATTTCATCTACCATATCAAAAACATCTTTTGGCGGAGGTTTAGTAAAAATTGAAATACTTAATGCGAGTGCAAAGTTCAAGATCATTCCTATACAGCCAATTCCCTCAGGCGAGATACCTAAGAACCAAAAGTCTGAATTATTGATGTCTGGATTAATGAATTTAAAATAAATAATATAAGAAGCAGTAAATAATAGACCTCCAAGCATGCCGGTAATTGCACCTTCTTTATTAAGTCTTTTGTAAAAAATACCCAGAAACAGTGCCGGAAAGAACGTTGCTGCAGCGAGTCCGAAGGCAAATGCCACAACCTGTGCTACAAATGCAGGAGGATAGATACCAAAAATGCCAGCGATGGCTATGGCGACAGCAGCAGCAATTCTTGCATATTTGAGTTCCTGTTTTTCAGTAATTTGAGGCATATAGGTTTTCTTTAAAAGATCATGCGAAACTGATGAAGATATAACTAGTAGGAGCCCTGCTGCGGTTGAAAGAGCCGCTGCGAGACCTCCAGCAGCCACTAAGGCTATGATCCAGCCTGGCAGTTGAGCTATTTCAGGATTTGCTAAAACGATTATATCTCTGTCTATATAAATCTCATTTTCATTAGATAAATTGGGTTCATTTTCGAGGAGTCTCTGTCCTTTAGGTCCTCTAAGCTCTTGATATATAGGTTTTACATTCTCCAAAGCATTCCCAGATGAATATTGAATTTTTCCGTCTGCATTTTTATCCATCCATGCAATTAGACCTATTTCTTCCCAGTTCTTAAACCAAGACGGTGAAGAGCTATAAGGTTGATCTTGAATCGAATCGATTAAATTCATTCTTGCAAAAGCAGAAACAGCAGGAGCTGTTGTGTATAACAGTGCTATAAAAATTAATGCGTAACCAGCTGATTGTCTTGCTGCACCGACACTAGGAACCGTAAAGAACCTCACTATGACATGCGGCAATCCCGCAGTACCAAACATTAGAGCTGCTGTTATGCAAAAAATATCAATATTACTTTTAACATTTTCAGTATAAGCAACGAAACCTAGATCCTTTGTAACCTGATCTAGTTTATCGAGTAGGTATACTTGACTGTCAACTAGAGTACTTCCAAAGCCAATTTGTGGAATAACTTCGCCGGTCATTAATATTGAAATAAATATAGCCGGCACTAAGTAGGCAAAAATTAGTACACAGTATTGAGCTACTTGAGTATATGTAATGCCTTTCATGCCTCCTAAAACCGCATAAAAGAAAACTATGGCCATTCCGACTATGACGCCTGTATTAATATCAACCTCTAAAAATCTAGAGAAAACTATTCCTACTCCTCTCATCTGCCCGGCTATATAGGTAAAAGAGATGAATATTAAACAAACAACAGCTAATTTTCTGGCTGTCTTGGAATAATAACGTTCACCTATAAAATCGGGGACAGTAAATTTTCCAAACTTTCTTAAGTACGGCGCAAGAAGAAGTGCCAATAATACATAACCTCCAGTCCAGCCCATTAGATATACGGAGCCATCTTTGCCCAGGAATGCAATCAAACCAGCCATAGAAAGAAAGGAAGCTGCAGACATCCAATCTGCCGCAGTAGCCATTCCATTTGCCACTGGATGGACATCTTTACCAGCTACATAAAAATCATTTGTCGATCTTGCTCTCGACCATAAAGCAATTCCTATATAAAGGGCAAAGGTAGCACCTACAAAAATATATGTAAGAAATTGGGTAGTCATATCTCTTCTTCTTCAGAAAGTTTTTTATCAAGCCTCTTCATCAACCACACATAAAGAAATATGATTATTACAAATATATAAATGCTACCTTGTTGAGCAAACCAAAACCCTAGTTTAAATCCGCCTAATCTTATTTGATCCAGAGTATCGGAGAAAATGATTCCAAATCCAAAGGAAGCAATAAACCAGATTACTAGAAGTGAAAAAACAATTTTTAAATTTGCCTTCCAATACTTCTGAGTTTTATCTTTCATTTAACGCATTAAGAGGTTCAATGCCATTAGCATAACTAAAAAGGCAAATCCTATCCTAAGTTTTTTTTGTTTCATTCTATGGGCTATTTTTACACCATATTTTGCGTTGAGTGAGCTCACTAATCCAACGATTATAGTGGCAGGTAAATACACGTAACCAATGCTATTTTCAGGGAGATTTATATTTTCATACCCTATGATCATATAAGATAAGGATCCAGCTAAAGCAATAGGTATGCCGCAAGCTGCTGAGGTGCCTATGGCCTTCATCATCAGCAAACCTCTATGATAGAAATACGGTACTGAAAATATACCTCCTCCGATTCCAAATACTCCCGATAGCCATCCTATTCCTCCTCCTGCTAATACTGGGCCAATTAAGTTAGTTCTGGGATTCTGAGGTGGTGGAGGGAACTCAAAGATTAATTGAATGGATGCAACCACAAGAAATAAGGCAACCAATCCCTGAAGCGTATCGCTATCTAAGGCACCAGCTGTGATTCCACCAATCGCAGATCCAACCACTATACTTGGTGCTACTAATTTTATGAGATCCCAATCTACAGCCCCTCTAAAGTTGTGAGAGAAAGTAGAAGACAAGGAGCTAAAGACTATTACTCCAAGCGAACTGCCAAGAACCATATGTGATAGAATTTGGTCAGGAAATTGCAGATAAGAGAATATATAGAAGAAAGTTGGAATTATAATTATCCCTCCACCAATACCGAATAAACCAGCCAAGATGCCAGAGAATGTTCCAAGTAAAAAGTATAATAGAATTTCCAAAAATCTATTTTAACATCAAGTGTAATTACACTCTCTAATTTATGTGCTTAATCGCCTTATCTGTTGAAAAAAGTAAAGACTGGAGTGGTAAAGATTCCTATTTTTACAAGATAATAGCAAACCGCGATGAATATCATGAAAGACCAACTAGTGGAATGAAATGGTGGTCAAATAATATTGTGCTTGCAGGAAGAGATGAAGAGGCTGGAGGGACATGGCTTGGTGTAAGTAAAGAAGGCAAGTTTGGTGCAATTACAAACCTTAAAGAGGAAACTGATATTAAGTACTCAAATTCACGGGGATCACTTGTAACGGAATTTCTAGAGTCTCAACTGTCTGCAAAGTCTTACCTTGAAGCACTAGAACCTAACAAAGAGAATTACGCTGGCTTTAATTTAATTATTGGAGATAAGAGTGGATTATTTTATTTGTGCAATCGACTAGAAGGTATATTTTTTATTTCTGAAGGAATCCATGCACTAGGAAATCTAACTTTAAATTCCTCAACAAAAAAAATTGAGTCAATTAAGAATGATTTTAATCAAATTCTTCATGAGGGTTTTGCAATAGATAAAGGTCTTCATATCATGAGAAAAGAGTATGGAAATCTTCATGAAAAAACTAAAAAAGAACTGCAAGTTAGGGACGGAGAGGAAATTCCTTTTAGATTCATAAGATCACCTATATATGGAACTCGATGCACTACAGTATTTATGTCTGAACCGTCTGGTTTGATCAATATTTCAGAACTCACTTATCAGAAAGAGGGTATAGAAGGGACTCGTGTCGATTTCTCATTTAGTGTAAAAGACTAATAAGCTTTCATGTGATCTTTATAGAAGGGAAGAAAATCTGTGAGCACTTGTCTATAAGCATTTTTCTTAAATTCCACACCCGCCGCTACGGGATGCCAGTAACTAGCCCATGTCCACTCTGTAAATTCAATTTGATTATGGACAGTTAGGTCAATATCATTATCTTGCCCAAGAAATTCAGCAAGGAACCATTTCTGAGATTGACCTTTAAATTTTCTGTTTTTAAAAGAAAAATATCGAGGTATTTTATCTTTAGGGACGTCATACTTTATCCACTTTTCATTTTCTTTGATTATTTTGATCTTATCTTCTCCAAGTCCTACTTCCTCATAAGCTTCTCTGTAGATAGCATTTTCTGGAGTCTCTCCTTCATCTATTCCTCCTTGAGGAAATTGCCATCCATCTCCAGTTTTTCTTTTGCACCATAGTAGCTGACCTTCTTTATTAAAAATAATAATGCCAGCATTAGGTCTGTATAATGTCGCTTCCATACTTCAGTCTTGTTCTGCATATAATAATGAAAAAAAAGAATTTAGCCTTATTTGATTTAGATGACACTCTTTTTGATGGAGACACTGAAGGTGAGTGGGTGAAATATATGGATCAGGCTGGACTCATTCAAGATCCTGAATTTTTCAATGAAATGGAGAGTTTTGGAAAAAGTTACAGGCAGGGTGACTTAAATGTGGACGAGTATTCAGAATTCTTACTCAGCCCTTTAGTAGGAAAAAATCTCAAAGAATTAGAGGATAAAATCGATATATTTACCTCCGATGTTATAGACAGGCTTACTGATGAGTTAACTGAAGAATTATTATTAAAACATCGGGACGATACAAAAATCCTTACATCTGGCTCTTTAACCTTTCTTGTGAAAGTTATCGGCCAAAAAATGGGTATTGAAACTTGTTTTGGTACGGATCCTGAGTACAAAGATAATGTTTTTACGGGCAAGGTTGAAGGAAGTCCTAACTTTTCTGAGGAGAAAGTTAGAAGAATCAAGATTTGGATGCAATCTAATCATTTTGAGAAGATATTTGCTTATTCAGACTCTATTCATGATTTACCATTACTTGAGTTTTCAGACATACCATCGGCTATAAGCCCTGATAAGAAATTACTCAAAGTTGCTGAAGAAAGAAAGTGGATGATTGAAGGCAGAAGAAATATTACTCGAAGTCTTCCATAGAAGGGCAACTACATATCAAATTTCTATCTCCATAAACATTATCAACCCTTCCTATAGGTGGCCAGTATTTATTTTCATGTAAACCCTTTGTAGGTAATGCAGCTTCAGCTCTTGTATAGGGATGATTCCATTCTTGTTGTATAAGAGTTTTTGCACAGTGAGGAGAATTCTTTAAAAGATTGTCTTGATTAGAAACTTTTCCTTCCTCTATATCTTTTATTTCATTTCTAATTGAAATCATTGCATCACAAAACCTATCTATTTCACTAAGCGATTCACTTTCTGTTGGCTCAATCATTAAAGTGCCTGCTACAGGCCAGGACATTGTTGGTGCATGGAATCCATAATCAATTAATCTTTTAGCAATATCTTCTACTTCAACTTCTGCCGTTTCCTTTAATGGACGGACATCAATAATACATTCATGAGCTACTAAATCATTGGAACCTTTATATAAGATTTCATAATGATCTTTGAGCCTATTAGCTATGTAATTTGTATTTAGAATGGCCAGTTGAGTTGCTTGAGTCAATCCTTCAGAACCCATCATCTTCATATACATCCAACTTATTGGGAGTATACTTGCGCTTCCCCAATCAGTACCAGAGACAGGACCTACAGCTGGATTACTTTTATCATGATGTGAAGGGACAAAATCACTTAGTTTTTCGACGACACCAATTGGTCCAATACCTGGGCCTCCGCCCCCGTGTGGAATACAAAAGGTTTTATGTAAGTTTAGATGAGAAACATCTCCACCAAAGGATCCCGGATAGCAAATTCCAACCATTGCATTAAAGTTTGCTCCATCAATGTAGACAAAGGCACCTTTTGAATGAATGACATCACAAACCTCACTAACATTTGTTTCAAAAACACCATGCGTTGAGGGATAAGTTATCATGAGAGAAGAAAGATTTTCCTCATGAATCTCTGCTTTTTGTTTTAAATCATCAATGTCGATATTTCCTTCTTCATCGCACTCAACCGGTATGACTTCAAGGCCTACCATTTGAGCTGATGCAGGATTAGTGCCATGAGCAGATTTTGGTATCAAGCAAATATTTCTATGAGATTCATTATTTTTTTTATGAAATGCATCTATCGCTAAAAGGCCAGCATATTCTCCTTGTGATCCCGCATTAGGTTGCAAAGAAATTTTAGAATATCCAGTAAGGTCAACAAGCATCTTTTCCATATCCTCTATTAACTCTGCATATCCTTGGAGTTGATCTTTAGGGGCAAATGGATGGATTTTTGAAAACTCTGGCCAACTTACTGGAATCATTTCAGAAGTAGCATTTAGTTTCATTGTGCAAGATCCAAGAGGAATCATAGCTCGATCGAGTGCTATATCTTTGTCACTTAGTTTTCTAATGTATCTTACAAGCTCTGTTTCTGTCCTGTATCTTTTAAATACCTCATGATCTAAGAAGGAAGAAGTTCTTTTTAGATTCACTGGAATTGATGATTTAAAATTTAGATCTAAATCTGTTTTTTGATTTGTGAATATTTCTATGACATTTTCTATATCTTTCATAGAAGCGGTTTCGTCTAATGAGATACCTATATGTTCTTCATCTATTTTTCTAAGATTGATATTCTTGCTCAAGGAGCGTTCATGTATCTCTTTTGTTTGTTGGCCAGTTCTAATTATTAAGGTATCGAAGAAGTTATCTTCAAGACAATCTACACCATTCACTTCGAGATTCTTTTTTAACAAAGAAGTAAGATAATTAACTTTATTTGCTATCTCAATTAATCCCTCTTTGCCATGATAGATCGAATAAAAACTTGCCATAATGGCCAATAATGCCTGAGCAGTACATATGTTACTCGTAGCCTTTTCTCTTCTTATATGTTGTTCTCTTGTTTGAAGCGCTAATCTATAGGCAACATCTCCATTGGAATCTACTGATGCTCCAACTATTCTGCCTGGCATTGATCTTTTCAATTTGTCGCTAACTGCCATAAAAGCTGCATGCGGTCCTCCACATCCCAACGGAACACCAAATCTCTGAGAAGAACCAATGACAATATCTGCACCCATTTCACCTGGGGGTTTAAGAATTGTTAATGCTAAAAGATCAGAACCTATAACGGCTAAAGCAGATTGGTCATGGCATGATTTAATATGCTGACTCATATCAGTAATTTTTCCGTCTGAACCTGGATACTGAAGGAATGCACCAAAGACTTCATACTTTGAAAGATCAATAGGGTTCCCAAATATAAGCTTTATCCCCAAAGGTTCAGCTCGAGTTTTAAGAACATTTATTGTATTTTGAAAACTATTCTCATCTACGAAAAAAGAATCAGATTTTGATTTAGAGGAGCGTTTAGCTAATGTCATCGCTTCTGCGGCTGCAGTTGCTTCATCAAGTAAAGAAGCATTAGACAATTCCATGGCAGTAAGATCACTAACCATTGTTTGAAAGTTAATTAAAGCCTCTAATCTTCCTTGAGATATCTCTGGCTGATAGGGTGTATAAGAGGTGTACCACCCAGGATTTTCAAAAACATTTCTAAGAATTACAGATGGTGTGAAATTATTATAGTGACCCTGACCAATAAAACTTTTGAATACCTTATTTTTAGAAGCAATCGCTTTCAATTCATCCAAGACTTCTTCTTCAGTCTTTTCTTCACCTATTTGAACCGCATTTCTTTTGAGGATTGATCCAGGAACAACTGAGTCAATAAAAGCGCTCATGGAGTTGTATCCAACCTCCTGAAGCATATGGTTGATATCGGTCTCACCTGAACCCAGGTGGCGTTTTGAAAAGAGATTTATTTTATCTAAGTTTTCCAATAATTTTAGTCTTCGCAAGTATCGTTATATTCTTCTTCAGTTAGTAAGTCTTTAAATTGAAGATCATCATCAATTTTAATTTTGAAAAACCAACCATCTTCTAATGGTGAATTATTGATTATTTCCGGTTCATCAATGAGCTTTTCATTGATCTCAATAACTTCACCAGTAAGAGGTGAATAGACATCAGAGGCTGCTTTAACAGACTCCACTATTGCCGACTCTCCCTCAGCTTCTAACATATCACCAATATCTGGCAGCTCAACAAATACTATATCTCCAAGAAGATCTTGTGCGTGTTCACTGATACCTACTGTAAGAATCCCATCTTCATCAATTCTGCCCCATTCATGGCTGGATAAATATCTTACTTCGTTATCTGAACTCATACTTTTTCCTTGAAAATAAGCTTTCCTTCTTTAATAAATTTTGGCGTACCTATTATAGCTTTTACCCTTTTACCTCTAATATCTGCAAAACATGAAGTACTTTCACTTTTTGGTAATCTAGCTAATGCTATAGGCTTCTTTAGGCTTGGTGAGTAAGTTCCACTGGTGACAACTCCGCGTGCATGATTTTCTTTCTCAAGGTGTATTTTCTGTCCTTGCCTTAGTATCGCCTTTTCGTCTGTAATTATACCAACAAGTTCTTTAAGATCATTTGATTCTTTCTGTTTTATTAAGCTTTCTTTACCAAAAAAATCTCTTTGGTCATCTTGCCAACAAACTGTCCAGCCCATATTGCATTCGAAAGGCGAGATAGTCTCATCCATCTCAAAACCATATAAATTCATACCAGCCTCAAGTCTAAGTGTATCTCTAGCTGCAAGGCCGATCGGTTTGGCTCCTTCACTGATTGCTATATTCCAGAGATCTATGGCTTTTTCATTAGGCAGTATCACTTCAAAGCCTAATTCCCCAGTGTAACCAGTTTTTGCTGCAAAGATATCATCACGAAAAATTCCTTGTTGTCTCTTTTTCTCTTTCAGAAAATCTATTGGTGCAGGAAAGTTCTTAAGGACATTTGGAGATTGTGGACCTTGAATAGCGACCATTGATAGATCATCTCTTTCTAGCATGTTTACATCATATTCTTTAGCTCTCGCTGATATCCATTTTAAGTCCTCACCTCTAGTTGCACAGTTAACAACTAATCTAAATCCATTGTCCATGCGATAAGCTATTAGGTCATCTATTACATAACCTTTATCATTCAACATAGCAGAATAAAGACCAGAATAATTCTCTAAAAGTTTCCTTACGTCATTTGCAATCAGCTTTCTGATGAAAAGTTCGGATTCGCTGCCTTCAAAGTCAAGAATTGTCATGTGAGAAACATCAAAAATACCGCAACCTTGTCTCACTGCATGGTGCTCTTCGATTTGAGAGCCATAATTAATTGGCATGTCCCAGCCATGGAAGTCTACCATTTTAGCTTTGGCTTCCAGGTGGTTTTGATATAGAGAAGTTTTCTTATTCAAAGGTCTTTGCTAGAAGTAGATTGTACTATTTCCTCTAAAATATGTCTCACGGAATCTGATCTTTATCCCCCATTAATGTGGATAAGTTTGTTAACGAATTCTTGATAGTCAATTATTATCAGCGTGAAAAGTGATTGTATGAAATTTGATCATAAGTCTTTTATATATCTATCGACTAAAGCCAATGTTAAAATCACATTTTTTTATATCCAACTCAAATAAATGGACTATTTTTCAAAGTTTGAAGAGCTCAAATCTAAAGAACTTTCTCTAGATCTTACTCGGGGTAAACCATCATCAGATCAGCTTGATCTGTCTAATGAGATGATAAATTCTTCTGAAAATGACTTTTTCCTTGATGGTGTCGATTTAAGGAATTATGGCGAAATTAAAGGCTTAGATTCTTGTCGTGAGTTAGGAGCAGAGATTTTAGGATGTTCTAAAGAATATGTATGGGCTGGAGGCAATAGTAGCTTATCTTTAATGTCCCAATTTTTGTCTTTTCTATTTGTAGAAGGGATTGGAGAAGGGCCTTGGAACAGTAAGAAAAGGGTATCAGTATTATGTCCTGTACCTGGTTATGATAGACATTTCAATCTCTGCGAAAAATTTGGTATTAATATGATCCCAGTTTCTTTGACTGGCAGTGGACCTGATTTAGAGGAAGTCAAAAGATTAATTGATTCAGATGACTCTATTAGAGGGATGTGGTGTGTACCAAAATATTCAAATCCAACTGGAGAAATTTATAGTCATCAGACGATAGATGGCTTACTTGAAATCTTTAGCAAAACAAAAAATAAAACCTTGATATTCTGGGATAATGCCTACGCTGTTCATGATCTTCATGATGACTCATCTTTTGATGACATATTTGACATGGCAAAAACTAAAGGCTGCGAAGATGTAGTTATCCAGTTTGGTTCTAGTTCTAAGATTACTTTTGCCGGTGCCGGTATAGCATTCATTGCTATGTCGCTTAATAATCAAAATGAGTTTCTACCATTCTATTCTTCCTTAATGATAGGTCCTGATAAATTAAATCAAGCGAGACATGTAAGATTTTTTAGTCAGATTGATTTAAAGGATCATATGAAAAAACATGCTGACATAATCAAGCCTAAATTTGATCTTGTTATCAATAAATTAGAGTCACAAAATTTTGGTAATTGGACTAGACCTAAAGGTGGCTATTTTCTACTTTTTGAAGCTGACAAAGGCTTAGCAAAAAAAATTATTAATTTGGCTTCAGAGCTTGGGTTGAAACTAACTCCAGCTGGAGCCACTCATCCTTATGGCTTAGATGAAGAAGATAAATTTATTAGAATAGCTCCTACAGCCTGTTCTTTGGATGAGCTAGATATTGCTATGGATGTTTTCTTATGTTGTATAGGTTTAGCCTATGAACAGGCCCAGTAAAAGTCTAGTTTTTACTATTTTCTAGTATCTCGTAAGACTCTCCATCAAAGCCCCCAAAGAAAATTGGAACATCAGGATGTTCAACTGGAATATGACTGTCATCAACTAATAGATTCTGCTGAGAAACATATGCAGAATAAAATACTTGATCATTCTCAGCGAATACGTGATAAAAAGGCTGATCTTTTTTAGGTCTTATGGCAACTGGAATTGATTGATACCATTCTTCAGTATTATTGAATTCAGGATCGACATCATAAATCACTCCTCTAAAGTCGAGGTATTTATGCTTAACAACTTGTCCAAGTGCGTATTCGGTCTCGATAGTTTTTTTCATCAAATTAAATCATTTAAGTTTGTATTTAGATCGGAAATCACGTTGGGTTTTATTTTAACTTTATTTGCTACTAGCTTTCTACTAATTAAGAACTCTTTTGGATTATTTATTGCGTCAACAGCTATCAATTCCTCATCTTTTGTATAAAAAAGCATGAATTTGGCATCATTAGTGTTACCTCTCATGGTAACCAAGTCATGATCACCAGAAAGTCCTACAATTTGAAGTTTGTGATCATACTGATCTGACCAAAACCACGGTACCTGACTATATTCCATCGGATTATTCAAAACTGAGGAGGCTACAGTTTTTGCTTGTTCCATAGCATTATGAACTGATTCTAATCTAAGATTCTTGTTTAGAATTTTATTAGGATGATTTGTGCAATCTCCACAAGCATAAATATTTTTAAAGTTAGTTTGACCAAACTCATCTACGATTATTCCATTGTTACAATAGATACCAGAATCTTCTGCAAGTTCTATATTAGGAATGACACCAGCACCAATAAGTACCGAATCTGCCTTCACTTCAGTACCATCAGAGCAGACTACCTCCAATGAATCAGATGATTTATTAATAGTTTCTAAACTCGTATTAAAGTGGAATTTAACTCCATAGCTTTGATGCAGATTCAAATAATATTCCGATATTTGAGGATCAACTGTTCGATTCATTACTCGGCCAGCCAATTCAATAACAGTGACTGTTTTATTTTTTTTTGCAGCGATTGCTGCTGCCTCAAGACCAATATAACCGGCACCTATGATGACTAAATTATCACTAGTTTCTAAATCTTTTTTTATTGCCTCGGCATCATCTAGATTTCTTAAATAGAATATCGATTTAAGCTCACTGCCCGGAAAGTTTAAATATCTAACTCTACTGCCAGTAGCTAAAACTAATTTATCAAATTCAAGCTCTGAATTATCTGAGAGGTAAACTTTTTGATTTTCGATATCTAATTTTTCAGCAGCCAACCCAAGATAGAGTTGAACTTTATTTTCTGTAAAAAATTCAAGTTTCTTAAAATATAATCTTTCTTTGCCGATACTATCTTCAAGAAACCCTTTCGACAGAGGCGGTCTTTGATATGGAAGGTGTTCTTCTTCTCCAACTAAAGTAATCGAGCCAGAATAACCTTCTTTCTTTAAAGTCGAAATGCATTGGATAGCGGATTGTCCGGCTCCAATAATAAGTAAGTTTTCCATGCTAAAAAAAGTTCTCGATTATTTGTTTGAAACTATCTAAAGTCTACATCTAATTTAAAAATAAGGGAGAAAAAAATGATAGGAGTAGTTGCTACTTTAAAAATTAAAGAAGGTTCTGGTGCAGATTTTGAAGCTGTTGCTTCACAATTAGTTGAGAAAGTGAATGCAAATGAAGATGGCGTGGTCTATTACGATTTATATAAAGAAGATGACACAACTTATGTTTTTCTTGAAAGGTACAAAGATCAAGAAGCACAAGATGCTCATGGGAAAACTGACTATTTCAGAGAGCTAGGTGCAAAAATGGGTGCTTTCATGGCAGGGGCGCCAGAAATAAAAATGCTTCAATCAGTCTAGTTATATGATGTGAGGTCTTGAGAGATATTCTCTTGACCTCATTTCTTCAAGCCGACTAATAGTTCGCTTGAAAGGTTCAGATAACCTTTCTCCTACATACATTTTATTTAATCCCGTCTCCATAGAAAGGATTAGGTTTACATTTCTCTCGTAACATTCGTCTACTAAAGCGATAAACCTTCGTGCCGAATCATCATTAGATGATTGAAGGACCGGAACATCAGACACAAAGAGAGTGTGAAATTCACTACAAATTTCAATATAATCCTTCGCGCTTCTTGGACCTTCGCAAATCTCTCTAAAAGATATCCAAACGGAACCTTGTGAGAGCTTTATTGTCTTAATCTTTCTTCCAAGAACTTGAATATTTTTTCCTTCAAGATAGTCATTATTTGTGAGTTCTGAAAAATTTGATTCAAGTTCTCTTATGCCTTCCTCATTTTTTCCAATTACAAATATTTCTAGTTGTTCTAGAGTTCTAAGACGATAATCTTGCGCTGAGTCTAATTCATAAATCTCGCAATTTTCTTTTATTGATTCAATTGCGGGTAGGAATCTACCTCTGTGAAGACCATCCTTATAAAGATTATCCGGATGCGTGTTAGAAGTAGTAACTAGTGTTACTTTTTTTTCAAATAGCTCGTTAATGAATCTACCAAGAAGCATGGCATCACCAATATCCTCAACATAAAACTCATCAAAACATAACACTTCAGTATCTTTAGATATATTGTCAGCTGCAATCTTTAGGGGATCTTTCTGTCCTGAAAGTTGATCAAGATCTTCATGCAGTAATTTCATAAATCTATGGAAATGAATTCTTTTCTTCTTCTTTAAATCTAAAGTTTCAAAGAAGATATCCATCATTTGAGTCTTGCCTCTTCCAACTTCTCCTCTTATGTATAGCCCTTGTATACTTTTGCGTTTAAACCAAGATTTAGAGCGCTTTATTAGTGCCCCATTTAATTTATCTAGCTTGTCTAAGAGAGACTTTTGCTCTTTATCAAAGCTTAATTGCCCATCTGCAATCAAGTTGGAATAAAGATCAGTGGGCTTCAATGTGAGAAATAAACTATTTATTGGGTTTTTTTAGAAGCAATGAAGGCGTTCTTTGCAAATAGTCGATATATTCTGGATCAGAGCCCCATTTTTTCATTCCTCTATTTTCAAGCATTGGAATGCCACTTATTCTTGTTAAAAGAACATAGACAAAAACTGGAGAGATGAGGGTAACTAACTGCCACCCGCTTAATACTGGAAGGGCTATTAAAGTTAGTCCAACCCATAAGGTAATTTCTCCAAAATAGTTGGGATGTCTAGACCAAGCCCAAAGACCAGAAGTAATATATTCTTTTTCTTTATTTTGTTTTTTCTTAAAATCCCTTTTTTGTTTATCAGCGACAACTTCAATCGAAAAGCCTAGAATCCATAGGGCCAATCCCAGATAAGCCATAGCTCCAAGTGGAATATTTACATTAGAGGTAATTGCAGCTAATCCTGCTGCCATTGTTAGAAAGACCCATAGACCACCTAAAGTCCAAGTCATGATGTACCAATGGAATTGGGTTTTCATGATTGTGAATCTTCCATCTTTCCCATCTTGCTTAACTCTTGAGAAAAGAAATGTCCCAAGTCTTACAGCCCAAATCACTATCAAAACACCAATCAGTAAGTCCCTAGGGTCCATGGATGGATTGAGATAAAAACCCAAACCTATCGCGCTAAGATAAGAAATAGAACCTGTTAGATCAAAATAATGTTCTGTTTGATAAATATAAGAGGGTATGAATATTAACCAGTGGAGCACATAGCTAACACTTGCACATAGGGCAAATAGCGCCACCCCGTTGTAGATTTCTGACCCTTGACTGCCCGCTAGAGCAATAAGGACTCCTAAGGCTATACTTATAAATGTTGCTGGTATGGTTACAGTTCTTTTCATGTTTATCTCTAAAAGTTATTAGACCATTAGAAGGAACAATAACCTTCTTTTCAAGTCTTTAATTCAAGGTTTCTTTGAAATCTTTTCTACAAGTGTGAGTCCTATTCCTACGCAAGGGCCAATACCAAAAACAAATAGAACTGTCCCAATACCTACAACTCCACCAAGGAGCCATCCCGAAATAACAGCTGATAATTCTAAAATGGTTCTTATTAGCGGTATTGAAGTACCAGTCTGCTTTTGTAGACCTATCATCAAGCCATCTCTTGGTCCGGGTCCAAGATTACTGATCAGGTAAATTCCGCTTCCCAGACCTACAATAAATATTCCTATGCATACTTGTAATAGCTTTAAGTAAGTATCATTTGGTTGAGGTAAATAAGGCAAGGTTAAGTCTATGGTAGAGGCAATAATAATTGCATTAAGAATCGTTCCAATTCCAGGGACTTGCTTAAGAGGTATCCAGAAAATAAGTATTCCAATACTTATTAGGAAAGTTGTAGTACCTACAGAAAGATCAGTCCTTATCGAAATGCCTTGGGCCAAAACAGTCCAAGGACTTACGCCAGATCCACTTCCTATGATAATTGCCTCTCCTAAACCAAAGAAGAATAGTCCAGTAATCAACATAATGACTGTATAAAATCTCGGCTTAGTATTGAGTGGAAAGTCAGAACTCCAACTCACAGACGGCACTTCTTTGATAGTGAAAATTCTTCTCAGAAATCTCATGTAACCTCTAAATTATGTTTTGAATTAAGTTGAATCTAGTTTAATCTCTTCAGGAGATTAACATAGGAAATTTATAATGATCACATTAATTATTCTCTCTTTATTATTAACCTTAATTCAACTTTTAACTCCAGCAGTTCTGAATAGCAAAAACTTAGATTTTCTCATATCAAATAGAGAAGGGTCTGTTGAAGAGGCCCCCATTGTTGGTCGAACCAGAAGAGCAGGGTCTAATATCCTGGAAAGTCTACCTGCATTTTTAGCGCTAGCCATTCTGTCTATAGTTTTGGAAGTTGATAACTATAATCTAGCGATGTTTTGGATAGGTTCACGGGTACTCTATTACTTCACTTATATGTTTGGTATTTTGTATCTCAGAACACTAGTTTGGGGAGTCTCTATTGTTTGTCTAGTAATGATGGCTATTTCGTTGATTTAAAAAAAGGTGACGTATTTCCTTTCAGATCAAGAGAAACTTCAATATAAGAATGATGGTTATATCCTTAGAGAAAATCAGTTTTCTTCAGCTGAAATAGATATTTTTAGGGAATTTTTTGAGACCACTGTTTCAAAAGCTCACTCAATCGCTGGAGAAGGTAAAGAGTATTTCTTAGATAAAAAGAGATTTGTTGATATTGATTACTTGACTCTTCAATTTGAACCAGAACCTCATCATGAGTTCTTAAGAGTGATCGAACCAGCGCATTCTCTTAATCTAGATCTTGAAAAGATTATTGCAGATAGAAAATTAACGGATCCAATAAGATCTATCTTGTCTCTAGATGAAGTTAGTCTATGGACTGACAAGCTTAACCTTAAGAGACCAAAAATTGGCTCAGGATTTGGCTGGCATCAAGATTCACCATACTGGATTCATGATAGTGAAGATGTTGAAACTTTGCCTAATGTTTATATCTGTTTAGATGATGCTGACGAATCAAATGGATGCTTCAGTGTTATTAAAGGTAGTCACAAGGAAGGTTGTTTACCTGGTACATTCGATAACTCTCAATTAGGAGGATTCTATACAGACCAAAATTCATTCAATATCGATGATTCAGTGGATTTAATAGCCTCTGCAGGATCTCTAATCTTTTTTAATCAGCATATAGTTCATGGCTCGAAACCTAATCGATCTAATCAAGAGAGAAGGGCATATATAGTGACCTATCAACCAAAGAATAGAGCCATGCTCAAATCTGGACAAGTTAAGAATATTTAGGGCTATGCTTTCGCCAGGCTCCTCTTTTTAGTGAGACAAAGATCATAATTCCAAAAATCGTCATTGCTATCGAAGAAGATAAGAAAATCGACTCTATTCCAAATCCTAGGATATAAACTGAAATACTTCCTCCTAGTCCTGCTATCAAAAATCTTGCAATAGTCGCTATTGTTGGCCAAAGCATTGCATTAGCGCCTTGAGATGCAAAATATAAAGAAAGCCCTATCCCTTGAAAGGCATAAAAAGGGCCGACAATTTGAATATATTTTTTTGTGATTTCATAGGCTTTTGGGTCGTCAGTAAAATAATGAATCCATAGGTCAGGAAACAAAGCCAATGAAAAACCGATAAGCACTGAAACTAATCCCGCCGTTGATCCACCATAAATGCCAACTCTCTCTGCTCTCTCAATATTATTAGCGCCTATGTTCGCCCCCACAATAGATGTCATTGCCGTTCCAATCCCAAAGATAAGAGGAATCATAAGGAATTCTACCCTCGAACCAATGCCATAACCTGCAAGAGCTTCTGTTCCGAAAGTTCCAACTAAACCGGTCAAAACTAATATTGTGCCTACAGTTAGAAGTGGAGAGGCTGATGCCGGAATAGCTACCTCAAAAATATTAGAAAATAAGGGTTTGCTCAAAACTAATTGTTCTCTTTTTAGCATCGCCGGAACGGATTTAGATAAAAGCTTCATGATTATTATCGATACCATAATGGTACTACTGATCAAGGTTGCAACAGCGGCACCTGAGACTCCAAGTTTAGGAAATCCATACCATCCTAAAATAAATCCTCCAGAGAGAATAACTTGTAGAAGAGAAGCAATGATCATGAGTGTTGCAGGAAAGCGCATATTACCCATCCCCCTTAAGACGGCACTTAAACTTCCTGATAACCATATAAGTATTCCTCCGAAGAATAGAACCGAGCAATACATGTAAGATTCTTGAAGAATTTCTCCTCTTCCTCCTAGTAAGTAAAGAAGATCTTTTCCAAATAACAAGAATAAAACTAAAAAGGTAAATGCTCCAGAAAGAGAAATAACTATTGAATGCCAAATTAATTTTTCTGCTCGATCAATATCGTTAGCCCCCATGCTTCGAGCTATAGCTGAGCTAATAGCTCCTCCGAGTGCGCCACCTGACATAGTTTGAGTAAGCATCAATAATGGAAAAGCTAGCGCTACTGCAGCAAGAGAGTTTGTACCTAATTTACTGATAAACCAAACTTCAGTAAGTACAACTACTGCTTGGATAAAAAAAGCTATGGTATTTGGTGCTGACATTCTAATCAGCAATGGCACGATAGGTTTTGTAAGGAACTCTTGGGTTCTGTTATCCACTAATCCTTTAGCTTATTTTCTTGAAGATTCTTTTACTAGTTTTTCAGGTGTTGCTAAAGATGCATATTTGTCTTTCGAATCACCAAATAACTTTTCAGGAGATACTGATTCTAATCTACCTTCTTTGTCATTAGGATCTGTAAAGAATCCAAGAACATATCCTCCCTTAGAATAGCCAATCAAAGAACGGAGTTCAGGAGTAAATTTTTTAGCAACTTCCGGAGGATATGAGAGATATTGATTCTCTTGTTGCCTTAACCAGCTAGGTGCATAGTGCAAGAAAATCCCTAATCTAGTTTCCTCAGTTATATTAGTTCCACCACCATGCAGTACTGATCCAGTATAGATAAATACAGACCCTGCTTTCATTTCAGCATAAGCAATTTCTTCAATCTCTGGTTGTCTATTTTTATCCCATTTATGCGATCCAGGAACTACTTGCGTCGCACCATTTGCTTTAGTGAAATCATTTATTGCCCATACGGTACTAAATTGTGTTTCGATTTTTCTGGGAATATATCCACCCCAGACCCCTCGATCTCTATGAAGAATTTGACTGGATTCTCCCGGTCCGATTTGGATGGCAGAAGAGAAATGCAGTTGATAATTTTCGCAGTGAGGTCCCAAGAATCCGTCTGCTAGTTTGTTTATTAAAGGATCCAGTGCTAAATTTTGACATGTTTCTGATCTGGCCAATAGAGCGCCAACTCTTTTAGTCTCGAGACCAGTAAATTCGTCTTGACCATGGTTAGTAACATTCAGGAAAGGTCGAAGATCTTCTTTAATTTGAGCTAAGTCTGCTGATTCAAGAAAGTCATCAATAATAACACCTGCATCCTCATCTAAAATATTTAATATTTCTTCAACCGGAGTGACGGTTGTTACGTGCTTTATATTCCCCATATATAAAGTTTAAACCAAAAAGAACTTATATGTAATTCAGGATAAAAAATAGAAATTATTTATAAAACTCCATTATTTCATTATTCATGAATTCTATATCTTCAGCTGAAAAGCCTGCTCCAGCTATGTGGCCCCAAAGTGAAGGAATTACTTTAAGTTTTACCCCAGGAATCATATTAGCTTCTCTAGTTAAGGCATCAATATGAAAGTACATATCCGTTTCGCTAGGCATATATAGAACATCAGCTTTTATTGATCCTAATGCTTCTGAATAATTACTATTAAATCCGGGTGTATTACCGATATTATTATTTTGCCAGGTTCTAGCTAGTGCAATAAGATTATTTGCATCCCAAGTTAATACGAATTCTTCAAACCAATCTATAACTTCATCAGTATCTTGTAAGCCCATTTCTTTATATAGGCCTAGTCGATACCATTCTTGAGACCAGCCCCAACTGGCCCAGTGTGCTCCTCCCGCTCTGAGTCCTACCTCAGGTGGCGCCTTATACTGGCCATTCTCAAAAGAAGCATCTGCTTTTATTGCAGATATAAAACCTTCTAGCCTTACTATACCGTGAGGATACTCTACCGCTGAGCCTGCAATACCGACTATTTTCTCAACAAAATCTGGATAACTTACAGCCCACTGAAAGGCTTGTTGAGCTCCCATAGAAAATCCTACTACCCCTTTTATCTTTTTAACTTTAAAAACTTCAGTAACCAATTTATATCCTGCTTTTACATTGTCTCTTATCGAAATTAAAGGGAAATTTGGTCCATCATATGGGGCTGCGGTATTGCTTGGTGAACTAGATAAACCATTTTGAAACATATCTGTAGCAACTATGAAATATTTTTCTGGATCTAGAGCTTTGCCAGGTTCAATTAAAAAATCAAATCCATGATGATCCCCAAGATAAGCAGAAGGCACTACTATAAGATTATCTCTTTCCTCATTTAATTTTCCATGAGTCACGTAAGATAACTTAGCATTAGGCAAGGTGATTCCACTCTCCAGATCAAAATCTCCTAAATTGAATAGCTTATGATTACCCTCAGCATAAAAAAATGGGCTTAACAAAAATAAAGTGATGAGAATTGGAAATTTTAAGATTTTTATCATTTTTAAATATTAGTTTTTAGAAAATCTATTTGTGGTTTCTATTAGTAGGTGTGTTATTTCCTTTTCGAACGCTGAATGACCTGAAAAAGGAGCTATTTTTAGTTCAGATTCGGGCCATTTTGAATGAAGCTCATAAGCAGTCGTAGGCGGACATACAACATCGTATCTTCCTTGAATTATTACAGCAGGGATATGTCTGATTTTATCGATATTATCGAGAAGCTGATTTTCATTTTCCAAGAAACCATTATTCACAAAGTAATGGTTTTCAATAAGAGCAAAAGCTAATGCAAATTTGCTGTCCACAGAATCTTTTACAGCTTCGGGATTATGATTGATGAAGCTAGTAGATGCCTCCCATTTAGACCAGGCTTTTGCTGCTGATAATTTTTTTTCTTCATCATCTCCATTAAAGATTTCCCTATAGGCTTCTACCAAATCGCTTCTCTTTTCTTCTGGAATTTCGTTTAAAAATCCCTGCCATGCTTCTGGATATAATTCGCTTGCTCCATATTGATAGAACCATTGGATTTCTTTATGTCTCAACATAAAGATACCCCTTAAAACAAGCTCTGTTACATTTTGAGGATGACTCTGCGCATAAGCTAAAGCTAGAGTGCTGCCCCAAGAGCCACCAAATACTAGCCACTTCTCTATTTTTAACTTTTCTCTTATTGACTCAATATCTTCAACTAAATGCCATGTCGTATTATCTTCGAGACATGTATGAGGTTTACTCTTCCCACACCCTCTCTGATCGAAAAGAACTATACGATATTTCTTAGGATCAAAAAATCTTCTAGAAAAGCTCCCAGCACCTCCACCAGGACCACCATGCAAGAAGACCGCAGGTTTACCTTTAGGATTCCCGCATTGCTCATAGTAAATTTCATGGATTCCTTTCTTTATATAACCTGAATCATAAGGCTCGATTGGCGAATATAATCTGTTTTCTTTATTGAAGAACTTCATCTATGTCTTTATAAAAATTAACAATATCCTCGATCAAAATAGGAATAACTTCCTTGGGTAAATTATGACCCATATTTTTGTAAACTTTGAATGTTGAGTTGGGAATAAGTTCTGAAGTTAATCTTCCATAACTTACGGGCACTAGAGAATCATCTTCTCCATGAAGCACTAATGTGGGTACTGAGATGTTTCTCACAATATTGGATCTATCTCCAGCCTTAAAAATTGCAGTCAATTGCCTAGGCATTGCTCTTGGATAAAAGCCATATTCTCGTGCACCTTCTGCATCAACATTTTCCATATTTCTTAGATTTTCTTGATTTCCATCTGAAATCTCAGACGTCTTTGGAATTCTAGGAGATGACATAAGTGAAACTAAGCTGATCGTTTTATCTGGATATTTAGAAGCGATTATTTGAGCTATCATTCCTCCCATAGAAGCACCAACTATATGGGCTTCTTCAATCTCCAGATAATCTAATAAAGCAATACCATCACGAGACATATCTTCTAGCGTGTAAGGAGCGCTAAATCCAATACCCAAGGAATAAAGAAAGTACTTCCAATAAAGATTAGGTTTACCTAACCTATCTAACTTCTCGCTATCACCAGTGTCTCTATTGTCAAAGAGGATAACCCTATACCCTGAATCAACAAGCCCATTCACTATGGTTTCTCCCCAAACTTTATGAGATGCAAGAAGTCCCATTACCATCAAAACAGCCGGATCTTCCTCCATGCCAATACTTTTATAGGCAA
>ERZ802819.531-NODE-531-length-25189-cov-14.6207_pt1 | contig 25189 bp, 26 predicted proteins | sample MGYA00345647_ERZ802819 | MGnify/ENA primary metagenome ERZ802819 (study PRJEB30503, sample SAMEA104212355) | marine metagenome | biome: Westerlies Biome; feature: [SRF] surface water layer (ENVO:00010504) within the epipelagic zone...; material: water...
TGATGGCGTCAGACACCGCCCGCTTGGCGGCCTTGGTGTAGTCGCGGCCATGCACGTCAGCGCCCATGCCCATTTCAGTTACGTATCGAATCAGTGCCACAGTCAGGGTCTCCCGAATTTAGGTTGAACCAACATTACCTCAATTCGGCACTGACACTTGACCTTCAACCTATCGGGGAGGGGTTGATGGCAACCCGATCCGCTGAGCCACCGCTGCGCTGACAATGGTGCAAAAGTTGACCTGAAAACCTGTCTCCTTGGTCTTGAAAAAGGTGCAGGAGAGCTAGCGACGACATGGCAGGATCCAACGTACAATCCGCGGGTTTCGGTATTCTGGCCAGCGCAAATTGACGCCGAAACGACGAGTCGAGAATGAACATATGAGGCTTAACCAACAGGGTTAGCAGGGGCTAGGAAGTTTAGTGAACCACGAATTACAGATTTTAGATGGCAGCATGGGTGCGGAACTGATCGAACGCGGACATACACCGCGCACGGGCCTTTGGTCTGCTAAGGCCTTGCTTGATGTACCCGAGGCGGTGGTACAGGTGCATGATGACTACATAGCGGCGGGTGCCAGCGTCATTACGACCAATTCCTATTCCACCATCCCAAGTTACCTCGCCAAGGCCGACATGGCTGAGAGCTATCTCGCGTTAACGGAGGTGGCGGCAAAGCTAGCTCGGCAGTCTGCAGATGCAGCGTCATCGCCTGTGCGAGTAGCAGGGTGCCTACCACCCCTAGATGAAAGCTACCGTCATGACCTAGTGCCGGCAGACGTCGAGTCTCGCGAAATTTACAGTGAGTTGGTAAAAGTGCTTTTGCCATACGCGGACCTTTACCTGTGTGAGACCATGTCCTGCGCTCGCGAGGCTGCCAATGCCTCCTACGCCGCACGCAGGTTCGACCCGGATAAGCCTTTGTGGGTCGCTTGGACGCTCCACGAAACACCCGGCATGGGGCTGCGTAGCGAAGAATCGTTACAGCAGGCACTGCAAGCCGTGATGCCGTTCGAACCAGACGCGTTTTTGTTTAACTGCACATCACCGTCAGCCATATGCGCCGGAATAGAAACGTTGTCGGCTCTCACGGACAAGCCCATTGGGGCCTATCCCAACAGCTACCATGTGCCAGCAGGCTGGACTTTGGACAACGACAAACCCGTTGAACATCGCGACATGACCGAGGAAGACTTCATTGCCTTCGCCCATGAGTGCCAAGACAAAGGTGCTTCGATTATTGGTGGATGTTGCGGCATTGGGCCGTCGCATATCGATGCAATGGTCAAAAACCTCGGTTTAGCCGATACGTAACAAAGTGTTGAAGCCAAGTGTTGAGGCCAAGTGTTGAAGCAAAGTGTTGAAGACAGGGCGGCGCTGGGTCTGCCGCAGAAGAATTCTTAGGGGGAACAATGGAAAACCAACAAGTACTGATTGATCGGCTACCGTCGGGTAAGTTGCAGGCCAGCGACTATCGCCTGACCGACGCGCCCATGCCCGAGGCTGGAGCAGATCAGGTGTTGATCAAGACTCAAGCCTTCGCAATTACTGCCGGTACACGTGCAGGCCTGCAGGGTAGTGCCAGCTATGCTGGCGCTCCCGCCGCTGGCCGTGTCATGAACAGCACCGGTGTCGGTGAAGTCGTGGCCTCTAACGCCGCTGGCATCGAGGTTGGCGACCGTGTCACAGCGCCCACGGGCTGGCAGCAATACGCCGCACTGGACGCCAAGCAGGTGACCGTGATTGATGCCGACCACGACCCACTCCATTACCTTGGTCCCATGGGCGTGAACGGACTTACCGCCTACTTTGGTCTGCTCGATGTGGGCAAGCCCAAGGCTGGCGAGACCGTGATGGTTTCAGCGGCTGCTGGATCTGTGGGTCATATGGTGGGACAAATCGCGAAGATCCAAGGCTGTGAGGTCGTCGGCGTGTGCGGTAGCGATGACAAGGGCCGACTGCTGGTAGAGCAGCTCGGCTTTGATCGCACCGTTAATTACAAAGACGCGAACTACCGCCAAAGCCTCAAAGAAGCCACACCCAACGGAGTCGACGTTTACTTCGATAACACTGGCGGCATGATTTTAGGTTCTGCGCTGTTTCGCCTAAACGTCGCTGGCCGTATTGCTTGCTGCGGTGTGGTCTCTCAATACGATACCGATACGCCTGAGCCAGGGCCCAAGGGCGTACCCGGACTGCTCGTCAACAAGCGCATTACCATGCAGGGCTTTTTGCTCTTCGACTATGAAGAGCGTTACGCCGAGGCCCGAAACGATATTTATGCCTGGCTCACCAGCGGCAAAATGACCAGCCTGCAGGACGAGGTCAGTGGTTTGGGTGCGGCGCCTGAGGCCTTCGTCGATCTGTTATCTGGCGGCAATGTGGGTACCCGCATCGTACGTTTGGATCAGTAACCATGAGCCTTATAGGGCGGTGCTTATTCGCGCGAACCTTGGTGTCGGCGACGCTGCTGTGTGCGCTGACTACCGCCCAAGCCAGCGCCCTAACGGAATCTGCAAGCGAGCGGATTAAACAAGCCTGCGAAACCTTGGTAATGGACTATGCCCGGCATCGCGACCAGGCTCAGGGTGCAGCGCTTGCCCAGCTTTTTACCGAGGATGCCACGCTGTCGGTGAACGGCGAGACCTTCATCGGCAGACAGGCATTGCTGACACGGTTTGCGGCGCCTGCCACACACAGGTTTCGCCATATGATGAGCAATGTGCACATCACCGTGACCGGCCACCAGCAAGCCACCGGCGTCAGCTACGCGCTGATTTTTGTCGGTCCGATAGACAAGCAAAATCCCGACGCACCAATCACAGTCTCTAATTTCGTAGCCATGGGTGAGTATCAGGACACCTTCGTGCTCACCGACGCAGGTTGGCGCATTGCCTCGCGCCGGTTTGTGCCGGCTTTCCTCGCCGACGCCCAGTGAATACGGGTTTGCACCCAGTCGATCTGGGGGTGATAGCCGCGGTGATGTTGGGGGTAACCCTGTTAGGGCATCGCCTCAGTGGTCGCATCCATGACCGGCGTGGTTTCTTCCAAGCCGATGGCACCATGCCATGGTGGGCAGTCTCCGCCAGCATTATCGCGACGGTGGTCAGCGCCGTAACCTTTGTCTCTGTACCTGCCGCCGTGTTCGCCCCTGCGGGCAACCTCACGTATTTCCAGGTCATTCTTGGACTGGCGCTGGGCAAGGTCGTTGTCGCGCGACTGTTAGCGCGGCCCTTTTATTTAAGCCACAACTTGGCGACCAGCTACGAGTACATTGGCGCGCGGATCGATCCGTCAACCGGCAGCTTTTCCATGGGCCTTGGTCTGCTGCTGAACACCATCAACGCAGGCGTCAAACTGCTGACGGCAAGTTTGGTGTTGGACGTCATCAGTGGCTGGGGTTTGGCAGGCTGCGCGGCCTTTATCGTTGGCATCAGCGCGGTATGGGGAGCCTTGGCTGGTATCAAAACGGTGATCTGGACCGACTTTCTGTTGTTCCTGCTTTTCGCAGCAGGGGCTGTATTTGCGCTGCTCTACATGTTCGGCGAAATCACCATGACTCTGCCCGAGGCCTTAGTTTGGCTGGACGCCCAGGGCAAGTTAGCGCTCTTCGATTTTGATACCCAAATGAGCAAAAGCAGCACCATCTGGGCCGGGGTGATCGGTGCGGTGTTTTTGAGCGTGGCTCAGGGCAGTACCCAAGGCACCTGGCAGCGCGTCAAGGCTTGCCGCAGCGTGCAAGACGCGCAAAAAGCCTTCGACTTTGCGGCACTGTTTTATGTAGTTCACCTGCTGATTTTGGGCGTGGGTCTTGCTCTGGTGGTGTTTTACGCTGAGCGAGGCATTCCTCAGGCATTGGCAGCAGAGCTGGGTGACGCCCCCGACCGAATATTTCCTTACTTTATTGCCACTGAACTGCCGGTAGGTATTTCGGGTTTGTTTATCGCCGCGATATTCGCAGCGGCGATTTCGACCTTGGACTCGGGTCTTGCAGAAGCCTCAGACCTCACCGTGAATCATCTCTACGCACCGCTGCGCCGCGAACGCTCTGAGTCGCACTACCTCTTCGCGTCGCGGTTGTTCATGGTGCTGTGGGCCGCGATCTTTCTGGGTCTCGCGTTATTTTTCTCGCGCTACTCCGCTGAAGGTCTGCTGCAGCTGACCTTCAAACTCCCCAACTATATTTACGGCGCGATCTTCGCCACCATTTTGCTCGCGCGGTTTGGCATTGGCTCGCTGGGTTTGGTGCTTTGGGGATTTGTGCTCGCCTGCGCTGTGGTGGCGTTCTTGTCCCTGCAAGGTATCGCCTTTTTCTATTGGTGCCCGATTTCAGGGGGCGCAATGTTTCTGTTCGTTTGGGCCATGGATCGCCGTCCGCTGGATTGGACTGGTGTGGTCGATCACTGACCAAGTGATCAAAAAATAGGCGGCTTGCGTTTGCTCTTAACGTAGGGGGCCATCATGAGACATGTAGGGCCGAGGAGTGTCTCGGCGTGGTGTTGGTCGCTCGGTCGTATTCGCGCGATTACCCTGATCACGTCGCTCTCGATGGCGGTCTGGATGCCGCTCTGATTGCTGATAGTGGCGAGCTTCACGATGATCTTGGCGGTGATCGCGCGCTATTTGGCGCTGTATGCGGCGCTGTTGTCGGTACAGAACATCGTCGCCATAGGACCAGCCACGGTGATGGCGTCGGTTGTGTCCAAAACGCTGATGCGATCGCCAATCAGAACGCCAGTCTCGACGTCGGTCGCGATGAAAATGCCAGTGTGAGAGCGAGCCTGCGCGGGGCCAGTAGTCGTAGTGGGACTGATAGCCGCGCCGATTCCAATAGGCGCCGTGTCGCGGCTGAGCGTGGTAAACCGTCGTGATGCGGGTGCGCGGTGACCAGCCAGAACGTTTGACATAGCTGTTGGGCCCCGCCCGATAAAGCACTCGATCGGGTTGCTTTGTCACGGTGACGGTACCCAGCTCTGGCCTAGGCTCTTGGCGCTGCTGCTCAAGTGCTGCCCAAACCTTTGCACCGTCCTCAAGTAGGGCGCTACTTAATGTGCTCAACCAGACGAGGTTCTCGCTTAGCTCCATGAGCAGCGTCGGGTATTGCATTAGCGCCAATATGTCGTCGCTGAAATCTGGTTCGCCGCTGACGCTGGCGGGGTCGCTCAGATAGCGGGCGGCCAGCGCAACTTGCTCGGGTTGCTGACTGGCTGAGAAAATGACGTCAACAATGTCATCGGGATAGTGAACTAGGGGTTCTACCAACTCGCCCATTCGATCCCCTGACGTCGGCGCATCGCCTTGTTCGAGCATGACATCAACTTGGGCAGCGAAAGACGCTCCGCATAGCGTAAGCGCGATGAGAAAACAGATTCCTTGCAACCTTGGCATGTAGGCCTCCTGCTTTGTGTGCGGGCTCGTTGATAACAGTGCAAAACAGTGTCGCGCGCTGAATCTGAACAGTGCCTTAACCGTGAATTCTCGTTGGCTTGTCATATCTGCGCTGTAGCGTCGCCAAGCGCTAGAGCGCCAAAATCCAGCACAAGGCAATCAGCGCAAAGGCCAGCTGGCCTGCTTGTTGTTGGCGCGCTCGAGAAATCGCTGTGAAATCGAATCGAGATAAGTACCAGCCTGCGCCAACTCCGGCGATAAACCCGAATACGTGACCGCCAACGTCTACGCGCTCTGCGCCGAAGCCAGTGAAAGCGAGCATGGCGATGGCAGCAAAGATTGGGGCGACCCCGCGGCGCCAGTCCTGCTGACGAAACGCACCCTTGCGCCACAACAAGGTCGGCGCCAACCCTAGGGCTGCAAAGTTAGCGGTAGAAGCTCCCAGCGCGCGGAACGCATCGGGGTGAACCATGGCGTTGACGGTATTTGCGGCGCTGGCGCTGAGTAAAATAACCAGCCAGCCAACACCGGAGCCTAGATAGCGAGCCACAAAAAACCCGAACAAGCTGCCAAATAGGCTATTGCTCAGAATATGTTCAAGGCCGCCGTGTAGTGTCAACGCGGTCACCGCCCGCCACCATTCGCCATCGCGCACAGCGGCGCTGTGCAGTACGCCAGCGTCTATCCACGCTTGGCTACCAAACCCCTGCAGCGCGGGTACTGCCCAAATGACGGCTAAAAAGCCCAGTACGCCAAGCCAACCGCTGTCGACGTAGGGCACCTTGGTTTGCACCGGCGCTGGATGCGCGTTTTCCTGCCAATAGGTGGTGAGTTCATGGTGGGCGCGCTGCTGATCCTGAGGTGGCACCATGAGCGACCAGGGCGCACTGGACGAATTCATATCGACGCGATGGGCGACTTTGACGGCGAGCAAAACCAAACTGGCGTCCCGGATTTGCCCCTGATCCTCGGCCCGAAATATCTCAACCCAAGTGTTGTCTTGCTCGCTCATTGGCAAAGACTAGCAAGGGGTTGTGGCTACGTCCCTCACACCAAGTGTTTATCGGCTGAGACAGGGCTCCCGCAGGGCGCGCTCAAACGGCGATGCCGATCAGTGTTTAGGCATGCCTAACAGGCGCGTGGGGTGATCGGCCACATTGGTATATGGCAAGGTCTGCGCGAGCGATTGAACTTGTCCGTACAGGTAGTTGGTCAAACTCTGTCGAGAGTCGTACTGACTCAAGGCCTGCCAATCCAAGGTTTCTCCTACGACGGCGTCGAGGGGTTTGCCAAAACGGTTCCGCGCCTCAGAGAGCAACAGCGCCATGCGCAGCGGTTCAGCAATGTGGGAAGCGAGGTGGAATGCGCGGCGATTGCGTCCCGGAAAATACACCGGCACGACGCTCGCCTTGGCGTCGCGGATCAGTTTGGCTGCAAAGGTCGTCCACGGCGCATCAACAACGCTGCCAAAGCCTTTTTTGTCGGCGGTGGACACAAAGCCAGACGGAAAAATCAGTATGGGGATGTTCTGCTCGAGGCAATCCTGAGCGACCTTCTTCGCCCGAATATTGTTTTTCATCGCAGCCTTCGTGAGATTGAAGTCTACGGGCAGGAAGTAAGGCGCAAGGTCTTTGTCCTGACAAAGCAGCGAGTGAATCATGATGCGAAAGTCACCACGGGCCTGCAGCGCGATATCACAAAGCGCTAAGCCATCCACAATGCCGAAGGGGTGATTCGCAACGAACACTAAAGGGCCGACGTCGGAAATTGTTTTGGGGTCTACACCACGGTAGCGGCGTTCAATGCGGGTAGCGCCAAAGGCCTCGGTGAAGAAACGGCCCACATCAAACGGACCTTCTTTCAGATTCTTGTAGATTTTCTCAATGTGCTTGCGGCCAAAGGCGTGCTCAATGGCCGAGATGAGGTGGCGGGTGAGCCACGGATCGTCAGGTTGAACGTAGGAGATTTTAGGCTCTTCACGAACATAGGCGGCGAAGGCTGGGTCGATTTTCGGCGCGGACATGGCATCGATCCAAGGCAACTGCGTTGGCGGATGCTAGCGTGTTGCCAAGGCAATTCATACGATTGGTAGGTAACAGATATGTGACAGGGATCGGGGTCCTGAAATACGATCCGACGCCACCAGAATCGGCTGTTGATCGAATGCACGACTTTCTTTTGACCCCGCTTGGAAACCCGCAGCTGGGGTTGCAAAACCTTCACCAGTCGCCAATATAGGCAGACGCGCGATGGCGCGAACGATTCAACAACGTTAGTAACAACATCGCAGGCGGTGGTGCCATTCAACAAGGGGCATCACGACCTCAAAACACGATAGGTGATATCAATGGAACAGCGATCAATGCATCAAGCGTCGGTAGCCAGTCTCTCTACGCTGGAAACCAACAAAGTACTGAAAAATACCTACCTGCTGTTATCAGCGACCTTGGGTTTCAGTGCCATCATGGCGGGGCTCTCCATGGTGATGGGCGTTCCCAGCGGCGCGTACATCATTTGCCTCATAGCCTCCATGGTACTGGGCATGTTTGTCCTACCTCGTACTGCTAATTCCGGCGCCGGTTTAGGCGTCATTTTTCTTGTTACGGGTTTGCTGGGTTTCGGACTCGGACCCATCATCAGCATGTACCTCGCCCTGTCTAATGGCGCGCAGGTGGTAGGCACCGCATTGGGCGGCACGGCGGTCATCTTTTTGGGACTCGCTGGCTACGCCATGACCAGCAAGCGTGACTTCTCGTTCATGGGTGGTTTCGTTGCCATCGGCCTCATGGTCATGATCATTGGCATCATCGCGAATATCTTCTTGCAAATGCCTCTGCTATCCGTGGCCATTTCAGGCGGCATCATCATGCTGATGAGCGCGATGATCCTGATGCAAATCGGTGCCATCGTGAACGGCGGTGAAACCAATTACATTATGGCGACATACAGCCTGTACCTGAGCATCTTCAACATCTTCATCAGCTTGTTGCAGTTGCTGGGTATCTTCGGCGGCGACGATTAAACGCCCCAACGCACGATCGACGCATGATCGACGGGTCAGCAAAGTTTGCTTTGCTGACCGAAAGAACCCGGCAAGTACCTTCGTGAAGGAACAAGCCGGGTTTTTTATTGGCAGCGTTTTAGTGAGTCTGAATTTCTCGGGGGAAACAGATGGATTGGATGCAAATTTTAGCGCTCGCAGCCTGCGGCATGATGCTCTTTGCCATGTGGCCCATGGTGAAACGTTGGCGCGAGAATCCGGTGGAAGCACAGCCCGGTGATTGGTCAACGGCCATGTTTCTCATTGGCTTGGTCATGCTGTTTGTGCTGCTGCTGATCTGGTCTGTGCAGTAAAGCTTACTTGCCGGTGAGCGCGGTATAGACCTTGGTGAGCTGGCTCGGCAGGTCTTCCATTTCCTCAATAATCATATAGCGCTCATCTGGGCACATGCGCTTCAAATAGTCGTGACCTGATTTGTCTACGGTCATACAGAAGGTTTCAATACCCTTTTGCTGCGACTCCTGTAGGGCCTTGGCGGTGTCTTCAACCCCATAGTCATGGTTGCCGCGCACCGGGCCATAGTCACAGTCTTGGGGGAAGCCGTCGCTAATCACCATGAGCACCTTCATGGCGCTGCCGGTGTTCATCAGCTTTTGCGTAGCGTGTCGTATCGCTGGCCCCATGCGGGTAGAACCCTTGGGCGCCATAGCCGCGATACGTCGCAGGGTCGCTTGAGAAAATCCATCGTCGGGTTCCTTGGCAATGTACAGCTCGACATTGTCCTTGCTGTAGCCAGAAAAACCGTAGATGCCGTAGCTATCACCCAACGCCTCCAGCGCTGCGGCCATAACCACCATGGCCTCTCGCTCGAGGTCGATGATCTTACGACCGGGCTCCTCGGGCTCTTCTTCTATCTCATCAAAGCTTGCATACCAGCCCGCTCGCGTATCGGCTTCGTCTTCTTCGTAGTTCGACCAGTCCCGTGGCTCTGGTGGATGAATGGGGTCGTCAGTAGAGGCAGACAGATCGACCAAGAAAATTGCGCTGACATCGCGCTGCACCCGTTCTTTGCGAGAGTAGACGCGTTCGTTGGGACTTTGGCCCGCGCGAATATCCTGCCGAGCTTCAATCACCGCATTTAAATCCAGCTCGTCACCGTCTTGCACGCGACGTATACGCTCAAGACCCGTGGGACGTATCTGTTCCAACTGGCGCTGTACGGTATTTTGGTAGGCGCGAATCACTGCCTTGAGCGGCGCGATATCGTCTTGGCCATCGGTATCCAGCGGTTGTTCGAAGACGCGGCACCATGCTCGCAAGTAGGTGCGATTCAGATAGTCCCACTCGTCGTAGCGAAAGCTTCGGGCATCGCCTTGGCTTTTGCCCAAAGCGTGGGCCACCGCCGAGCGCTCCATATCGACCCGGCGCTTGAGCGTGTCGCGCTCGTCCTTCAGTTCTTTAATTTCCAAATCCATCTGCCGCTGGCTGCCATCGCCGGCGTCACCGTAAACGGCCTCTTCTTCCTGACCCGTAGGTATTTCCATGGCCATGGACTGGCTTAGCTGCTCGTTAATGTCCTCGAGCTCTTCTTCCCATTCTTCGACACGCTGCTCGCGATTGAGCCAATCAACCAGCGACTCATCAGCTTCGCGGTAGGCGCCGTCTTCAATCTCGTAGTGGGCCAGTACCGCGTCATAGTGCCGACACAGTGCATCGACACTGTGGTAAACGGTTGTCGCGTTGGCGCGGTGGGCGCTAAGGGCTTTGAACAGTGCCCGCTCAACTTCGCCGTCTGACAGTAACAGTGGCTCGCCCATGCGCCAGCGCTTGGCATGTTGCAGCAAGCCCGCTGGAATCTCTGACGTCAGCAGATGCGCGTGATGAGCCACCAGATGCTTGGTGAGTCCGGGGTAGGCGCGCTGTAAGTGGGCTTGGATACGGGTTTCTTCAAACAGTAGAAACAAATCTTCCGCCAGCGCCGGCTGGGAAAAACAGCCAAATAGCAGGCGATAGTCGCCAATTCGCGGACCCGCGTCTGGATTGGGTTGATATCGCTGGGCCAGATTAGGCACGCGCTCCACCGCGATGGCCATACGAAAGCCCAAGGTGTCGCACTCCCGCAGGCCAATCTGTTCCATCGCTAGCACGCGGTAGGTCGAGGCATGAGTGGTGGCAATGGACTCGGGCAAAAACAGCGTGTCGCCATTTTGGCCGCCGGTTTCATCAAGGGCGAGTCTGGGGTTGGCAGCAAATTCTTGGTTGCTGCGAATGTGTAGATAACGCCCGGCGATGCCCTCAGCAAACAGCGCTAAGGCCGACTCAACATCCGCTAGCGCGATACGTGGCTCGGTGGTCTCAGCCTGAAGCGGTTGAACGGTGGTCATGGGATCGTCGCTTGTGCAGTCGGCGCCCTAGGGCAAAATAACGTCAACAATGTCAGCGACGGCTTCTTGCACGCTGGCGTCGTCGGAAATGGCGCTGATGATGGACGCCGTGGCGGCCCGGCGCGGCGCGATGCCTGCGGCGACCAGCTCGCCGGTGTAAATCAGCAGGCGTGTGCTCACACCTTCTTCAAAGCCATGCTGCTTGAGATTGCGCACGCGCTCGCCAATGACTGCTAGCCGTTCGGCAGTGGTCTCTTCAACACCAGACTCGTGCTTGATGATCTGGGTCTCGGTTGCAACATCAGGGTAGTCAAATTCGAGGCTGACGAAACGTTGTCGGGTGCTGGGCTTCAGGTCTTTCAGCACGCTTTGATAGCCCGGGTTATAGGAGATCACCAGCAGGAAATCTGGGTGGGCATCCAGCAGCTCACCGGTTTTGTCGATGGGCAATATGCGCCGATGGTCGGTGAGCGAGTGGATCAGCACCGTGGTGTCTTTACGTGCCTCGACAATTTCATCCAGATAGCAGATGGCGCCGGTGCGCACGGCTCGAGTCAGCGGGCCGTCGGACCAGATCGTTTCATCGCCCTTGAGTAGGTAGCGCCCCACCATGTCGGTAGCGGTGAGATCTTCGTGGCAGGAAACGGTCAGCAGCGGTACTTCGGGGCGCGCACTTTCTGCGCGGGCGCTGTCTAAAAGCCAGGTCATATGCTCGACAAAGCGGGTTTTGCCGCAGCCGGTTGGTCCCTTGAGCAGTATCGGCAGGCGCGAGGCGTAGGCTGCTTCAAACACCTCAACCTCATCTGCTAAGGGCAGATAGTAAGGGGCTTGGTCCGTCGCCGGTAAAGTGTTGATTTGATTCATATCGAGCCTGCACAAACGTTTTGATGGCCCAAACGGGGCCGTAACAAAATGAGCATGCGTTTTCGGGCGTGCAGAGTCTGTGAAGATTGCAGCCGCGGTAGCGAGCTGCGCGAGGTCAGATCGCGTCAAGCCGCCCTTGTGGAGGCAGGGATGCCTAGTAAACTGGCAAAAAAACAAAGAGGCAGCGCCTTGAGTGATACCGATGAACTGTTGGAAGCGACCACTGCGTTAATTTTGCCCTTATTGCACGCCTTGGATGCACTGAATCAAGCTGGGCGGTTGATGCATCCACCAGCCCTGCAAGAGGTCGTCGCTGCCATTGCCCCCTATCGCGACCCGTTGGAAGAAGGCAGGCAGGTTTTCACACAAGCTCAGTGGCCGGATCATCTTGAGGCATTTACCTTGCACGCCAACATGGCGACCACACTCGCACTGCGTGCCTTCGATGGCTTCACGTCGGCCATGGATCAAGCCGAACCACCCATGGCCGCTTATCGCGCCATGGGGTTAGCCACCCAGGCCTATGCGGCCGCCTATCCATTGGCCGCCATGCTGCCGCCAGTGAACCGTTTTTATCTTGAGTCCGACGTGCGGGAAGATGAAGAGCTACAGCGCAAGCTGATGGAGGCAGATCCAGAAAAACCGAATGTAGGGGTGATGCATGCCGACAACGCCTCAGACCAGCGCGGTGGTTTCTCGGTCTATGTGCCCGAGTACTACCAAGGGGAGACGCTACCCTTGGTGGTGGCCCTCCATGGCGGTAGCGGGCACGGGCGGCAATTCTTGTGGTCTTGGCTGCGCGCCGTGCGCTCTGATCCGTGTATTTTGATTGCACCGACCTCATCAGATCGCACCTGGTCCTTGATGAATCCAGAAGCAGACAGCCAGCGGCTGCATGGTTTGGTCGCCTACGCCAAGGAACACTGGAGCGTCGACGATCAGCGCGTCTTGCTTACCGGCATGTCTGACGGCGGCACCTTCAGCTACGTCTGCGGCCTGCAGACAGACTCGCCGTTCACCCACCTCGCGCCCTGCTCGGCCTCATTCCACCCGATGCTGATGGAAGTCGTCGACCCGACCCGAGCGCAGGGCCTGCCCATTTACTTAATGCATGGCGCGCTGGACTGGATGTTCCCTGTGAGCGTGGCGCAAGAAGCCAACACCGCGTTAAGCGCTGCGGGAGCCAAGGTGGTGTATCGCGAGATTGAAAACCTCTCGCACACCTATCCCCAAGAAGAGAACCCAGCGATCTTGCGCTGGCTAGCAGAGGATGTGCAGCCAGCCCACTAGCTTTGGCTGAGTTGCAGAACAGGATATGAGGGAGGCACAGGTGCGCATAACAGGCTACAGCCCGGCCTACGCGGCGGACTTCGCGCGGCTCAACTATCAATGGATCGAGCAGTACTTTCGAATCGAAGACGAAGATCGCGCGGCGCTTGATCATCCAGAGGCCTATGCCATCGAGCCCGGTGGGGAAATATTCTTCTTGTTGATCGATGATCAGGTCGTCGGTACAGCGGCCATGGTGCCCAAGGCATTTCACGCCAGCGGCGGCGTGGCACGCTTTGAGCTGGCGAAAATGGCGGTTGCCCCCGGTTTGCAGGGTCGCGGATTGGGTAAGGGTCTACTGGCCCATGCCATCAATTATGCCAGGGGCCAAGGTGCCATTGAGGTGGTGCTGTCGACGAATGACATTTTGACGCCAGCCCTAGCTGTGTATCGCGATGCAGGCTTCGTAGCGCAGCCTGCGGCCAAGGACGAGCGTTACGAGCGCAGCAATTTGTTCATGGTTCTGACGCTGACATAGACAAAGAACGACTTGTCGAATACTGTATATATAAACAGTAATTCAAGCGAGCCCATGTCCGACCAACCCATCAAGCTTGGCAAATCCATCAAGGGACGAGGTGCGGTAACCAATCACCCCAGCCGATTTTTGGCGGCTGCTGTAGAACCGCAGAGCGATGATTGGGGTGACGGCTCAGATATTCTTGAGTATTGGCAAACCCGCAATACCAAGGTGCAGATTCGGCCCGATCTGACCAAGCGACTGATCACCAGCAACCGCTCTCCGGACATCCCCTTTGATCAGTCGATTAATCCTTATAAGGGCTGCGAGCATGGCTGTGTTTACTGTTTTGCTAGGCCCACCCACGCCTATCTCGATTTGTCCCCGGGTCTGGATTTTGAAACCCATATTTTCTACAAAACCCATGTTCGCGAAAATTTGCTGCGTGAGCTGGGCAAACCCAGCTATGTGGTCAGCCCCATTGCCATGGGCACCAATACCGACCCGTATCAGCCCATTGAACGCGAGCATCAGATAACCCGCACAATTTTAGAGCTTGCGCTGCAAACCCAGCACCCGGTTAGCATCGTCACCAAGGGTGTGCTGATATTGCGAGATTTAGATCTGCTGACAGAGCTGGCAAAACACAATCTGGTGCATGTGAGCGTCAGTCTCACCACGCTCAGTAAGTCGCTCAAGCAGCAGCTGGAACCGCGCACGGCCAGCCCCAGCGCGCGGCTGCGCATGATTCGCGAGCTATCCAAAGCGGGCGTGCCCATCGGGGCCATGTTTGCACCGATGATTCCCTACGTGAACGATCATGAGCTGGAGGCACTGGTGAGCGCCGCGCATGAAGCTGGTGCCGGCTGGGGCGCCTACATTTTGTTGCGTCTCCCCAGAGAGGTCAGGCCGCTATTTACACAGTGGCTGCAAGACCACTATCCCGAACGCCAGCGCAAGGTGATGAATGTGCTGGATGCCCATCACGAAAAACCCGAGGGCCGCACGCAGTGGTCCGTGCGCATGCGTGGTACAGGGGTGTTTGCCGACTTGCTTAGTCAGCGTTTTGCGATAGCCGCACGCAAGGTAGGTTTCGATGGTGATCGAACACCTCTGCGTACAGATCTGTTTCGCCCCCCAAGGCCAGGTGCTGCGGCGGGGCAAATGGGGCTATTTGATTAGCTGCGCGCCTTTAAATGCTCAAAGCGCGCAAGCAGTACTAGACCCAAACAACTCCATACCACGATGGTAAGCCATTCGTGTGGCCACTGCAGCGAACTGGCGCTCCACGGCATGAAGGCGCTGAGCAGACCAATGGATAGTATGACCGCGCCGTAGCCCACCAGTCGCGGATGGCTGACCTTGAACGGTCGCGGCATGTCTGGTTCTGTTTTGCGCAGCACGAGAAAGGAGATGGCCACGAACAGAAAAGCGGTGGTGGTGGCGAAGCTGCCGCTGTTGATCAGCCAAACCAAAATTGTTTTGCCGAACAGTGGTGCGACCATGCTCAGCAGACCGATGGCGGCGATGCCCACATAGGGTGTTTTGTATTTGGGGTGCAAGCGTGCGAAGACCCTAGGTACGTGGTCAGACTTGGCTAAGGCGTAGAGCACGCGCGAACCGCCTACCACGAAAGCATTCCAGCTGGTCATGATGCCGCCGATGCCCCCCAGTACCAGCAGCGCGCCTGCCCACGGGTGCTGCCACAGCGACTGGGCCGCATCGGCAGTGGCCATGGTGCTCGTCGCCTGTTGTTGCGAGGTCAGGCCTAGACCAACGGCGAAGGCGATCAAGACATACCAGGCCACCGCACAGGCGACGCTGATCACCAGCAGCCTGCCGATTTTATTGGCTGGCAGATCTATTTCTTCCGCAGATTGCGGAATCACGTCGAAACCCACCAGCAGGGCGGGCACCATAATGAGTACCGAGATAATGCCCGTCGCAGGCGTAGCGAGCAGCGGTTTGGCGTTTTCGAACTCACCGAAAAGTGCTGCACCGCTGATCAGCAGTACACCGGAAATCACGATCAAAACCGTGACGATGCTCTGCAATATGGCCGCAGTTCGAATACCCAGCATATTGACCCAAGTCACCAGTGCCGCAGCGCCGGATCCGATTAAGACAAAGCCTAAATCCACGTCACTGCCGACGAAGGTCCACAGCGTGCCCATACGTATGTCAGGCAACAGGTATTCAATCGCACTGGGCAACGCCACCGCCTCGAACAGACATACATTCACATAGGCAAACAGTAGCGCCCAAGTACAGGCAAAGGACCAGCGATGGCCGAGCGCGCGCAGGGTATAAACGTGTTCGCCGCCGGCCTTGGGCATTGCCGATGCCAGCTCACTGTAGGTCAGGCCAATGAGGGCTACGGCAAAGCCGCCTACGGCGAAGGCGATCAAGGTGCCCAGGGTGCCCGCGTTGGTGAGCCAGACGCCAGTCATCAGCACCCAGCTCCAGCCGATCATGGCGCCGAAACCCAAGGCGATGACTTCTCGTGATTTCAGCACTTTGGCGAATTTTGCAGGCTCTGCTGATGCGTCGGCCATGGCCCTTCCTAAATGGGTGGTGAAGCCGCAAATACTACGGCGAGAAAAACAACAGTTGTTAAGAAAATTCACAGCGACTGAGAAGACCGCACTGCTATGCTAGGGAGGTACCTGTAGAGCAGTAGGAGTTCCCAATGTCGCAGACATTGACCTTCAATCACCGACACAAAACCTTTGAATTTACCCTCACCGATGACGGCGCCATCGAGTTATGGCTAGACGGGTGCCTGCGCAAGCGCCGTGACGCATCGGACAAGCAACCCCAATACGTATGGACCAATGTCGAACTGGAATGGGAAGAGCATCACTACATCGAGGCGCGTTACTGGGCCGACAGCGGTGAGCTAAAGATCACGGTGAATGGTGATCCCCTGCTACAAGAAACGTTAACAGCGCACTGACTCTTGCGCGTACTCATGCCAACGGCTAGCAAATGTTCAATCCCAACGACGCTCAGCTAGAGCAACTGCAGGCAAAATTCACCGAGCAAGGTTATGTCGTGCTGCCCGGTGTCATCGGTCAGGCGGACAGAGCGCGTCTGGTAGACCAGATTCGTGACGCCATCGACCCCTTGGTGGGGCCAGCCGAATTTGAAGCCGATGTTGGATATCCCGGGGCGCCAGCGGACCGATCTGCCCCCGGCGGGAAAACCCCGAGACGTTTGCTGCATGCCTATGTTCGCTCTGACGAGTTCAAGGCGTTGGCGACCAATGCCCAAGTCGCCGAGGTGCTGGGGAGATTGCTGGCAGGCTCTGTTTGTCTTTCGCAGTGTCATCACAATTGCATCATGACCAAGCATCCCGGGTTTTCCAGCGCCACGCTATGGCATCAAGATGTGCGCTACTGGTCATATGAGCGGCCAGAGCTGATCTCGGCGTGGTTCGCGCTGGGCGCGGAAACCCAAGCGAACGGTGCGCTTTGGGTTATTCCCGGCACGCATACGCTGGACTTCGCGGCCCAGCGACTCGATGCAGACTTATTTTTGCGCCCAGAGCTGGCAGAAAATCAGGCGCTCATACAGCGCGCTGAAGTGGTAGAGCTACAGGCCGGTGACGTGCTGCTATTTCATTGTCGCCTGTTGCACGCGGCGGGCCGCAACGAGTCTGATGCGGTAAAACTGTCGGCGGTATTCACCTATCATCGTCAGGACAATCGATCTCAAGCAGGCACTCGCTCGGATCGGTTCCCTAGCATCAAAATGCTAAGCAGCTAAATACAGCGAGTTCGGCACAAGGAGTAGCAGGAAGACCGACATGCAGCGTGAGCCTGAAAACAACCAGCCAACCCACGGCATGGCAGCCGACGGCGAGTTCGATGACTTTGCTTCGGCGATGCAAGGCGTGCAGCCTCTGAGCCCGAGCAAGGGGAAGGGGAAGGGCAAAGGCAAGCAAACCTTCGCAGCACCCCAGCGGCTCAGCGCAGAAGAGGTGGAAGCGCGACGCCGCGCTGCCGAAGAATTTCAAACCGAAGAAGACGCCACCAATTTTCTCACCCTAGGTGAAGTGAAACCCCGCGACCCGCTAGAAGTATTGGAGTGGCGCCAAGACGGTATTCAGCTTGCGGTCTTCGACAAGCTCCGCAAGGGTGGCTACGACATTGCCAGAGAACTCGATCTGCATCAGCGCACGGTAAAGGAGGCCCGCGGCGACATTTATCAGTTGATCAGTAAGGCCCACGCGAACAACTGGCGCTGCGTGCTGATCAGCCACGGCAAGGGCCTGCGCAGCCCCACCCCGGCCAAGCTCAAAAGCTATGTGGCGCATTGGCTAACCCAGCACCCGCTGGTGCTGGCTTATTGCTCGGCCCAGCGCAATCGCGGCGGCGTGGGTTCGGTATATGCGCTAATCAAGAAATCCGCGGCCAGTCGCGAAGAAAACCGCGAGCGGTTCGGACAAAAAAGCGACCTCCTAGGAGACCGCGACTAGTCGCAGCGATAAGCCTTAAAGGTCGCCGAGCCGCCCTCGACGCCGGTTTCAACCAAGTCGGTAGCGCCTAAGTCTGCTGCCCGATTGCGCGCCAAGACGATGAGTTCTTCTTTTACCTTGCCTGTGCTGCGATCAACGAGCACCTTGTCCTTGGTTTGACTGGAAACATCGCCGACCAAGGTGCAGTTAGTAACATCTTGGGCGGAGCTTTGTGCCACTTTGCTGCCCGCCTCGGTGAGCGCAACAAAGGTACAGCCGCTTAGGGTCAGGCCGAGCAGCAGGGCGCCAAGACATCGGTGACGAAGGCATCGGGTGGTGTTTTGCATAGTCAATCTCTGAGTTACGTTAAGGGTTGTTCGCGCTGGAATTTTGAGCGGCTATTTAGATTCGGCCCTTGCCCAGCTCTAGTATGCCGCGACCAATGTTGAGGCGGAGTATATCGCTGGCGCCCTCTGCGAGTCGCCATGCACGCACTTTTTTGTACAGCAGCGCCAATGGATGATCGTCTACCAAGGCCCCGCCGCCGACCAATTGGATCGCGGTATCGACGGCTTCGCCAATGCACTCAGTAGCAAATACCTTGCACGCCATGCCTTCGTTCACAATGTTCTCGCCGCTATCGGCCAGACGCGCGGTGCGATACAGCATGCTGCGGGCCGCGAAGGCTTTAATACGCAGGTCGGCGTAGTGCCAGCGCACCACATCTTTGTCGCCACGCGCAGCGCCACTCTTGTCCGGGCTTTGCAGGTGCTCCTGCAGCAGGTCCATCACCCAAATCAGGTAGCCGCAGGCTTGCGCCGCAAACAATAGACGCACATCGCCAATCTGCCGCATGGCCTTAGGCAGGCCCTGACCCAGTTCACCAATCACATGGCTGACCGGCACCTGCACATTGTCAAAACGAAAAGCAGCATGATGACTGCCGTCTAGCGAGTTGAAGCGTTTTTCCAAGATCACGCCGTCTAGGTTGGTATCGATCACCACCATGGAAGGTCCGTGACCTTCAATACGCACAAGGGCGTTGATGAAGTGGGCATCAGCGCCGCCAGTGACATAGGATTTTTGGCCGTTAACGGTTAAACGATCACCCTCAATCACCCCGGCGGTGGGGGCGGCGTCATCGGGTTCGGTAAAGCCAAAACTGCCGCGTTTTTCTCCAGCCAGCAGCGGCGCCAGATGGGTTGATGCCAGTGGCTCACCCACGCTGCCCAGCACCCCAGCGCTTGGGCCAAATACCGCATCCAGCGCTGGCGGATTCGCTGCCGCCAAGGTCTCTCGCGCCACGCACAGCGCCAGTTGTCCCGCCGCGCTAGCCGGCTGAGTCATTCCGAACAGCTCAGCCGACTTTGACGCCTCACGCACCTGTGCAGCGGCGCTGGCGTGATCACTGCCCGCCAGTGGCAGCATTTGATCCTTGGCAAACGCCGCGCAGCGCTCGCGCAGTGCCACAAGTTCGGGGCTAAGTTGTTCTGGCATGGTTCTTCCTCAGGTAATGGGTCCAAGACTCGCAGTCCCAGACAAGGGTTCTAAGACCAGCAGTCTCAAACGTTCGGCACGATGGTCATGACGACGACCACTAGGGCCAAGAAGACCATGGCTCCAACGGCATAAAACAGCAGCGATTCACGCTGCACATTTTGCTGCACCAGCGCTTCTACTTCCTCAGCACTGCGCGCTGCGGTGCTAGAGGTAATGCGATAGCGGGTGACATCGCCGGCACGGGTTGGCAGTTTCACGAACAGCTCGGGGGTAGCGTCTAACCGCCGCGCCACTTCCGCAAAGCTGATGCCCGTATGTTTGGCGATTTGTGTGGGGTGCAGGGCAGGGCTGCCTTGTTCGATAAAGCAGTAGTAGATGTCCAGCAGTAAGCTGGCCTTGCCGCGAAAACGAAATTCTAAAGTGGGTATGCCGAGCATGGTTTGTCCAAGGCAAAGGTTGAGCGAAATAAAAGGTTGAGCGAATTAAAAGGTTGAGCGAATTAATCGTGCGACGAGAGTATAGACCAAGCCATTGTCTGCGCTAGAAGGGCTCAACACTCGCCAATGAGCATGGCGCGCAGCGGTGCAGGCAGACCCTCTACGGTTACCGAAGGATCTTGCGGATCTAGCGCTTTGTCTAGTGACTCAAAACGCATCCAAGGTGTGCTGCGCTGCTCGCCGACCGTTGTCGGCGTTACATCGATGACGCGGATATTGGTGTAGCCCGCCTCGACCATCCAATGTTTAAGATCATCTAGGTTTGGAATCACACCAATGTTGCGCATGCGTGCGTAGCGTCCCGCTGGATAGAGGCTTTGGGGCGCGTCAACGATCAAGGTCTCCATCACGCATTGACCGCCAGACTTCGTTAGCGCGTGCATCTGCCGTATATGCTCGACGGGGTCTTTGCGGTGATATAGCACCCCCATGCTCAGCACCCAATCGAAGGTGGTCGTGGCGGGCACTTCTTCAATGCCCAGCGGCAGCACCCAATGGCTGGGGTGATCAAACAAGCGCTGCACGGCCCGATGCTGCATACAAAACAGCAGTGTTGGGTCGATACCCACCACGGCATCCGCGCCAGCGCCCAACATGCGCCAGCCGAAATAGCCGTTGCCACCGCCGATATCCAGTACCTGTTGGCCCTCGAGGCTGCCCATGGCAGGTGCTAGGCGATCCCACTTCCAGTCGGAGCGCCACTCGGTATCGATGTGTATTGGTCCCAGTTGAAAGGGGCCCTTGCGCCAAGGGTGCAGGGCGTTTAGTGAGGTTTCCATGGCCGCTATGTCGTCGGCGCTGGCGGCTAGCGAGCCGCCAACGGCGGGTTGGTTTAAGCTCAGCTCGCCAAGCACAAGCGCAGGCATGTCGGCCACGGCGGCCTGCCAGCGCGCGAAATCGCCGTGATGTTCCGCGCTGAAGCGCGCCAGCGCCAGATCCTTGGGCCAGCCCTCCAGCCAGCTCGGCCAATCACTCGCTTGGGTCATCGCTCGCATCGCATAGCACTTGTGTGGGCGAGGCGGCGAAGGACACCCAGTTCATGCAGTGAAACCACTGCACTACATGCTTAAAGCCCGCCTTGGTCAAACGCTCAGCATGGGTCTCGAAGGTTTCTACCTGCATCACGTTCTCAAGCGCTTGGCGCTTCTGGCTCACCTCTAGCTCGCTGTAGCCGTTGGCACGCTTCCAAGCCATATGGGTAGTGTCATAAAACGTTTGTAGCTGCGGATCGGCGTTGCGAACTTTTTCCGACAAGATCAGCAAACCACTGGGGTCCATTTGCTCGGCGATCCGGGTCAGCAGCGCCAAGCGATGTTCTGGGGCTAAAAACTGCACCACGAAGTTCAGCATCACTACGCTAGCGCCGCTGATATCACTGGTTAGTATATCTTCGCAGCGAAAGCTCATGCGCGGATCGCTAATGTTTTGCTCAGCTTGGGCGATCATGGCAGGAGAGGAATCTACCCCAACCACTCGCACCCTCGAACTATCACACTGAGCGAGCAGCGCCAGCGAACTTGCACCCAATGAACAACCCAAATCAAAGGCTGTACCCGCCACGCCCATATGCCGCGCGGCCATCAAGCCACTCATGGGAATCACCAACTCGTAACCCGGCACCGAGCGGCGAATCATATCCGGGAAAACGTCGACCACATCGCTGTTGAAGGCGAAGTCGACGATACGATCCTGAGGTTTGGCGAAGACGCGATCTTCCATGGAAATTCCTCTTGCGGCACAGCGTAGGTTGTTGCCGTGTCATACGTTCTCTGGTCTGGTTCAGTCCACTGGTGGCAGCGGACATCCCAAGGTAACGGCAATACCCTTAACCAGCGCAAATTCTTCGCTGGTGAGCTTGCCATCAGCGTTCACGACGCCCGAGCACGCGTCAATAAAGCGCTGCTTGAGATCGGCGTTTAGCTCGCGTAATCGCTCCAGTGCCTGATTGAGTGCTTGGTGGTCGAAATACTCCAGCTGCACCATGGGTGCGTTACTGCCCCAGAGTTTTTGGCCCCGCTGATAGGCGCGCTGCTGCTCACCGGCGTTCGCTGTGCCCACCGTCGCCAACAACGACAGAATCAAGCCCGCTTGCTGGGTGACTTTGCCCGGTCGCGTGATGCGTCCGCCGTCGCGAAAAGGTTTCACGAAGTGGGCATACAGCTCTTGGGTAATCATGCGGTGCACTACCCACTCGAATATATCGACGGCTTTGTCCGCGACGATGAGTTTGGCAGTGAGGTCGTAGAAGCGCTGGTATTGTGCGCGGGACATCTCTTTTAGGGTTGGCATCGCCTGCTCCAAATGCAGCAGTTTGTGCCGATGGTCTTGCCCGCTGAGCTGTTGGTGCATGCTTGGCACCAGTTGCGGCACGCCGGGTTCCGCAAGCTCGGCAATAAGCTGGGTTTGGTTGGCGCGCACGGTCTGGTCTTGACTGAGTAACATCGCGTAGACCATGGCCCTGGCCTCAAAGGTATCGTGGCTGGCTTGCTTTAGGTTGGTGTCGGCGGTTTCGATCATGCGCTGAGCCGCGGGTAAGTTCGCGCTGCCACTGAGCTGACTTACCGGCGCACCGGTCATATTGCCCGCAAAACTTGCAGCGCCGGAGGCACCAGAGCCGCTTCGGCTGCTTGATGCGGCTGAGTTGGGGTTCGCTGCAGGCACCCAGTTCGGGTCCAGTGCCTTGATGCGCGCTTCCAGCGGCGGGTGGGTGGCCATCATGCTGCTGAAGGATCGAATGGCACCAAAAAACAGGTGACTGTTTTCGTCGGCTTGAGGCGATTCGAGACGTGAACCGGTGCTGTGCGCACCGATCTTCTTCAGCGCGTTGGCAATACCTTGCGAGGAGCGGGTGAACTGCACAGCGCTGGCGTCGGCCAAGTATTCGCGCTGGCGGCTGACCGCGGCCTTAATGAGCTGCCCAAAGAACGTACCGCCATAGCCGATCACCAGCAGGCCAAGTCCAAGGGCGATAAGGCCGCCGCGTTCTCGAGAGCGGCTGAACATCGAGCCGCGCATCAAGGCGCCGCCGATGATGCCCAGAATCAAAATGCCGTTAAGCAGCGCGATAATGCGCAGGTTGATGCGCATATCACCGTTGAGAATATGGCTGAACTCGTGGGCCACCACGCCTTGAAGCTCCTGTCGGTTGAGCAAATCGATGGTGCCTTGGTTGATGCCAATCACTGCGTCGTGAATGCCAAAGCCCGCGGCGAAAGCATTAATACTGTCTTCACGAATGAGATACACCGGCGGCACCGGCATGCCCGCCGCAATGGCCATTTCCTCTACCACATTAAGCAGTTGGCGCTGTTGCGGGTCACGCGTGTTTTGGTGGATCAGCACGCCGCCAAGCGATTCCGCCACCGCCTTGCCGCCACCGCGTAGGGCCAAAAACTTAAATCCGCTGGCCACAGCGATGAGTCCAACCACGCCTAAGCTTGTGTACAGCCACACTTCCCGTGGGGCGTAAAGCAGTTGATCCACTAGCGACATACCGGGTGCGCTGTCGACAAAAAATACCAGCACGAGCAGATTCGTGAGGGCCACTAAGGAAATCACCGCTCCAATGAACAGCGCCGTGAGCAGTCGGGTGTTATGTCGGGCCTTATTTTGTGCCTGAAAGAAATTCACGAGTTATTTAGCTCCCGCCCGGCGGCCATGCATTAAAAGCTGACCTTGGGGGCTGCCTGTATTTCTTCCGAGTCTGCAAACTCCAGCAGCGCTGCGTCATTGCGAAAGCCGAAAGTGCTGGCAAAAAGTACTGGCGGAAACGAACTTCGGTAAGTGTTGAACTCGGTTACTTGATCGTTAAAGGCTTGGCGCGCGAAGGCGACTTTGTTCTCGGTGGTGGTGAGTTCTTCGGACAGCTGAGCCATGTTGGCGCTGGCCTTGAGATCAGGATAGGCCTCCATGGTGACGTTGAAGCGGCTCATCGCACTGCCCAGTATGCTCTCGGCGCCGGCAAGTTCGCTCATGGCCGCGGCGTCGCCGGGCTTGCCCGCCGCAGCGGCTAAGCCTGCAACCGCATCGTTGCGTGCACTGATGACGGCTTCCAAGGTTTCACGCTCGTGGCTCATGTAGGCCTTGGCCGTTTCGACAAGATTGGGAATGAGGTCATAGCGTCGCTTGAGCTGTACCTCGATTTGCGAAAAGCCGTTTTCATGGCGATTTTGCAGTTCAACCAGTTGGTTGTAGATGCGTGCGACCCAAAAAGCGAGCAGCGCCAAGACGACGAGAATAATGATCATTTCCATGGAAAACCCTTGGGCAGCGCCCGTTTGCTCTGGAGTCGGCATGATGCGTTGTCGTTAGGGAAAAGTAAAAAACCGTTGGCACTGGCGCTATTTTCACGACATATCGAAACGCCAGATGGTTAGATATAGTCAATTGCAGACGATGTTGAGAAACCGAATGAGTGAGCAAGCTGTGGCGTTTGATTCAGCGACTTATCGCCAGACCATGGGCAACTTTGCCACTGGCGTGGTGGTGGTCACTGGGCTGGTGGCGGATCAGCCCATCGGCTTTGCCGCTCAATCCTTTGTTTCTTTGTCGCTGGATCCACCGCTGGTTGCCTTCAGCCCCGCCAAGTCGTCGTCGAGTTGGCCGAAGATTCGCGAGAGCGGGCACTTTGGCATCAATATTTTGGGCGAAGACCAACGGGACGTATGCGTTGGTATGGCGCAATCGGGTGCGGATAAATTCGCCAATGTGCAGTGGCAGTCGGGTCTCACCGGCGCGCCCAAGCTACAAGGCGTGCTGGCCTTTATTGAATGCAGCATCGAGGACGAGCACGACGCCGGAGATCACACGATCGTGGTTGGTCGAGTGCAGGATTGCACCCGAGCTGACAGCGATTCTGCGCCGCTGCTGTATTTTCGAAGCGCTTACGGATCGTTCGTGTAACACCACGCAGTGAAAACGACAGTCAAATGACCTAGGAGGGGAAGATGAATCTACAAAGCCGCGTTTGCGAAATTCTGGAAATTGAACAACCCATCGTGCTAGCGGGTATGGGCGGGGCCAGCAGTCCTGCTCTTGCCGCGGCGGTATCCAACGCCGGTGGTTTGGGTGTACTCGGTGCGGCGGCCTGCGGGCCAAGGCAGTTGCGGGAGTGGATTCGCCAAACCCGCGAGATGACCGACAAGCCCTTTGGTGTCGATACGCTGCTGCCCGCGTCCGTGCGTCGGGCCAACTACGAAGACAACGATGGCCCAACGCCCATGGATCTTGTGCCTGAGCGCCAAGCCTTTGCCGAAGAATTTATGCGCAAGGAAGGCCTTGAGCCGCCAGAGCCCGGCTCACTGCAGCG
>ERZ802819.532-NODE-532-length-25118-cov-7.39285_pt1 | contig 25118 bp, 22 predicted proteins | sample MGYA00345647_ERZ802819 | MGnify/ENA primary metagenome ERZ802819 (study PRJEB30503, sample SAMEA104212355) | marine metagenome | biome: Westerlies Biome; feature: [SRF] surface water layer (ENVO:00010504) within the epipelagic zone...; material: water...
ATCGCCGGTGGTTCAGCAGGCTTCCCAATGCGCAGTCTGGTTTGGGTTCGTTGCAGAGATCAACTACCGGAAGCCGATTTGCTACAGAAGAAGCGTCTGGTGGTTGACGGGATCTAGCATTTTATGGGTCAGTGTCTGAAGGGGCGGCGTATGGGCAATTTTCCTCGACAACTTTCACGACTGACACACATTTTTCTTCTTATCCTTTTTGGGCTTTCTGAATCTGTTTATTTTCATTTAAGCCAGGTTTTGGCGGACGAACAGGAGGTGTCCCACGATACGTCCTCAACCTTCGAGATTGAGCTTTCAGTCCGCGGAAAACTGAAGTTTCCTGCAGGAAGAGATCTGCGATCTGACTCATTAGAAATTATCGAACAACCCGTTCATGCTCATTCGAATCTCAGCTATCAACAGAATGCATGCTTTGAAGGGTCCGGGCAGAATTCCATAGTTATAAGACGCTACGACCACGCGGTTGCAAAAGCTGTTATTGGTGAGGATTGTGTCAACACGCAACTTCCCCGGAACGAAGGCACTATTCATGTGTGTAGAGATGATAAGGGCCTCAACTTTTGGTTTCGCGAAGGGTTTTTGACGCAGCCCGAAGTCGATTTGCTGACAGTAGCATTTGACCCCTTCTACCTGAGTGCATTAGTGCCACCACGCAATCAGACTCATGGAGCTCAATGGGAGCTTAATCAGGCTGTTACGGCAGATTTGCTCTGTATTGATACGGTTCATTCTGGTGGCCTGAAGGCGACGATAAAGGAACGCACTGCTAAGGGTACGGCAGTGCAACTTCAGGGGGAGATTGAAGGTGCAATCAACGGAGCCCCCACATCGATTACAGTCGAGGGGAATTATGACTGGGCCACAAGAGATAATTCAGCAGGTAATGTGTCGATGCTTCATGTTGTGATTAAAGAATCCCGGGACGTGACTTATATCGCCCCTGGTATTGACGTTGAGGCAGTCATCGAAATGTCCTGTCGTTCTCAGAAGATGTCTCGCCCACGAGTTGTCACTGCTAGCTCGAGTGGTGTTGTCTCGAGATACAGTAGGTCGCGGCGGGGGCCGGGGAAGCCCGGGTTTCGCTGGGCGTGTGATCCTTACGATCGATATGACGTTGTCTATGAAAAGAACTGGAAAATAATAGAAGAGGGCGGTGAATATCTCATGATGCGGTTCGTAGACCAAGGCGCACTGGTTGGCCAAGTAACGCTGACCCCACTGCCTCCGCAATCAGAGGTTCTCACGCTTTCGGATTTCGAAAATGACATAGAGGAAACTCTTGGTGAGCAATTCGGGCATCTTGTATCCGCGTCAACGTTTAGTCGCGATGATGGAACAACGATCATGCGGGTTGCATCTGTTGGTGAGGCTGACAATTTGCCTTTTCATTGGATTCATTACCATCTGAGAACAGTTGGCGGCCGAAGGCTCAGCATTGCTTTTGTCGTCGAATCACGCCATTTAGCACGGTTTTCTGGGGCAGATCGGCAATATGTTGATGGGGTTGATCTCACGCTTGAATAGGTTTTCTTGCAGGAAGACCTCCCAGGCTTCGATTCATAGGGGCACCGCTTGACTACCCCCTGTCTATGCTGGAATACTAGGGGTCTTCGGTTGGAACCCTTGGCCCGAATATTACTTGCCAGGCTCGGAGTCGCTGCATTGCATCGCTGGTTCCTGAATGTACAAGGAAAGGAGCTGTGCCGTGGTATAAGGTGCGTGGGAATGTCCAGCCCGCCAGGCAACAGCCATCATGGGTTTGGAGTTTTTGGCCATCGAGAAACAGCAACGCATCAATGAACAAATCCGGATTTCACCGGTCCGTGTGATATCTGCAGACGGAGCTCAACTGGGAATTATTCCAACTGATGATGCGCTGTCCGAGGCACGGACGGCGGGTCTGGATTTAGTTGAAGTAGCCCCTAATGAACGTCCACCTGTATGCAGGATCATGGACTATGGAAAGTTTAAATACCAACAAAAGAAAAAGCTGCATAAGACTCACGTTCATCAAACAAAACTCAAGGAGATCCGGTTACGCCCAAAGACGGGTGAACATGATATTGAATTTAAAATAAATAAGGCTCGGACTTTCTTGGGTCATAAAGATAAGGTTACCGTTTCAGTAATTTTCCGTGGTCGAGAAATGGCTCATATTGATGAGGGTCAGAGAATTATGCGGCATGTCATCGAACAACTTGAAGAGATTGGTAAAGTAGAATCACCACCCCAACAGACTGGACGCAGGCTTATCTGTACGATAGCCCCGAAGTAAGCATTCATGTTTTCCACTGATAGCAATTGATTGGCTGTTTCAGTGGACGGTACAATCAACCACAATACGAAGTAGAAGTAAGAGAATAGACGCTATGCCAAAGCAGAAAACACACAAAGGAACGAAGAAAAGATTTCGAGTGACAGCGAAGGGAAAGGTGAAGCACCGTCGTAGTGGAACGAGTCATCTTCAGGTTCGTGTGTCAGCGAAAAGAAAACGAAATCTTCGTGGTACCGGTGTTTTGGATAAGTCTGACACCCCAAATATTGTTGAGGCACTTGCTTCAAATAGCTACTGACATTCCTGTAAGGTCGTCTCGTACAGTTTCTAACCTTTACGAGATGCTGATTCCCGAAATAAAGAGATTGCGAAAGTCGAGAAGGTTTTTCCATGCGAACTAAAAATGCGGTCCCACGGTTGCGAGCCAAGCGGAGATTACTGAAGCGAGTGAAGGGGTCAGTTGGCGGCCGTCGGCGTCTATTGCGTACTGCAAAAGAGTCGATAATTCGAGCAGGAGTGTTCGCCAAGCGAGACCGTCGTCGTCGGAAACGAGATTTCCGACGCCTTTGGATTATTAGGATCAATGCAGCGTGCCGTGAGCGTGGTTTACGGTACAGCCAATTTATTGCGGGTCTCGAAAAAATTGGTTGTGAACTCGACCGCAAAACGTTGTCCGAAATGGCAGTGCTTGATCCAACCGGATTTGATGTTGTTGTAAGTCAGGTCCGAGAGGGTCTCGGTTTGCCGGAAGCGGTTGTCGCGTAGTCCTCGTTTCTGCTGTATGAAGTTCCTCGCTACGGTTTGCCGCTCGTGACAAATCTCAATCTCGATGCTTTTGTCGCCGACCTTGAGGAATTGCGCTCTGAGGCAGAAAGAGCCCTCGTAGATGCAGTTGATATGCAAGGCCTTGAAGCTGCGCGTGTCGTTTTTCTAGGGGCTAAAAATGGACGACTGAAGGCAGTTCAGAAAGGGCTTGGCAAACTCGACCGTGAAGACAAGCCAGTAGGTGGTCAGCAGTTTAATGCTGTGAAAAAGTCGGTCGAAGCATTATTCCTTCAGGCCTCTCAGCGAGTTGAGTCACTATCAAAGAATACGAAGGGTGTTGAGCCGGTCGATGTGACCTTGCCAGGAAACCCTGTTCGCTTTGGTCGTGTGCACCCAATTACTCAGACGATCCGCCGGGTCTCCTCAATCATGGCCAACCTCGGATTTGAGGCTGTGGATGGTCCTGAAGTTGAGGACCAATGGCACAACTTTGAGGCACTGGCAATTCCGGATGAGCATCCCGCTCGCGACCCGCTTGATAATTTCTACATTGCCGTAGCAAATGCTGATCGGCCGCTTCTTTTGCGTTCCCAGACGAGTACTGTACAGATACGCGTCATGGAGCAACGGAAGCCACCGCTTCGAATAGTTTCGCTGGGTCGTGTCTATCGACCGGATACAGCTGACGCAACACATTACCCTATGTTCCATCAAGTTGAAGGTCTTCTTGTTGAGCCTGGTACGACGATGGCTCATTTAAAAAGTGTGCTTCGGTCCTTTGCTTCAAGTTTTCTTGGTGGTGATGTGCGAGTCCGGTTCCGGCCTTCTTTCTTCCCTTTCACTGAGCCAAGTGTTGAGGTTGATATGGAGTGGAATGGCCGCTGGATCGAAATGGGTGGAGCAGGTATGGTCGATCCATCGGTTCTGCAATCCGTCGGCTACGATCCAGATGAGGTTTGTGGATTTGCCTTTGGCTTAGGTGTAGAGCGAATTGCTGCTAGGCGTTTTGGCGTGGCTGATATTCGTGATTTTTATCGAAACGATATTCGGTTTCTTGAGCAGTTTCATGATCGGGGGCAGGCATGATCGTGTCCTTAGATTGGCTTGCTGAATATGTTGATCTGCCAGAGGTTGATGCTTTGACGGAGCGACTTCTTCTATCAGGACTGAATCATGAGTCAACAAAGATGCTTCATGAGGACACAGCCGTCGATCTCGAAGTGACAAGCAATCGTCCAGATTGTCTTGGTCACATAGGGGTGGCACGAGAAGTTTCCGTTTTGTTCCAACGTCCCTTGAAGATTCCAGCTTCTTCTATTACGAGCGGAGAGGCATCCCAGTCTTTTTCGGTGGCAATCGAATCAAAAGATATGTGCCCCTTCTATTCGGCACGACTTATCCGAGGGGTCGCCGTAGGCCCAAGCCCTGACTGGCTCGTCCATCGCCTTGAGGCCGTGGGTGTTGCGAGCGTGAATAACGTTGTCGATGTCACAAATTACGTCATGCTTGAGTGCGGCCAGCCTTTACATGCCTTTGATCTTAATAGGTTGAATGGTGAAAAAATCATTGTTCGGCGGGCGACGGAAGGTGAATCATTTGTTGCAATCAACCACAAGGAGTACAAGCTGACAGCCGAGATGTGTGTCATCTCAGATGCAAAGCAGCCTGTGGCCATTGCAGGAGTGATGGGAGGTGCTGAGACCGAAATCTCACTCGAAACAACAGATGTGTTAATTGAGTCCGCCCAGTTTGCTCCGTTACCAGTACGGTCTGCTGCGCGAGCGTTGGTTTTGGGAAGTCCTTCGTCATATCGATTTGAACGTGGCCCCGACCCAGCTGCTGTGGAATGGGCGAGTTGCAGGGCAGTCGAACTCATTCTTGATCTTGCGGGTGGGACTTGTATTGCCCCCGCGATTAAGGCGGGAAGCCTCAGCTCCAGCCAGGCTACTATCGATTTACGTATTCATCGTGTGGAACAGGTTCTGGGTGTCTCAATATCTGGTCAGAGACAACGGGAGATCCTTCAGTCTCTTGGCTTTGTTGAACAGGAATCAGCGTCTGATGCCACACGTTGGCTTGCTCCAACGTGGCGACGTGACTGTACACGTGAAATCGATCTCGTTGAGGAAGTTGCTCGCATTGAAGGGTATGACTGTGTGCCCGAGGATATTCCGATATCGGCTGTTCCTGTGCAGCGTTCACCGCGTGAACGTATGGTACGGGTGGTTAGTGAGTCTTGTGTAGCTGCTGGGTTTTGTGAAGCAATGACGCGTAGTGTTGTTGGTGACAGATTTGAGGAATTCAGCAGTCCTTGGGGAGATGTCCCTGCAATGGTGTGCCGTCCGCCCTTGGTTCAAGGTGCAGATAGACTTCGTCGCACCTTACTTCCTAGCTTGCTGGAAGCGAGGGCAAGCAGTCTCAGTTCAGGGTCTTCTCATGGTGATCTGTACGAGATAGCCCACGTTTATGTTCGCCGTGACGGCGAGTCGTCAGAAGGCGCGCCGCCGATAGAAGAACCTTTGTTGCTTACTCTGGTAACAGGGGGCGACTTTTTTCAGGGGAAAGGTTTTGCTGCCGCAATTCTCGATCGCTTGGGGATCTACGAATGGTCGGCTGAAGAGAGCCCCAAAGCGCACGCAGGTGTTGAGTACGGGGTTACATACCGCCCGTTTGAATCAGCAGCAATGACTGCAGGTCGTTCTGCTGAGATTTTGTTTCATGCTCTAGGTGAGAAGAGTCGTCGGATCGGTGTAATTGGTGAGTTTTCAGAAGACGTTATGAAAATGTGCGGGTGCGATAGAAATTCGGTTGGAATCGAACTCCGGCTTGATGGACTTGAGTTCACTACGAAGTACGAACCAAAACTTTTGGCTCCGAGCAGTTTTCCATCAATTGATCGTGACATGAATCTTGTAGTGGATGAAGCAATTTCATGGGCGTCAATTCGTGCGGCGATTGAATCAACGCAATGCGATGCATTAGAAAGTGTCCGCCTTGGTGAAATCTGGCGGGATGCTGATCGTCTTGGAGAGGGTAAGAAAAGTGTGGTTGTATCAATACGACTTAGGAGTTCCAAGGAAACGCTGTCTGCTGAACAGGCCAACTCTTTTGTCGAAGCGATGGTACGTTCCTGCCAGGACCATGTCGGTGCAGCTCTTCGAGGATAAGGGACCAAGAGCAGCTGGCTGGTGAGTCTGATGAAACACGGCTCAACACTACGTGCTTCGTACTACTGTCTTTGGTTTGGTATGAATCGCCGTGTTCTGTGATGAATCAAAAATGTACAAAATAGACCACAGTAGATCTCGTGATCTTGGATACGTTCTTGTTTGGTGGTACGGCGTGACGTAGATGAAACAGTTCAACAGGATTGAATCAAACGGTCCTAGAAGTCAGAGAATTGTTCAAACTCATCATAGGGACGGTGCTCAAGGTTTACGAATCGTGTGTAGTCGTGTTGCCAAAGAAGTTTTATGTCACCAATTGGGCCATTTCGTTGTTTGGCCACAATTATTTCAGCTTCACCCTTTACGCGTTCACGGTCTTCATCAGTTGTCTGATAATACTCTTCTCGGTGAACAAACATGACAACATCAGCGTCCTGCTCAATCGCACCAGATTCGCGCAGGTGATTTAACCTTGGTCGGTTATCTCGTGATACTTCAGCCTGTCGATTTAACTGAGCAAGGCAGAGAATTGGAATATCAAGTTCTCGAGACATGGTCTTTAATCGTCTTGCGATACGCGCCACTTGTTCTTGACGTGGGTCCCGTGGATTGTCTGGTTCGATGAGCTGTAAATAGTCAATGACAATGATTGAAAGCCCTTGCTTTCGCTTGAGTCGACGGGCTACAGCAGCAATTTCTGTCAGGGTTCGGCCAGGCGTATCATCAATGTACAGCGGAGCAGAACTTATTTCTGAGGATTTTTGTACAAGGCGGCGTCTGTCTTCCTGCGAAATAGTTCCATTACGCAGTCGATGTCCATTTACCTGTGCAGCGGAGCAGAGAAGTCGATCTGCCAGTTCGAGACTTGCCATTTCAAGGCTTACGAACAAAACAGGCTGGTGGCTATTGATTGAAATATGCTCAGCAATGTTCATGGCAAGCGCAGTTTTTCCCATACTGGGTCGAGCAGCCAATATAATGAGCTCAGAGTTGTGCAGTCCTCCGCAGAGAGTGTCGAGATCAGTGAAGCCGGTTTCGACGCCACCAAGGGCATGCTCGTGTTTCATACGAGCGTCCATACGCACCATCACGTCTTCAAGAACAGCCTGGATAGGCTTCGCTTCAGCTGAGCTGCGCTGTTCGAGTATCGAGAAAATCTTTTCTTCAGCCTGCGAAAGGAGTTCTCGTGGCTCATCATACGCATCATACGCATCCCGAAGAATGTCGGTACTTGCATCAATAAGTGACCGGAGCATTGACTTGTCGCGGATGATATTTGCATAGTGCGAGGCGTGAGCTGCATGGGGGACCGAGCTAATGAGTTCTGCAATTGCAGCAGCTCCTCCAACCGCATCAAGATCGCCCTTTGTCCGTAATCGTTCCAATAATATTGTCGCATCAATGCGCTTGCCGCCGTCATGCAGTTCAAGAAGATGGCGAAAAATTGTTTGATGCGCTTCGTCGGAAAAATCTTCCGACCGTACAGACAACGCGACGTCATCACAGACATCAGGCTTGAGAAGTATGCTACCGAGGACGTTTTTTTCGGCTTCAATGTTTCCCGGTCGACCAAGTCTGCCAATTTGAGCGACGTTCTGCTCGTCTTGGCCAGGCTGTTGTTTTTTGAAACGCTGGCCATTTCGGCCCGTTTTTTTTGGTCCGGCCATATTCTGAACGGACTGTGTCGCATTTCCCCGAGAATCGCCCATTCAGAAGTCCTCTATTCCATTTGAGACTTTTTAGTGTGATAAAACACTGCAGTTTCTGCTCGTTCAGTCTGGCTTGTATTCTCTGGACATCTCAGTTGCAGGCAATTTGGTAGCAGAGGTGCTGCAGACCCATTCATCGAGACATGCATTCGAACACGGAGTCTCTGCCGGGCCTGATACCGACTTATTTTTCCTCACTACTCGCTGGTACAACCCAAACCTTGAGATCACCCTCGACTTCACTCGCAAGGCGCACTTTGACCGTATACAGCCCAACCTCTTTGAGTGGACCCTGCAAAATAATTTGATCTGGAGGAACAACAAGGTCCTGCTGTTTAAGGGATCGTGAAATCTCCGGTGCTCCAACTGATCCGTACAGATGACCTTCATCATTCGCATTTGACTCAATGGTGACACTTGTCCGGACTAATTCTTCGAGCAATCCACGAAGCCCAGCAAGTCTTTCACGGGCAATGGTTGCCAGTTTTGCCTTGTGTTTTTCAACCATTCTTTTGTGGTGTTCGGTGGCGACCGTTGCAAGTCCTTGAGGTAACAGGTAGTTGCTCGCATATCCAGGACGTACTTCGACCACTTCACCCTGTTTGCCAAGGTGTTCGACATTCTGGATAAGAAGCAGTTCAATTCCTCCTCGTTCCCCTTTGGGAAGACGTTTATGCCGTTGATGTCTGGGTTTTTTGGTTGTCGTGGTGGCCATATGTAGATCCTTCGTAAATTAAATTGTTAAGTGATTTGTGGGTTGTCCGAAAAGGGTTTAGAAAGGAATGTCGTCTTCGGTTCCGCCTGCGGCACTGGCAGCACCAAAACCGCCTCCTGCATCATACCCTCCCGACTGATCCTTCTCGTTTGGGCTGTTGCTGTTTTGATTTCCTTGATTACGGCCACCTGCTTGACTTCCCTCTGAACGATTGCCTCCGCGTGATCCAATGAGATGCATCCGATCGCCAACAACACGGAGCTTTGAGTTTTTCTTTCCGTCTTTTTCCCACATATCGAGTTTCAATCGTCCCTCGATTAGAAGTGGTGCTCCCTTCGTGACGTATTCGCCCGCAATCTCAGCAGTACGGCCCCATAGCGTAATGTCAACAAATGTCGTTTCTTCAACCCACTCGCCAGATGAAGATTTACGCCGATCATTGATCGCAAGACCGATTTCAGTGACTGCTGAACCGTTTGAAATATACCGAAGCTCTGGGTCACGGGTTACGTTTCCCATGAGAAATACCCGGTTCATGCTACTCGCCATGGCGATCTCCCTTTTTTCTTTGTCCGCAAAATAATCAGTACGTGCAACGACATATCTCACCTGATGCCGAAGACACCCCTGATAATGAACAGATGTTCAGTTTCCGTCAAGCCCTGCAGCAGGTGCTCCTTCATGGTGACTTATTTGCCGGCAGTTGTTTGTGCTGGTTTCGTGCTGCTGTTCCCGGCTTGTGCATGCTGGATAAGTGGCTCGGCCAAACGGGAGTCGATTTTCAAAATCAGTCGTCGCAACACATTTTCGTTTAATTCACATTGTCGTTCAAAAGCAGCAAGATTTGGTCCATCTATGCTGAAATAAATGAGCCAATAAGAGCCCTTACGCTGACCATTGATCGGATAAGCGAGTTTTCTTTCGTCCCAGAGTTGAGACACAAGAACCGTTCCCCCGTGCTCGGTCACTAGGTCGTTGAGTTGGCCTGTAACAGTGTCGGGGTCACGAGAATACTTCGTCGAATCCAGGATAAACATCCCTTCGTAAACAGTCATTTTAAATTGTCCTTCCGTTTTATTTTTAAAAAAGTCTTTTTTGTGTAGTGCTGTTTGTCAGTTGTACCGATTCATGGAGGCTTCTATCCCAATAGTTACCCAAGATTCGGCAGCATCGGCAGCCCGTTGAATTGTCTCGTCGAGGTCTCCCTGTTCATACTTGGAAAATTTCCCGAGTACAAAGGAAGGTGGATCCTGCTGTTTTGGAACTGGTCCGATGCCCACTCGGAGCCTTGGTATCGTTGTGCTTGAAAGACGTGTGATAGTGTCCGCTAGGCCCTTCTGGCCGCCCGCAGATCCACTCGGTCGCATCCGAATAGTTTTGAGCGGCAGTTGGAAGTCATCACAGATCACAAGAATGTCCGTTAGGTCTAGTTTGTAAAAATCACGAGCGGCGAGCACGCTGCCTCCGCTTAAATTCATCCATGTAAGTGGCCAGAGTAATAATGCCTGAGTCCCGCGAATGGTCGTCTGGGACGTCTCTCCTTGGAATTGTTGCCGTCGGCTTGGGTTTCCCCCGCGACCTGCCAATACGTCGAGTACGTCGAATCCGACATTGTGTCGAGTGCCTTCATATTTCCGTCCGGGATTACCTAAACCAACCAACAATTTCACAGAGCATCACCGTTGGGAGTACATGTCGTCTAAAATACAATTGTTCACGCAACACCGAGTCTCTGTTATTCATCGTTTGACTCTGTTGCTTTTGTTCCAATGTCTGTGGCGTCTTCAAGCTTTTGGTCGGAAAGAAGGCATGAGGCTACAACGGCTTCGTCGTCTGCCGTTGCATGAGCCCCTTGGGGGAGTTCAAGATGTTTTACCTTGAGAACATTTCCGGCCTCGAGATGAGCAACATGAGCAACGGCAACTTCGGGCATGGTCTGAGCCGTACATTCAACATCGATTTCTCTGAGAACCTGTTTGAACTTCCCTCCTGCTTTTGCTCCTGGACATTCCCCACGTAACTCAATAGGAACCACAACATTGATTTTTTCCGACGGATCAATCCGTAAAAAATCAATATGCAGGGGAATCGTACCGTATGCATTCCACTGAAGTTCACGAACAAGAGCAGGTGATTTCACAGCTCCAGTTAACTCGACGGTTTTGCTGCCATGACGGACCATTGCCTCGACGGCATCGCGTCGGACTGATAAATCAACACATGTTTCCCCATGTCCGTATAAAACAGCGGGAACATGGCCCTCTTGGCGTAGTTTTTGGCAGGCTTGTGTACCCGTAACGCTACGGGCTGTGACTTCGAGTAGATCGCTCATCAGGAACTCCTTAATTGGGCCTGATATTGTGCCATTTCTCGATCTTTTCGCAACCGGGCACGCTCAAGTACGGCCCGAATACTCAATTATTGAAACATCATGCTGACCGACTCATTCCGATGAATTCGCTTTATTGCCTGCCCAAGCAAACTGGCAACAGAGAGAACCGTAATATTTGGCAGATTTTTCTCTTGTGCAAGCGGTATTGAGTCAGTCACGATGATTCCAGACAGGGGGGCCGCCTGCAATCTTTCGACAGCCGGTCCGACCAGGAGTCCGTGGGTTGCCGCTGCAAAAATCTGTTTGGCACCATGATTATGAAGTACTTCGGCTGCTGAGCAGATAGATCCGGCTGTGCTGATCATGTCATCGAACATGAGGGCGACTTTTCCTTCGACACTTGCACCAATGATATTTGCACTTGTTGTCGTGTCAGCACTCACCCGCCTTTTGTCAACAATCGCCAGAGGAGCATTGAGCCTTTGACCATGGCCAACTGCCCGCTTGATTCCACCGACGTCAGGACTGACAACTATCAAATCATCAGCTGGTAAATCGATTGATTGCAAGTGGTTGTTGAGTACAGGTGCGGCGTACAGGTGGTCCACAGGGACATCGAAAAATCCCTGAATCTGAGCAGCATGAAGATCCATTGCAAGCACGCGATCCGCACCCGCACGGGTAATCAAGTTGGCGACAAGCTTGGCAGTAATGGGGACTCTGCCGGCGTCTTTTCGGTCCTGCCTTGCATAGCCAAAATATGGAATCACTGCTGTAATTCTGTACGAACTTGCCCGCTTGAAACTATCGATCATGACCAACAGTTCCATGAGATATTCGTCAACTGGCGGGCATGTAGGCTGAACGATAAAAATGTCTCGTCCTCGAACATCCTCATCAATTTTGCACGAGATCTCTCTATCCGGAAAACGACCGATCGACATCTTGCCCATAGGGAGATTGAGATAGCGGCAAATGTCCTGAGTTAAAGAGGGGTTCGCCAGCCCGCTAAAAATCTTTAAATCATTCATGAGTGATCTCGGAACTGTAAGAAGAGAAGGGGTGAGTTACTACCACACTCTTTTAAGGTATTGGGGAGGATGTTCAAGGATTGTCACTCTCTGCCGGGCAAGACGGATTTCACAGTCACAAGAACAGTAATCAATTATCTCTGAACTGTTTGGAGAGCGTTCGCCACAGCGACTAGTTGCTGTGGTGTGTTGACAGATAGCGTTTCACTTGGATCAAGGCAGGCTACTGCATCGACTTGTTTGCCTGCGTCGAGGAGCACTTTTGGGCAATCGGTGAGATAGTACTCTCCAGCTGCGTTGTTTGTGTTAATCCTCTCCAAAGCCCATAGCAACTGGTCGGCGGCGAAAACATAGGTGCTCATGTTCACTTCTTGAATCAGTCGCTCGCTTTCATTCGCATCCTTCTCTTCAGTAATACATACAAACTGTTTGTCTGCGTCGCGCACTATACGGCCCAACCCGCTTGGGTCTTCTGTGATCGCTGTTCCGAGAAGGCATGCAGCACCCGTGGATTGAAAAGCTTCGAGTAAACGTCGGATACTGGAAGGGCGTAGCAAAGGTGAGTCACCGCAGACGATGACTACAGGCCGAGAACGGTCGCCTATGGCGTTTATGGATTCGATCAGTGGTGCTGCCGCTCGAACAGCGTCACCAGTTCCCTGCTGTTTCTGCTGAACAGCGAATTGAACACCCGGTCTTGCTCCAACATCTGTGCGTACGCTGTCACCGCCATACCCAACGACAACAATCTGGTCATGGCAGCCAGCGTCGCTTAGTGCATCAAGAACCCATGCAAGCAGAGTCTTGCCAGCAGCCTCATGGAGTACCTTGGGCAGGTCGCTGTTCATGCGAGTACCCTTGCCAGCTGCAAGGACAACGGCAATGGGTGAGGTGTCAGACATTGGTCATTTTTCTTTCTTGGAATGGGCGATACCCCAAATGGTTGTTCGGCGATGTTAAGTTCGAGTCGGGCATCGAGTCTGTATCTTTACGGAGTTTTAGCATGTCTATCACAAAAGAAGTGTATTCGTCACCTGTATTGGCCAAGGGTTTCGGATGTCACAGGTGAGTATTCAACGAGGGTAGCTGTTTGATTGAGTACTCTCATACGAGTCCCGTCAGCGTTCCAGTGCTGCTGGCAAATCGATCGCGGATCGCGACATCTTTCTCTCGTTCACTTACATCCTGCCTCTTAGAGGCAGATACTACAGCCACGAACACGTTCACAATAAATATGGAACCCTTTGTTTCGGCTACTCTTTGACGCGTTTCGATCGTACTTGATTTTTTGAGTTTTTTAGTGCGTTGTGAGGATTGGACGGACTGTTGGGCTCATGATGCGTCGGCACGTGCTGATGGAGTCGCATGATGACCTCCCTGTAGCTTGGATCGCTTGCAAGATTGGTGTGTTCGAGCGGGTCGGCATCGTGATCGTAGAGTTCCTCAGCACCATCGGCACGCCCGCCATACCACGTATAACGATATCGTCCGTCAGTGATAGAGTGGTTCTTGCATTGATAGGTTGTCAGCGTCGGCTGATCCCACTTCATCGATGGATTCTTGAGCAACTTCGTGAAGCTGCGCCCATCGTTTTCCGGATTAGGCGGAAGACCGCAGAGCTCAATCAACGTTGGATACATATCAATCAAATTCACTACACCGTCACACTTTGTGTTCGGCGGCGTGACGCCGGGAACGTTCACGATGAAAGGCACGCGTGCCGATTCCTCCCACAGTCCCGTTTTTCCATAGTGCATCTTCTCGCTCAAGTGCCACCCATGGTCACCCCAGATCATGACAATGGTGTTGTCCGCGTACTGGCTCTTTTCAAGTGAGTCAAACAAAACGCCCATGCAATGGTCGACGTAACTGACACACGCGAGATAGGCACGGTTTGCCTGCTTGTGCATGTCGTTCCCATCAGCCACAAGGAATCGGCCAGTGGGCTTGAAAATTGGCTTCCCGTCTTTTCGCACAATGTCGTCAAGATCGTCACGATTGAAGGGCGCGGCCTCGATCTCGTCTAACGGATAGAGATCAAAGAATTCTTGCGGCACATACCAAGAGAGGTGCGGTTTCGACAGGCCCACCGCCATAAAAAATGGTTTCCCATCGAAGTCACGTTCGAGTTGCTCTGCAGCCCATGCACATGTCGCGTAATCCTTGGTTTTTTCTGTTGGACCTTTCACGCCGCCCCAGGTAAATGGAGTACCACCTGACTTGACGCCGGCCAACGTGGGCTTTTCTTCCCATAACGTTGGGCCGTTCGACCCCTTCGCTTTGACAAACTCATGAAACGCCCATTGCCCTTCATCCACTCCGCCACGCGTATTGGGGTCGCCATGCTTGTGGAAGATTTTTCCACGGCTGAGCGTGTGGTAGCCATGGTCACCGAAATACTCCGGCAAGGTGACAAGGTCTTTCGCCTTCGGGGCATGTTTCAGGTTTTGCCCGTTCCCGTACACACCCGTATGCGTCGCGTGTTTTCCAGTCAGTAGCGCTGAGCGTGTCGGGCCACAAACGGTGGAAGGGCAGTAGGCCTTGTTCATAACCATCGCGTGATCCCTCGCGTAGCGGTCAAAGTTCGGTGTGATCGCCTGCGGGTTTCCACCCAGGCAACCGACCCAGTCGTTCAGGTCATCGATGGCAATGAACAGGACGTTGTAACGCTTGATGTTGGCTTGCTCGGCAGTCACAGTGCGAGCATGCAAAGCCACAAGCCCGGCAACGACCAACAAAAAGCAGGTGCAGTGGTGGTTTCTCATACATTTTTGTCGTTTCTTCTTGAACTGGAAAACACGTTTCTTATCTCGATTATGTCGCACACGTACCGTCAGCCACTCCCGCTCTGGTTGGCACACAAACTATCACTGTATTCACAAGTTGTTGCTGGACGGACCATTTCCCTTGCCGGAGGGTATGTTTTCCGTTTGGCGATATTCTCCAAGCCGCGACTCACTACTACTTTTTGCGCACGCCTCCGTGACTTCCCCCTTTACGAACGAGCGGAAAATTGAATTTGGGCAGCTCGGAAGCAGTCCGTGCACTTTTAATTTGCGAATTCATTTTTGTCACGACCTCGGGATGCTGGTCAGCAACATTCACCGTTTCGCCAGGGTCAGCTGACAGGTCAAAGAGTTCCAAAGGTGAGTCCGGGTCGGCAGCAACGTTGTAACGTACCGCTTTCCATTGACCCTGCCGTAGTGCAACGCGGCCTTTCTTTTCATGGAACTCCCAGTAGAGATACTTGTGCTCTTCTTGCCCTTGCTTGCCGAGCAGTGTTGGCACAAACGAGACGCCGTCAATGGTGTCGGGAACCGGCTGACCGACGAGCTCGGCAACGGTTGGCAAGACATCCCAGAACGCTGAAAGATGGTCAGTTTGTGTTCCCGCTGAAATATGGCCTGGCCACGCTGCAATCATCGGCACGTGAATTCCCCCTTCATAGAGGTCGCGTTTGAATCCGCGTTGGGAACCGTTTGAGTTAAAGTAGGCCGGATCATGCCCTCCTTCTTGATGTGGGCCGTTGTCAGAAGTGAACATGATCAGCGTGTTGTTGGCAATTCCAAGCTCTTTGACTTTGGCGACAAGCTCACCAACGTCATCGTCCATCACCTCGACCATCGCAGCAAACGCGGCGTGTGCCTCGGGCTGTGAACCATACGGGAACTTGCGATAATTCGGCCCCGAGTCGACACCTTTGTAGGAACTTTCCGGCAAGAATTTGCCGCGGTACTTCGCGATTTTTTCTTCCGGCGCAAACATTTCAGCATGTGGTTGAACCATGGCGTAGTAGCAAAAAAATGGTTTCTCTTTGTTCGTTTCAATAAACTCGAGCGCTTTGTCCTGAATCAAATCGGGCGCGTACTCCTGCGTCTCCGTACCAAAGTTTCCCCACAACATGTCGCGATGGGTATCGTTCCATAGAAAGTAGGGGTAATAATGATGCGCTTGCCGCTGGCAGTTGTAGCCATAGAAGCGATCGAACCCCATCTTGAGTGGCTCGCTCACGCTACCCGGTGCACCAAGGCCCCACTTGCCAAACAGACCCGTCGTGTAGCCCGCTTCGTGCAACACGTGTGCCATGGTGACAGTATCCGCCGGCATCGGCTGCTGACCTTCCGGCATGAATTCGGAATTACCACGCACCACAGCATGGCCGATGTGTTTACCCGTCAGCAGCGCACAACGCGACGGGGCACAAACGGTGCTTCCGGAATAGTGCTGCGTGAATTTCATGCCCTGCTTTGCCAGGGCATCGATGTTCGGCGTCTGGAAATGCGTCTGGCCGTAACAGCTCAAATCGCCATAGCCGAGGTCGTCTGCCAAAATGTAGATCACGTTGGGCGGAGTATCTGCGGCGGCATGACCGTTCAGTCCTAGCGCTATCAGCATCCCGATGAGTATTGTTTTCATTGGTTCCTATCTATTTTCTACTGTGTCGAAGAAGGTCTCATATCAAGAAATAATGGAATCGACTTGGATACGGCCACTCCATTTGAACAATAATCTACACTGAGATCAGCAACAATCACTTTGTTCTGTGCGGCAGCCAGCTGCTGCGGCTCGTCATGAACAGTTAGAAAAATAAGCCACTTGCGAATAATCACAAGTGGCTTATTGAGTGGAGGCGGCGGGAATCGAACCCGCGTCCCGTGACGTTTCAGAACAAACTTCTACGTGTGTATTCGGTCAATTTAAATCTCGTGAAAAACCCCCCGGCCGACAGGGTGTGCCTTTCACCAGCCCAGAACAAATTTGGTCCTGCCCGTACTAGGCGATGAAACAGGACGAGTCGGATTTGGCGACCGATTGGTAGGCCCTTCCGACTGGGGCCATCGCTCGGAGCAACTTAGTTAAGCTGCCAGAGAAAACTGAGCTTCGGCAATTGAAGCTGTGGTCGACTTTTAGCGTGGCCTGCCGACCAACCACGACACGCGATCTGAACCTCTTGCAATCCGGTCGAAACCAGTACGCCCCCATATCGAAAAGGAAATAAAAAACCCAATGAAACGAATCGCTGATCGCCTCTTGAGACAGGCTTAATCATAGTGGAAGCGAAAAATCGCCTAACCACCAAAATCAACCCTGCCTACCAGTATACGTGTGTCTCTCGTCGTGTGGCGGAAACTTACCCGCTTGTGTCGGTTTTGCCGACATAAGTGGGTAAAAAAAGTGAATTTCTATTGGAAAACGGATGGGTAAACAGTGAATTTTATTCATAATCGGTTCCATCTTCGGATGCACTTTGACTAAAGTTTCGAAGTGCCAGAAACTCTTCTGATTTGACGGTGTGAATATGAACCCCGTACTCTTTCTTATGTCAGCATGGCGTTTTATGTTGAAAGCTTTGTATGCACGTGGTAGAGCGATGTTTCGACAGCCATCATCTATTGGATTACCAAAACTGCGCCAAAGCGGTGGTGTACCGTTTCTCGCACCGATTGCTCTGCTTGGAGCGGCCTTGTTGGCGGTGCCGGCTTCTGGCCAGGAATGGGCAGAAAAAATGTTCTCGGTGACAAGTCACAACTTCGGGACAGTGGCAAAAGGGTCCAAAACAGAATTTCGCTTTATTTATCGAAATTTGTATGAAGAGGACGTCCACGTCAGTAGTGTCCGTACGAGTTGCGGCTGTACTCAGCCAGCGATTACAAAAAAATTGATCGAGACACATGAAACTGGTGAAATTGTCGCAGCATTTAATACGCGAACTTTTCTTGGCCAACACGGCGCGACACTTACTGTGACTTTTGACCAACCGTTCTATGCAGAAGTACAACTGCGAGTGGCGGGAAATATTCGGGGAGATGTCACGTTCGAGCCTGCATCAGTCAATCTGGGAAATGTTGACCTCGGGCGAGGAGCAGAGCAAGTTGTCCGCGTAACACATATGGGATCGACTCCCTGGGAGATCACTGATGTTCGTAGTGCGAATGTCAATTTTGAAGTGTTGCTGTCTCAGCCTCAACATACAGGTTCCCAATCTGCATATGACTTAACACTTCGACTGAAGTCGAATGCTCCCGCTGGCTATATCAACGATCAATTGATTCTCGTCACAAACGATCCAAGAGCGTCACAGATTCCGATGGATGTCGAAGGACGTGTTGTGGCCGAGGTCACTGTAAGCCCCCAGCTCCTGGCGTTGGGGAACGTTTTGCCCGGAGGAACTGTCACAAAGAATATCGTCGTGCGGGCTAATAGGCCGTTTTGCGTTACCGGGATTGTCTGCAATGACGGTTGTCTGAGTTGCCCGGCGAAGGAGACCCCTGCAAAGGTTCATATTTTACCAGTAACATTTCAGGCCGGAGATGTTGGCGGACGAGTTGAACGGGAACTGACCATAACAACCGACCTGGGTGATGGTGCAGTGCCTGTGGTTACCGTACAAGCCATGGTTGATGGCGTTCCAGCGGACGGAGCTTCAGCACGTCGCAACCCCTCTCCCGTTCAGTCAGTGAGCCTTCGATAGAAGTGTTATGACTTCTCAGCGATCCTTTATGGCGACATATGGTCGCGGCGACGGGCCGACATATTGTGCCAGTGGTCGGATCAAGCGACTGGTGCCCATTTGTTCAATAATGTGTGACGTCCAACCACTTACGCGTGCAACAACAAAGAGTGGCGTAAAGAGATTGATAGGAAGCCCGAGGGCGTGATAGACGCGGGCAGCGGGCCAATCGAGGTTCGGATGGAGCCCTTTTTTCTCAAGCATTAATTGTTCCAGCTGGTGCGCAAGTTTTTCGAGCTTATCGTGCGGTTCGAATGATGAATCACTGTGGATAAGACGATGGCATGCGTCGCCTAAAAGATTCGCCCGGATATCACCCGTTTTGTAGACACGGTGCCCGAACCCCATGACAACCTCATGGTCGTTCAGTTTTCGGGCAAGCCATGGCTCAATATTTTCTGGCACCCCAATATCCATAAGTTGATGAAGGACTTTTTCATTAGCTCCCCCATGAAGCGGGCCTTTCAGCGCTCCGATGGCAGCAGTCACTCCGGAGTGCATATCAGACCCGGTAGAGGTGACAGTACGAGCCGCAAACGTTGAAGCATTGAATTCATGCTCGGCATATAAAATCAACGTTGTGTTAAAAACAGTTGCAGCGATATCGGAAACCTTTGTCAGGCATAATTTTTCTAAGAGTGCAGTTGCTAGTGGTTTGTTGGGCCATGGAGAAGGCTGTCTGCCACGAAGACAGTCAATCCAGATGGTCAATAAAGCTGGGACTTGGCCCAGAAGTTGCTCAGCCTTGTTGCGTTGTTGGGAGAGGTCGCGATCATAAAGCGATTCCGCAGGCCCATTGTCGCACTCAAGCTGCCCGAGGACGCTCACGCCAGTTCGAAGTACATCCATAATTGAAGACTGGGGCGAACTCTCGGCAAGTTTCTGAAAGCAGCACACAATTGTTTGAGGCATTGACTGCGCAGCACGCTGAATCCGTGCAGCAAAAGCTTCAAGCTGATGTGCTGTAGGGAGCTCACCCCACAACAAAAGGTACGCAACTTCTTCGAAGCTGCATTGCACAAGATCCGAGACTGCGTACCCTCGGTATCGCAGGGTTTCGCCAAGTGAGCAGATGCTGGTCTGACCTGCCGTGACGCCGGCGAGTCCACTTTCAAGGTCTTTTTGATCAGATGATGGATAAGGCATGTGTGATGTTTATGTTGCGAGGAGCGTCGTTACTTCTTCGCTATGTCGAGTAATAGAGGACAATGAGTTGGTTGCAGTCAGTGAGCTATTGTGGCGGGGTTCTTTGACGGGGTTGTGAAGGGTCGTAGTCAAGTAACTTGTAGAGCTCTTCTCGTGTTTGCATGACGTCAATAATAGAGTGCTGGCATTCTTTGTCTGCAAGAACATCAAGGCCAACTTCAATTGCTTTCATTGCCAGCCGAAGAAGGGTGACGGGGTAGAGTACTGCAGCAAAGCCAAGATCACTCAGTTCATTACGTGATAAAAGCGGGCTGTGTCCAAACTCAGTCATGTTCGCAAGCCCTGGTGCTTTGAGTTCTTTGAGGAGTTGTCCTGCTTCAGAAAACTCTTCTTTGCTATGCAAGGCCTCAGGGAAAATCCAATCAGCTCCAGCGTCATGGTATGCCTCCATTCGGGAAAGGCAGTCTTTCATGGAAGTGACACCACGAACATCAGTTCGAGCAATGATTATCGTGTCTGCTGATTGTCTGCCTTCACAGGCAGCATGAATTTTTTCAATCATTTCACTTTGTGAAACGACTTGCTTGTCATTGAGATGCCCGCATCGTCTATCAATTGCTTGATCTTCAATCTGGATGGCAGCTGCCCCTACGGCTTCGAGACGAGAAACATTATTTTTGATCGCAGGTATGTCACCGTAGCCTGTGTCAGCATCAACAATGACGGGAATAGTGACGTTTTTTGTAATCAGTAATGTTTGTTGTTCTAATGTTTCAAAGGGGATAAGCCCAATGTCGGGAATCCCTAACAGTCCGGCTGAAAGTGCGGCCCCGGAAAGATACACCGCTGGAAACCCCTGACGCTCAATCTCTTTCGCTGCCAATGGAAAAGGTGCCCCGATAATCGTGAGGGGGCGGTTTTCGAGTAAAGTATTGAGGTCCTTGCCACTCTGGCCGGCGGGACGGGAGATCGTCTTTTCAGTCATCTGTTTGTACTCACGAGTGAGGGAGATACGAAGCTCTAAGCTGATAAGCGTAATGTAACCGCTGGCATGTTGACTGCAGAGTATTTGTCAACACGACACTATAAGGTTGAAGGTGGCTTAGATATGAAGGGAGAAGGTGCTCGCCGTCAGAATACAAGTTCACTGCTTTTTGCTGCAGTTGAAGTGGGAATTTTCACAGCTATTTTTGCAGTGGCCGGAGCATGGCCGGCGCCTGATGTAAATGAAGGGTATTATCTGGCAAAAGCTCGTCACTCTTTTAATCCAGAATGGTGCGGGAATGATTTTTTTCTCAATTCAGGAGAAGCACACGGCCTTTTTTTCTATCTCCTCGGTCCCCTCGCTGCGTCAGTTACGCTTTCTACCGCAGCTTGGGTCGGACGATGGGTTGGCTGGTTGGTATTAGCAGTAGGATTTCGCCATGCAGTATTCTCCCTCCTGCCATCCCGCATGCATCGTTTGTTCGCGGGGGTGGTCTTCTCGTTAGCAGCCCGCTACACCACTATGGCTGGAGAATGGCTGATTGGGGGGTGTGAGGCAAAAGTTTTTGCATGGGCTCTGGTTCTGGCTGCTTGGGGTGAAGCTGTTCGTGGTCGCTGGGCTTTTGCATGGCTGTTGAGCGGAGTAGCCACGGCATTTCATCCATTAGTGGGCGGGTGGATGATGATCCTCATTGGCCTCACAGCCATCAGCCAGTTCATGAGAAACCAGACACGAATCAGTTCCTTCAAGCCGCTCGTTCTTGCGTGTGTCATTGGAGGCGTGTGCCTGGCGTCTATTGGCTTATGGCCAGCCTCACAAATCTCTATCGGTGTTTCTGTGGAGGTTCGTAATCAGGCAGCGGCGGTTTATGTAGTTGATCGTTTGTCACATCATCTTCTTCCGCGATCCTTTCAAGAGGTGCTCGTGGCCAGACATTTACTTGCGATTATGTTGTGCGGATGTCTCTATGCAGCCTTGCCCTATGAGACGAAGCGGACACGAGGTCTGGTACTTGTTTTGGCGGCCGTACTACTTTCTTTTGTTGGGTTTGTAATGGGTTTGTTTGAACCATTCGCTCCAGCGCTTGTTTACGGAATGCTGCGTTTTTATTGGTTTCGGCTCGCCGATGGTCTTGTGCCTCTTGGGCTTTGTGTCCTGCTCACTCAGTTTCTTCTTTCAGCACAACTGCTTGAATCGAAAGCTCAACAGACGTTAAGACAGACCTGCTTGATTGCTTTAGCCCTTACTTTTTTCATGTACGATTCGTTCGTGCAATCCAAACACTGGCCGTTGCTCACTGACAAGTGTTCTCCACGAGGCGATAAGCTCATTGACGCTGCTTCATGGGAAGATGTTTGTCAGTGGATTCAAAAAGAGACGTCCCCATCAGATTGTTTTCTGACACCACGCGGTGCGTCAAGTTTTCTCTGGCGGGCGCAACGACCAGAGGTTGTTGCCTGGAAAAATGTACCGCAAGACCCAGTCTCAATCCTGGAGTGGCGACAGCGGATCATTGATTGCTTTTCTTATGACGGGACAATCAAGAATATGGCACGAAGTACGTGTAGTTTAGGTGTGTCTAGGCTGAACCGGGTAGCAGATGCCTACGATGCCCATTTTGTTCTTGCCCCACAAAAGAGTTTCCTTGCCATGACTCATCCGCCAAAAGTGGCATACAAGAATACGCATTATGTGGTGATCAAATTGCCTATTGAAGAACAACAGGTCAATGATGAGAGTAGCGGTGTTGCTACCAATTGATGCCAAGCCTCTGGCATTGCAGTTCAAGAGCTTTTGCGAAAGCAGGGAGAGGGTAGTCTACTTTTTTTGCAGTAGCCCAGAAGTATGTTGAGTCAACAATTTTTGTTGGCAGCTTTCCTGTGCGGGTAGCATTTGCAACTCGTTCACAATACTGGATGTCTTCAGGTCTTGTTGCACGTAAGCCGGTGACGAGGCGATCTTTCAGTGAGACTTTTTCATTTGTTGATTTGGGTGCTTCGGCGTGAATGGCGTTCGTGAGGGGAACTGTCAAAAGTGCCGCTGTACTAAGTATGGCTAACTTTATTGATGACATCAGGAGGTGCTCCTTGTATTCACGTGCGTCTCGGTTGTCTGGCAGAATTTGGTGTGTATCTGTGGGAACTGCTTTTCATTCGAATCGTGCGAGGGCATATGATTTTTTTCCAGATCGCAATACGAGAGCGGTTCTTTCAGCCAAGTCGGTGGTAGTGATGCAATATGCCGAATCGGACACTCTCACGTTATTTATGTATGCTCCGCCTTGTTCTATCGTGCGACGAGCTGCTGATCGGCTTGTGGCGATTTTTGTGGCTGTCATCACCTCCACGAGAGGAAGGCCATCACCAGCGAGCGACTCAAATGAGAACTGATGACTTGGAACGTCAGCAAAAATTTCAGCCAATGCTTCGTCGGTGAGATTGTCAATTGCTTCGCCAAAAAAAGCAGCAGTGGCTTGTTTCGCCGTACGAAGGCCATCGGGACCGTGGACAAGTTGAGTGAGTTCTTCTGCGAGCCGTCGCTGTATCGCTCTACCAGCAGCATGTGTCTCCTGCTCTTGTATGAGCGACTCACATTCCTCGAGTGGCAGTTCGGTGAGCCTGAGTAAACATGTCTGAGCATCACTGTCGCTGAGGTTCATCCAGTACTGGTAGAAACGGTATGGGCTCGTTCGTAAGGGGTCTAACCATACGGCACCGCTTGCAGTTTTGCCCATTTTCGAACCGTCAGCCTTGGTCAAAAGCGGGCATGTAATACCATGAAGATCGAGGCCACGTAATCGTCGCCCAAGTTCTATGCCAGCAGTGATATTGCCCCATTGGTCACTCCCTCCAATTTGGACACAACAGTCGTATTCGTCTGCCAGGTGTACGAAGTCCCACGACTGAAGAAGCATGTAGCTAAATTCGGTGTACGACAGGCCACCTTCACGTTCGAGGCGGCTTTTTACTGAATCTTTTGCAAGCATGTGGGAAAGTGGCACGTGCTTGCCAACATCACGAAGGAATTCCAGATACCCTACGCCCCGCATCCAATCAGCATTGTTGACAATATGAATTTTCTGATTGGTTGATTCCAAGAGACCCTTTATCTGATTCCCAACTGACGTGATATTTGCAGTGAGTGCCTCATGTGAGAGAAGATTTCGCTCTTCACTTCGCCCGCTCGGATCACCAATCATACCGGTGGCTCCGCCAATGAGGGCAATCGGTTCGTGTCCAGCACGAGCCACTCGTCTCAGGAGAATAATAGCGACAAGGTGTCCAACATGAAGACTGTCTGCAGTCGGGTCAAACCCGGCGTAGATCCGCCTTCCGGGTGTTGCGAGCCAGTCGTGCAGGCTGTTGGTGTCTGTAGTTTGGTGTACTAACCCGCGTTCGGTGAAATCAGTTATAAGGTTTTTGGACATAGGCCTTGATTGGTGGGTTTTGGGCTACCGCCAGATGTCACTCCCAGAAAAGGGATGAGCGTGGTTGTTGAGGCTCGGCTTCGGCAATACCTTTAAAATCTGTTCAGCGAGACGAAGGTCTTCTTTTGAGGTGATTTTTAGATTCATCGGTGAGCCACGTACCACGGTTACAGTGTGCCCTGCGGCCTCGGCCATTTGAGCTTCGTCAGTAGCGGTTCGCTGTGTGTCTTTTTCAAAGGCGTCGGCAAGTAATGCACGACTGAATACTTGTGGGGTCTGAGCTTCCCAAAGATCTGTTCTGTCAACCGTATCTGCGATGCACTGCCGCTCATCAGTCCGCTTGAGCGTGCTTACAACAGGTGTTGCCAAAATTGCAGCACCCGTCTTAACAGCAGTCTTAAATACATCATCGATCCATCGATTAGCAAGGCAAGGCCGAGCGGCATCATGAATTGCAACAAATTCAATCTCTTTCTTCAATGCAGTGAAGCCGCTGGAGACAGAATCCGATCGGTGCTTTCCACCCTCAGCGACTTTGATACCAAGGAATGCAATATCAGCACCAAATTTATCCATGAAGTACTCACGGTCTTCCGGTGCAATGACGATGACAACCTGTTTCACATCATCGTGGTCAAGAAATTTCTCTGCAGCGTGCAACCAAACAGATCGTCCAGCAAGTGGTGCAAAAGGTTTTTTGTAATTGGCGTCACCAAATCGACTGCTTTTCCCAGCTGCGACAAGAATTACTCCAAGATTTGGCATTACTCGATTGCCCTGTCCATTAAAACCCTGATCCCATCTTTTAATGCGGGCTTGTCATGTATCCAAAGGGCGAAATCTTCACCATGTTCTTGATAGAGCCTGACAAGCCAATCTGGAGCATCGCTGAGCAACCACGATCGAAAATACAGCCATTTTGGGTTTTCTGTTCCATAGACCTCGCGAGCAACCCAGCACATGCCGCCCATGCCACCGCCGCCCATGCCCCCGCCCCCGCCCCCGCCCCTGCCACCGCCCACGCCACCGCCCCCCCCCCCCCC
>ERZ802819.535-NODE-535-length-25094-cov-10.511_pt1 | contig 25094 bp, 23 predicted proteins | sample MGYA00345647_ERZ802819 | MGnify/ENA primary metagenome ERZ802819 (study PRJEB30503, sample SAMEA104212355) | marine metagenome | biome: Westerlies Biome; feature: [SRF] surface water layer (ENVO:00010504) within the epipelagic zone...; material: water...
CTGCAGATTGATTGACACGGTTAAGCCCCTTCTACTTCTTATTCACGCCGGAGTTTGCCGCAGCGAACGAAACGCGGCTAGCGAATTTCTGGCCCGCGCGATGGCTCTGGCAGCACAGCCACAAGCCACATAGTATGGGCGGTGGAAGAGTATCGCTCCCGGTGGGGTGCGCGGCCTTCAAAGCCGTTGAGACGCGACTACGTGTCTGGTGGGTTCGACTCCTACCTCTTCCGCCAAACTATTTGCTTGCCACCTAGCGCATCCATAGCAGATGAAATGAAGCGCTTTTTGAACGCTAGAGCCCTGCTAACGACGGCGAAACAGGGGCAAATCAGAGCAACATGACGCTAATCGGAGCCCGTTTCCGCCTATGAAAAAAGTGATTTTCGACACAGATATCGGCATCGATGATGCCATGGCCTTGCTCTTCCTACATCACGCCCCTGACGTAGATCTGATCGCCATCACCACCGGCTTTGGCAATGCCAGCGTTAGCGACACCACGCGCAATGCCCTTTACATGAAAGAACTGTTCAATATGAGCGCCGCTGTCTATGCGGGCGCGGCAATGCCCGTCGGGAGTGCTCTGGGAGAAGGCTATGCGGATTTTGTCCATGGCAAAAACGGCCTTGGCGACATTCCCCTAACAACTCCGATGTGTGAGGCGGAAGCAACGCCTGCGGCCGAGGCGATCGTGGAACTTGTGAGAGCGAACCCCCACGAACTTTCCATTGTTGCTGTTGGCCGCATGACCAATCTGGCGATGGCCCTAGCCCTTGACCCGGAACTGCCATCGCTGATTAAAGAGCTGATCGTCATGGGCGGCGTATTTGGCTACAACGGTCATCGCGGCAACGTCTCACCAGTCGCAGAAGCGAATATCGCTGGCGATCCTTTAGCTGCAGACAGAGTGTTTACCAGCGGTATCCCCACCACCATCGTCGGCTTAGACGTTACCGCCGAAACCGTCATGAACGAGGCCTATATTGATCAACTGCGCCAAACCGCTGGTGCGAGCGGTGAGTTTATCCACCAGATAAGCCGGTTCTACTTCGGTTTCTACGAAAAGGTCATTGGCAAAGCGGAATGCCCAATCCACGACGCCAGTGCGGTGGCCTACCTGCTGCGCCCTGACCTTTATCGTACCGAGGCCGCCGTCGTGCGCGTCGCCACCGAAGGCATCGCCATGGGGCAGACCATCCACGACAGTACCCGGCGCGTTTTTGCGACTGACGACTGGCTGGACTTGCCTACCTGTAACGTTTGTGTCGGCGTTGATGCACCCGCCGTAATGGCGTTATACCTGTCAACGTTATCGGAGCTTTAAACCCAGACGCCTCGCTGTTTTAACAAAGGTCGATGTGCGCGGGGCGACATTTGTTCTAACGATTTAACAACGCCAAGCGCTCAGCCAAAAACTCACCGGCGGTATACTGCGCCGACAACTGCACATCCAAACGCGGTGTCAAAAAGTACGGTATGCTCAAACGAGAAACGTTGTCATGGTTTTTTTCTGGATTCACGACTTGATGGGGGGTCGAGGGAAAAAAGCCTCCAGTCGCCTCCTGCAACATATCGCCACTGTTAATGATCAAATCACCAACATTGCCGACAACCTCATGCCAATGACCGGCCTTATCACGCACCTGCAACCCCGGCTGCTCCGACACCGGCAATATGGTCATCAGGTTAACGTCCTCATGGGCCGCAGCCCTCATGGCGCCAAGCTCCTCATCACCGTGTAACGCTGGGTAGTGCAGTATTCGCAGAAGACTGGCGTCGATACTCAACATTTTATCTAAAGGCTCTGATAACCCTCGAGTCGCTGCCTTTGGCGCATATTGTTGCAACCAAGCCAGCAAGGTCTGCCCGACCTGAAAGGTCAGATCCAAATACTTCATGCTTGCCGGTTCCAGTGAAGGCGGCACCTGCTGCCCGGGAATCAGATGGTAAAATTCCTTTATGTCCCGCACTGAATGACCCACCGCCGTCTCCGACACGGCAGCAGGAATGAAGCCGCCCCGGTTGTCTGGTTCGACGGGTTCATCGATAACGAAGTCATGCTTATCGTCGCCCAAGAAGAACTGTTGCCACTGCGCATACAGCGTTTGCAACAATGTCTCAGACACCGGGTGTTGCTTGATGATGGCAAAGCCCGTCTGCTGAAGCGAAGCCACAAACATCTGACCCGCCTGCGGATGAGTGAAATCAACGGTTTGCACCTTCATGACGCTAACCCCGAGTCTGCGTCAGGGCTTGCTGCGGCGGCAGCGCCTTTTGGCGAAGTGCAGGAAGCCTGTGAAGCAGCATATCCACGGCTCGCCAGTAGCAAGACAACCACCAACGCTAGGTAGCAGCCGGAGCCGAATTGCAAAACAAAGTAGCTACTCGAGCGCTCGACTATCTGGCTCGTCACCCAGGGGCTAACAGCCGTGCCTAACGTTGCGCCAAGCAATAAACCAGATATCAGTCGTGGTGTCGGCACCCTGACCATGAGTGTTGCGAAGGAGATGATGATTTTCAGCAACCCCAGATTCGCAACACCCCAAATAAATGCAAGGATAATCAAGCCGTCTATATCTCCATAAAGCCAAAGGGGCACAGAACACAGCATGGTAGTTAGACTACCGATGATGACCAGTCTCTGAACACCCATTTTCAACACCCACCACGCAACAAACAGTTGTGCGACAAACATACCCGACCAAAACTGGCCAACCACCTCACCTGCGCGTGCCCGAGGCACCGACAAGCTCGTCTCAAGATAGTTGGGAAGCCACCACAGCAATGAGTACTGGCCGAGGGTGTATAGAAACAAGGCCACAATGCACAGCCAAACGCCTGGGGGCCACCTACCGGACACTGCATCTGCTGACTCGATTGGCGACGCGGTAACCGCATCGATTGGGCGAAAATTCGAAATCAGCAGGAGCAAAAGCACTACGGCAGCGATTACAGCAACAACCAAATAGGCACCAAACCAGTCAAAATCCCGGGCCAGCAGGAAAAGCGCAGCGGTGGACACCACGACGCCGGCGATGCTGAAGGAACCGTCTGTCATCACAAGCGCCGAGGCGCGCTGCTCGGCCTCATAGCTGCTCGAAATGATGGTGGCCGCGCCTGCTAAACCAATACCGCAACACACACCAACCAGCCCTAGGGCCAGCGCCACCTGTTGCAGGTCACCTGCAAGGCTAAGGCTCACAAGGCTTAACGTGATCAAGCCGTAGAGTGCCAGCAATAGGGTCTTCAGACGCACCCAGTCAAAGATACCCAGAGCAAGCACTGAGCCAACCAAAATACCCATGGTTAACCAGCTAAACTGGGCAGAGATGACTGTAATCGGTTGCTCAAAATGATCCGCCATGGGCCCAAGGATGATGCCAATGGGCGACAGCATGCCAGACATGATGAAGTAAGCCAGAAAGCTGATCAGCGTCAGACGGATCTTGTTCATCATCAGGATTTTTCTAGTTCATTGACTGCAGTACCAGCACTGGCAATCCACGCATCGCGACGAGCCAGCAGGGGTCCAATTGCCCGATTGGCCGCTCGGATCGTCTCACTGAGGTCATCACACAACAGTTCGCCGTGACGCACCAGCACCCGGCCGTCCACCATGGTCATGGCAACATCACCGCCCTGCGCAGCGTGCACCAAATTATGCTGCAGATTCATATACTGGCCCGACGTAATCAGCGGCGTCATTCTGGGGGTGTGGGTGTTAAGCGCAATCATGTCTGCGCGTTTACCTACTTCAAGTGAGCCAATGGTTTCTTGCATTCCTAAAGCTCGAGCACCGTCGATGGTTGCCATGCGGCAGATGGACCAGGCATCCAGCGCCGCTGCATCAGCGTTGCTGTGCTTAGCAAGGAGCGATGCCGTCTTTAACTCTTCGAACATATCAAGGTTATTGTTTTCCTTCTCGCCATCAGTACCTAAACCCACTGCGATACCCTTGGCCAGCATGGCGCCAATGGGCGCAGCGCCGGACGCCAGTTTCATATTACTCACGGGATTGTGGGCAACCCCTACCCCATGATCTGCTAACAACTGGATCTCTGCGTCATCCAACCACACACAGTGTGCTAGCAAGGTGTGCGGCGCTGCCAACAATCCGAGTTGCTCCAAGACCTGCACGGGCCTGGCACCATAGCGTTCGATCGTCTTGTCCACGTCGAAGCGGCTTTCATTACTGTGCGTGTGGAAACCAACCTGATAATTTTGGCAAAGCGCGCTGATACGTTGCATCGCTGCCGGTACCGCATAAAACATATGCTCAAGCCCAACCCACACCGATATACGGTCGCTCTGGTGTTGGTGCCAGTCTTTGATCAACTGCTCGTTAGCGTCCAAAGTCTCAAAGTAATCATGATCAGGATGCTCGGCTACATAGGGTACCAGCACTGCCCGAATACCCTGATGCAGGGCAGCTTCGGCACTGCCCTGCATATGTCGCCACATGTCAACGATCGTAGTCGTGCCGCTGAGCAATGCTTCTGCATAGCACAGCCGCGACGCCAGCGCGGCCTCGTCGGCGTGAATCACACGATGCATGGGATCAATGTACTGTTGCAGCCATGCCCAAACCGGCAGGCCCTCTGCCGTACCGCGCAACAAACCAGAATGGCAGTGAGTGTTGACCAATCCGGGCATCAGCAGGGAATTTTCGAGATTAACCACGGTGGCACTGGGATACTGAGATTTAAGACTGACCGCACTACCGATGGCGGCTATTGACTTGTTCGTCACCAGTACCGCGCCTGCGGTTAACACCTCGTTGTGTGCGTTCATGGTCGCAATTGTGTCAGCCAAGTACAGGGTCGAGGTCATTACTTCTACCTTTCGAGAGCACGTCTATCGGTGTAACAGGTATGTGGTGCAGCGCCAAAGACTAGCGCCAGAGCAAAATACCAGTACTCACAGGAGTTCGCGGCACCGCGGTTTGTGCTCGACACGCTGCCGCTACACTGTAGCAATGAAGCGCTGCAACCGCTCCCAGCAAATGACTGCATTGGCACTTTGACCAAACGCGGGTGCGGAACATGCTGGAGATGCCGCACCAAATCTGGCTTTCGTCGTTATGACTTTCGTCACACTTTTCAGGGAAATCTGCCGTTTATGCGCTTGCTCGCTGGACAAATTGCACTTGAACACGCACCTATACCGGCTCGTTTTCAATGCAGGATACTTGGTTTGAAAAATCCACTGCATCGCATCCAAAAGAAGCTTTATCAGGTCTCACCAAACTACGTCGATGAAGTCCGCAGAGATGTCGCTCGCCTACCTTCCTTAGGCGCAAAGCTCGATTACCTCATGCGCAATCGGCAGTTTCGAGTGGATCAACAAAAACCGGAGTTCTTACGGTTGCTCAACATGGTAAGAGAACTCGCGCCCAAGCGTTTGGTCGAGATAGGTGGTCGGCGAGGTGGCAGTTCGTTGCTGTTTTCGACGGCGTCTGGCGACAACTGCGATATCGTGACTATCGATCTAGGCAACAAAGGCTCGCGAGCAAAACGCTTGATGTCACTGTGTCGAGACAGGCAAATACAGTTTTGGCAGGGAGACAGCCATGCGCAAGAGACTCATGCCCGCCTAGCACAGTACCTAAAAGGATCTGCTTTGGATTTTCTGTTTATTGATGGAGATCATAGCTACGAGGGCGCCAAACAGGATTTTGAAAACTACTCAAAGCTGGTTCGTCCGGGCGGTCTTATTGCACTGCACGATATTCAACCAGATTTCGCCACTGCCTATGGGGTGCAAACAGCCTCGTGGACAGGTGGCGTGCCAAAGCTATGGCAGGAACTCGTGGCAGACGGCCTTGAAACTACGGCCTTAATTTCCGAGCCGCACCAAGATGGCTATGGCATTGGCGTCATACATTGGGCAGGCTCCAAGGCCTGATCTTTGAACTTAGGACGAGAGTTTTTCGACTGCTCGCCTGATCACGGTTGCCGCCCGCTTAGGGCTTAATCCCTGATCTCTACGTAGGCTAAGCCAGTAATCAATACTCAGCACCGCATCTATGGCCTCAAAAAGTACCGAGTCCTCGTAGACTCTCTTGGGCAGTATCTGCTCAAGCCGCTTGCGCCGACGTAAGATGCCGCGATGCTGCGAAGCACGAAAGGCTGCATCCTCTCGGTATCGCCCCCAGAGCGTTGACGCATAGAGCGGCAGGAGCGATTCATAGACTCGCGCTCGTCGATCACAAACTACCGCTAAGAGCTCGAGCCATCCCCCTTGTGCTGCCTCTTGGATGTCTTGCGGGAATGGTTCATCCATGACTTGCGTCGCACCAGCCTCAGCTGCCTCGACAAAGCTTCGATATAGCGTGTTCATGTCGGGGAAATGGCGAAACAGTGTGCGTGTCGTGATGCCCGCAGATAACGCAATTTCCTTCGCTGTTGGTTCACTTTCGCCGCTCAGGATTAGCCTGCGGGTAGCCGCGAGTATCTCTAAGCGAGTCGCTTGCGTGCGCGCTATGCGACCGTCAGCGTCGCTGGCGGTGGATGACATTTGCGTATTCATCCTTCGCCTATCCAATCAGCGGACGCTGCGGGCCACATATCTCGCAGGTATTTGAAGATCGACTCGCTCATTGCTCTGTTGCGCAAACCCGCAGTTCTATTGAAGTGGTTCAAATAATATGTCAGTTAAAGTGACATTTGTTTAGAGGCGTGTCAATCTTTGACCAACGAAGTGCGACTGTTTTCGCAATGCCACAGCGACTTGGGAGATGTCGAATATGGTGAGACTGAGCGAGCTACCCGAATATGAGCGCGAACACCTGCTCGCCAAAAATATGCCGCCATTGGGGCCTGCGGTTTGGACTGAGGCAAAGTCCCCGCTCAGCGCACTACGCATTGCGCTGATTACAACGGCTGGGCTGCATTATCGCGACGCGCCAGCCTTCGCGTTCGCTGACAGCACATTCCGACCCATAGATGGTGACGAAGACCCCGACCAATTGGTGATGTCCCATAGCTCCGTCAACTTCGACAAGTCGGGTTTTACCGAAGACGTCAATCTGGTGTTTCCCATCCAGCGTTTCAAAGAACTCGCGACCAAGGGCACGATCGGCAGCGTTGCCAGTGTCCACTACAGTTTTATGGGCGCGGGGCTGCTCCCCGAGTCCTACGAAGATAGTGCCGGTCAGGTCGCCGGCCTGCTCAAGCAAGATCAGGTGGATGCGGTTTTTTTGACGCCGGTCTGACCCAACTGCACGCGCGCTGTTAGCGCGCTGGGCTACTACTTAGAACGTGAAGGTTTGCTCACCACCGGCATCAGTCTAGTGCGCGAAAATACGCAGAGCATGCAGCCCCCTCGCGCGCTCTGGGTGCCCTTCCCACTGGGTCGCCCCTTGGGTAAGCCTGCAGATCCGGCATTTCAAACCAAGGTCATCCTCGCGGCGCTGGAGTTACTGCACCGCGAGCAAGGGCCAGTGCTGGAGGACTTCCCCCATGATGCACCGACAAATATGGAAACGCAGGCCACCGCCTGTCCTGTGTCTTTTGCTGCAAGAGCCGCTGCAGGTGATTCTTGGCAGGCGCGGTTATCGAGTGAGTTTGCAACGCTGCAGCCGTGGTATGAACTGTCGCTGCGACGACGCGATGGGCGCACACTGGTTGGCCTTGCAGACAAAGCACCACGAGACAACGTGGATGCATTGGCCACCCTGCTGGACGAGAACAAAACGCCCAGCGATATCACGTGGCTGAAATATGCGGTAGAAGACATAAAAGCCTTTTACTTCGAAGCAATGACTGCCCAACCTGGCGACTACGATAGTGATGCGCTGCAGCATCAGTTTTGGCAGGAATCATCCCTTGGTGCGGCGATCCTGGCATTTCACGACCTATTCAATGACGCGCAGCAGGCACAGATGAAACTCATTGCTCGCCTTCTTGCACCGCGCGAGGCCGTTGCAGACAGAGACAAGCAACAAGCCAAATTCACCGGGGGACATTCCAATGATTAAGGTTCAACCCATTGCAAACGAATTTGCCGCAGACATTACCGGTGTTGACGTCAGCCAGTTGTCCGCTCAGGACTTTGAACAAATTTATGCGGCTTGGCTGGCCTACGGAGTGGTCAGAATTCGCGGACAGCATATCGACGAAGCGGAGCTGCAAACTTTCAGCGCGCAATTTGGCCCCCTGGAGGAAGCGCCCCTTGGTCGCATGTCCGAAGCGGACAAAGCGAAAATAAAGAATCGCTACGTGACCCAGCTTTCGAACATAGTGGTCGATGGCAAGCCCATTGGCGGGCTTGGCAACGCTGAAGCCAATTGGCATTCCGATATGACCTATGTTGAAACGCCGCCGCCGGCCAGCGTGCTTTTGGGAATCGAAATTCCCCCCGCTGGCGGTGACACCTACTTCGCCGATCAGTGCGCTGCCTACGATGTGCTGCCGCGAACGCTGCGCGAGCGCGCTGAGCGAATAACGATCAAGCACGATGCTGCGCATACCAGCATTGGCAAACTCAGGCCGGGATTTGAACCGTTCGATGATCCTAGGGACGCACCGGGAGCAATTCACCCTGCGGTGCTAACGCATCAAGAGACCGGCAGAAAGGCCCTCTACCTTGGTCGGCGAGAATGGGCCTTCATACCTGGGCTGTCCCTTAGCGACAGCGAGGAGTTGCTCGACGAGCTATGGCAGCACGCTGCACTGCCCGACAACGTGTGGCGACAACAGTGGCAGCCCTTTGATCTGATCATATGGGACAACCGGCGAGTACTACATCGCCGCGACGACTTCGACGCAAACGCTAGGCGCCTCATGAAACGCTGTCAGGTGCTAGCCAAGCCCGCCTAGGACTAGACCAGCGTTCAAGATGCTTTGATCGATTGCCATGAGGGCAATCTGCACCGAAACCCCCAGTGCTATGGCCTAGGGGCTTTCTCGTCTGTTGCCTGCGCTTATCGCGTCGCTGATCCGACAACCACTCAAAGACGCTCGAGCAGAGGCTCGCCGAGGGCGGCTCGGTAGTTGTTGTGAAAGTGATGTAGCGCAGGCTCGTTGCGACCAAAGATAATCTCTTTCAGCAGGCCGCTCTCGGCGGCCTTCTGCTGCATCTCACCCATCACATAATCTTCGTTCTCAACCGTAGACTTAAACACCTCAAGTGAATTGGCCAAACTCGCCCGCTCTTGTCCCCATTCGTAGGTGTCTTGGTCGTTGGATGAGTCTCTACCAACATCGTTTGCGTCGTCGGCAATGTCTGGCGCGAAATAGAAGCTGATTTGGGTCACCGACCGACCCGGCTCATCTTTGACTGGGTATATGCGTATCAGGGTGGTCGAGAAATGGCTGGTGATTAGCTGTACGTTTGGAAACAAGTGGTAAAGCACAAAGGTACAGCGGGCAATATCCCATTCGCTTTCTGGCAGGTTGCGCATCTCCTGCATACCATGGTTTGCGGTCACAAATCGGTGGTGCCGACCAAACTCTTCAAAGTGCAGATTATTGCCGTAGTAAAGCCGACCCAGCGTGTCTTTGTGCAGTTTGCCGAAATGGTAGGTCTCGCCGAAAGTGTCGTTAGCAAGCTTCCAGTTCAAGGCCTTCTCTATGGTCGTTTGTCCGACGGCCACCTGATTCTGCATGCCGAACGATGGAAACTCTTGCGCCAGCGGACCGAGCAAGGTGTCTATATCGATCTGTCCATCTGGATTCGGATGAACCCAAAGCAGGCCACTGTTCTCGACTGCTGGCAGCTCCACCAAGCCGTGACAGGACTTGTCGATCTCGCCGAAGTGGTCGTTGTTTGGAATGGTCATCAGCTCGCCAGAGTTGGCATAGCTCCAATGATGGAACGGACACGTGAACACATGTTTGGTACCCCGCTGCTCCTGAGCCACCTTGACCGAACGGTGGCGACAGGCGTTCAGAAAGGCGCGAAAATTCCCCTCTTTGTCGCGGGTGGCCAACACCGGTACAGCAAAATCATCTAGGGTTAAAAACGAGCCCTTAGTCGGCAGATCGCCAGATAGCCCAATGAGTTGAGGGTGATCGAGAAAAAAGGCCTGTTGTTCGCGCTCGGCGGTCTCGGGGCAAGTGTAGGAATGCGTCGGCATTCGATACTGCACACCGGCATCAACGTTACGACCCTCGTCAAGTTGGGCCATGAGTTCTTTGATAATTGTCACCTGTAGATCGTGCTGCATAGGACTACCTCTTGAAGTGTTCGTTTTAGGAAATGCTAAAAGCTGGGCCTTCTTAAGTCTTTGCTTTAGGCCTTTATTCTTTTTCTTATTAGCCAATCACGCCCGAATAAAGATATGTGAACACAAAGTCCATATCTACCCCTGCAAAAGCATCGGTTGGCATCGTTTTTGCTTCGTTCCTTGTGAGAATAAATCGTGCGATCAAAACGAATACAACAAACCATCGCCACCACAAGGATTCAAACATGCTGTCTTATGTCTCTGTCGGAGCGGATGTACTTGCCTCTCTTGCACTGCTGGTCTCAGTTTTCTTTTTGCTCAAAGAGCTGCGTTTAACCCGAGATTCGATTCGTCATTCGGACTTCGTTAACTCGATCAATCGAAGTGCCGAGAACATGTTACGCATTACAGAAAATGAAGAACTGCTCCGAACCATTGAAAAAATCAGCATCTACCGCAACCACCCACGTCGCAGTCATCAACAACTCAGGCGCATCATTGACGGATTGACCCCACAAGAACGTGTGCGCTACTTCCACTTTCAGCGCAACGCCTGCCTAAGCTGCGAAGTCTTTTTGCAAAGCGCCGATGCGGGCTTCATTGACACGGAACGTTTCTCCATGGCGTTCGGTTGGAATCTTGTCGACCTCGAAATCTGGACGGCTTTGGACCTCGATATTGGCAAGCGCACCCGGCAACACTTTGCCGAGTTGCCGGACCCCGTAGTGCCTTTGCATGCCGTTTCTGCCGGTTGAGCGAACCCGCATCAAAACAAACCCCTGATCTGCAACATTGATCTACAACTTTGATCTACGGCCAAGCTTCGCCATACTGGCCTTAGCACTTGTGCAGGGAGCGACAAACTAGGGCTTGGTTATCTGATCCCTACACCGTGTTAACACCGCCTTCTGCCCTTTTTTAGCCGTATTAGGAAGCAATTTTTGTGAACACCAATCGTCAATGGCTTCTGGCCAAACGCCCCAATGGCCTGGTCACCCGAGAGAATTTTGATTACGTAGAGAGCCCGATTCCCGAACCTGCAGAAGGGCAGGTGCTGGTGCGCAACCTGTTCCTGTCGTTTGATCCAACCCAGCGCGGGTGGATGGAAGACCGCGAGAGCTACTTACCGCCTGTGGCCATCGGCGCACCCATGCGCGCCGGCTCTATCGGCCAAGTCAGCGAGTCCCGCCATCCAGATTTCGCGCAAGGCGACTTAGTGCAAACCACTGGCGGCTGGCAAGACTTTGTCATCGCAGCGCCGGACCAAGGCCCCATGGGTTTAACCAAGGTACCCGACGGGGTTACGCCTGAAATGATGCTGTCGGTCCTGGGCATTACCGGCCTTACCGCCTATTTTGGCATGCTCGATCTTGGGAATCCTCAACCCGGCGAAACGGTTTTAGTGTCTGGAGCTGCTGGAGCGACCGGATCCGTCGCGGGACAAATCGCCCGCATCAAGGGTTGTCGAGTCGTTGGTATTGCCGGTGGCGCTGCGAAGTGCGCCTGGCTAAAGGACGAAGCGGGCTTTGATGCGGTCATTGATTACAAACAGGGCAACGTCAGCGATCAAATCAAGGCCACTTGTCCTGACAAGGTCGACGTGTATTTCGATAACGTTGGTGGCGAAATTCTTGAGGCGGCCCTTAACCATATCAACCTGCGCGCACGCGTCGTCATGTGCGGGGGTATTTCAGGCTACAACGCAACAGAACCTGTGCCTGGGCCTGCAAATCTCATGAATTTAGTGATAAACCGCGCCCGCATGGAGGGTTTCATCATACTCGACTACCTGCCCCGCGCTGGCGAGGCGATTGCAGATCTACTGCAGTGGATTGGCGCCGGTGACCTTAAATATCAAATCGATTTGCAGCATGGGTTCGACAATATTCCGGGCACTCTGAGCCGTTTGTTCACCGGTGAGAACCTAGGCAAGCAGCTGTTGCAAATCGCCGATCCATCCTGAGCCGCTTGCCGGTTGGTCGTTCAGCAATCACCACCAGCACCGGCGCATAACGGCGCAGGCTCCCTCGCAAGCACAAGCGTGTCTGCGGCATCACAGCGATACTAGAAAGGCAGATAAGGCAAACCCATGACGGAAGAATCTCAGCCCCCCCAAGTGCTGATCGCAACTCAGACCAAGGGCTTTTATGCCGGGTTCAACCCATGGGTCGCCGCGGTGCCAAAGATCATCATTGCCGCCCTGTTGATCTGGGTGGCTTCATCACCCGCCGCCGCAGGTGCACAGCTGCTGGCGCTGCAGAGCTGGTCTACCGCATCCTTTGCACATTGGTACATGCTCGTCACCGCCTTTTTAACCCTCGCCTGTCTTGCCTTGGCGCTGTGGCCAAGCACGGGCCGACTTATGCTCGGCAAACCCGGAGAGACCCCAGAGTTTTCACGGTTTACCTGGTTATCCATGATGTTCGGCGCGGGCATCGGCGTCGGCATGCTGACCTATTCAACCGCAGAACCGATCTTCCATTTCACGACCAACCCCGAGACCATCCAAGGGCTGGCTCAATCCCAAGACGCCGACAATGTGCGCAACGCCTACAAATGGGCGTTACTGCACTATGGTCTAACCCCTTGGGCTTGCTACGGCATCGTCGGCATGGCGCTTGGGTATCTGAGCTACGCCAAGGACATGCCCCTGACCATTCGATCGGGTCTGCAGCCAATCTTCGGCAAGCGTCTTTCCGGTGGGCTTGGACATTTGGTCGATATCGCTGCCATTCTGGCGACATTAATCGGCCTCGGCGTCACCATCGGCTATGGGGTGTCACAGTTTGCCGCAGGCTTGTTCAACATCAGCGGTCTGTCGTTTTTGATGAACGATAATGGTCAGCCAACGCTGGATGCTCAGCTGGCAGGACTTGTACTGATTGTAGGCGCATCCTGCGTCTCAGCCTCGTCGGGAATTCAGCGCGGCATCAAATGGCTGTCTAATATCAATATGGGCCTTTCCATTTTTCTCGTTGGCTTTTTCGTCCTGTTCGGCTCGACGATTTTCGCGGTCACCACTTTCGGCTATGCGATATGGGATTACCTGCTCGCCTTGCCCAGCATGTCAGTGACGGTGTGGAACGACACCAGCACCAGCGTTGGCAGGGCTCTACAGGCGTGGCAAGGCGCTTGGAACATTTTCTATTGGGCATGGTGGATCGCCTTTGCGCCCTTTGTTGGCCTGTTTTTGGCGCGCGTCTCCCGCGGTCGCAGCGTTCGAGAATATGTGTTGGGCGCGATTATCGTGCCCTCGATGGTATGCCTGACGTGGCTAGCGTTCGTTGGCGCCACCGCCATCGACCTTGAACTGCAGGGTGTCGCCCAAGGTGCCATCGTCAATGCCGACATATCCTCTCAGCTGTTCGCGACCATCAATTTACTGCTGTCACCGAGTCTTGCTATCGCGTTGTCCGCAATCGTAGTAATTCTGCTGCTGACGTTTCTCATCACCTCTGCCGATTCCGGCATATTGATCATCAACACCTTGGCTTCAGGTGGTAACCAGAATCAAAGAGGAACCCGCCATATCATCGCGTGGGGGTCTATTTTTACGCTGTTGATCGGGGCGTTACTGACAGCCGGCGGCATGGGTGCCCTGCGTTCAGCAATGATTATTGGTGCGCTGCCGTTTTCCGCGGTGATGGCCTTGATGGCCATCGCGCTGGTGAAGATCATGCGCCAAGACATCCAATCGCAAAAATGACCTTAGACGAGGTCAGTGATTTTCTCTCGCTGAGTTGGCATCCGACCCAAGCTAAGCTCTGGTGGCAGAATTTCCTTACTGCCGCTCTCATCCAGCGGATCTGAGTAATAGCCCAGCGCATATTCGCCCTGGGTATAGCCCAGCAGTTCCTGCAGTTTAGGGTCAAAATCTTTCGCCAACTCTGGCGGGCAGGAAAGGTATTGGTTTTCTTCCTGCCGCAGCCAGCCAAGGCAGTAGGTAAGATTCAGGCCGAGCCGTGGTGCGTTGGACATGTTCGCGCCGCCGTGGTGCAAGATGCTGCCAGTATAAAAGAAGACCGAACCCTTGCTCATTTCGGCCTGACAGATTTGATCAGACAGTGCCTGCTGCTCCCACGACCAGCGATGGCTGCCCGGAACACAGTGCGTGGCGCCGTTTTCCAGCGTGAAATCCGTCATTGCCCAAATGGTATTGAGCTGGGGTTCGATCGACTGTGGCAGGTGAGTCCCCCAAGCATAACGGTCTCGGTGTATGGCTTGAGCACTGCTGCCGGGATGAATCTCAATGGTTTGGGTGAGGTGCAAAATGATCTTTTTCGTAAAGGGGGCTAAAAACGCCTCGGCAGCGCCGAGCACCAAATCGTGCAGTATCAAATCCCGACAGATCTGCGAGCGCGCCGCCAGCGCCCCCGTACGCTTCGTAGACTTACCCAAAAAATCATCCCGGCCCATGGGGGTTCGCTCCACGTAGGGCATCACCTCAGCGTTGAAGCGCTCTAGGATCTGCGCACCAATCACGTCTTTAACGATGACGGCTCCAGCTTGATCCAGCTCCGCCAGCACATCATTTGTCGTCGCAGTAGGCCCCAATGTTTTCAACGTCATATCCCGCTCCTATTTTCCGACCCGCATCAGCCCTGTGACCCTTGCGCCAACCGCGCTGACTAGACCCTAAAGCTTTTACCGTGTTTGGAAAAGCGCCCGAAGCGTCTACTCAATTAGCCGGTTCACCTTCATCGCGTCCTAATTTTTGTCTACTTTTGATGAACTTTTCTGCTTTTCATCAACTTGCAACGTACATTTTGAAGGCGGCTTCTGGTACTTTGCTAGCAAAATAATAAAGGATAGAAGCATGAGTTCTGGAGAGAGTTCTGGGGATATCTTCGAGCACGAACGGACAGTTCTGGAAAATTCGCTAGCGTTGATCGATGAGGGCAAGGCCTCCTTGGACGATCATCAAACGTTGACGAAGGAATACCAAAAGCTGCTGAAGACAACGCAGCGCATTATCAAACTCAGTGATAAGAGCGAAAAGCGTCTGACTGAGCTTTCACAGGAAGCACAGGAGACCAATCGTCAGCTTGAGGGCCTGTCGACCCAGCTATCAAAGTACCTTTCCCCACAGCTCTACCAGTCGATTTTTACCGGCTCGAAAGCCGTCGCTCGTACCAGCACGCGCAAGAAATTGACGATCTTCTTTGCTGACCTTTGTTCCTTTACCAACATTGTTGAAAACTTGGAATCGGAAGATGTCGCAGAGATGCTTAATCTGTATCTGGGCACCATGACAGAAATTGCCTTGAGCTATGGCGCGACTGTCGACAAGTACATTGGCGACGCCATCATGCTCTTCTTCGGTGATCCTGAGTCCAAGGGTGTAAAGGAAGACGCCGTCGCCTGCGTCAACATGGCCATGGAAATGCAGGAGACCCTGCGCAGCATGCGCGATAACTGGCATCACTATGGGCTGCAGGAGCCGCTACAGATGCGCATCGGTATCGCCACTGGCTTTTGCACCGTGGGGAACTTTGGCAGTGATTTGCGGCTGGAATACACGGCGGTTGGGGCTGGCGTCAACACCGCCTCACGACTAGAGACCGCGGCGGATAACGGCGACATTTTGATGTCCTTTGACACGTATTCTCTGGTCAGCGACCACATACCCTGTGAGGAACTAGACACCCTGCATCTTAAAGGCATTGGCGAAGTGCGCACCTTTAGACCACTTAGCAACGAGCACAATAACCCTTCAAGGGTCTCTCTAGAGATTGGTGGTTCTGCGATCAATACGGATATCAGCGCACTGGAGCCCGAACAACTACAACGGGCTCAGGAATCGCTTGCCTCTGCCCTGCAGCGGGTACAGGCCCACATGGAAGATGGCACTGTTCAAGAGTCGCTGCTTTAGGCGTGCTTCGCGCGCGCCATTGCCGCCCAGCCAGCGACTAGCTGCGGCTAAGAGACGTACCCGCGGTAGACGAAGACCGGGCCGTTTTCAGTATCTGCGATTTCAAACTCAAACCGCTGTACCCGTCGCGCCATTTCGATAAAGCCCAATCCTGCTCCCTGTGAGCCTTCTGGCGGCCCGCTACGCAGCCGATCTTTGTACATTTTGCGCAGTTCCTTGGCATCTTTCATGCTCAGCTCCAGCAGCGTACTTTCCAACGCGGTTCGCTTTGTCGAGTCGATCGCATTGACCGCTTCGATTAGGAAGCCGTCGTTGTCCGTTACGCTGATCGCGATGGTACCGACGCCCTCGCCGGTATCAGCGCGCAGCGTGGCATAGCGAATAATGTTCTGCGCCTGTTCCACAAAGACGCCAAAAACGCGCTTGGCAACACCCTCGTCGGATTCAGACTCGCTCAACTGTTGTCTGACTGGGCTCGAGATTGACGTTAGCAAGTCCTCCGACAACGGCCCGGAGTAACAGAAAAGCGTACGACGAGCCTGCATGAATTTGTGCAGTTCGAGAGTTTCGTCATTGATCATAGGTTCGCTCCGGTTAGGCGCAAGATTTGCAAATACTGTCGAGTTATTCGGCTTCGCCTTCGCTTGGCACCTGAACCCCGACAAGTTCGAACGCACAAGACTCCATGTCTTCAGCGAAATCTTCACCGGCTTCTAACATCGTGTCGTCGTCTTCACGGTAGTTCCAATTGATCTTTACCGTTAAACCTTCTGCGGCCTTTTCTTCAAAGAATTCAAAGAAATCGAAGAGGAATTTTGCCGAGGAACTATTGAAATAGAACAGTTCCATGTCGACGGTATAGGAACCGCTATCCGGCACTAGGGATCGCAAAGAGCCCATCACTGGTGCGGAAAACTCCTGAATGTTCTCTGGATAACACTCACCCACAATCCGGCATCCGGCACTGCTTATATCGATTTGTGGTGTTCTTTGTGTAGCTGCTTGTTCCACCTTCAGATCTCCTCTGCATCGCGAACAACGACTTCGTCGCTATCCCCATTAATCGAAAACGCCAGCAAGGTCAGATCATCCCGGTAAGGCGCGCCCCCACGGTATAGATCAACATTGGTCATGATGTTGTTAACCAAGCCATCGGGTGTGGTTTGGGTTGAATTCTGCAGCGTTCGCAGCACTCGGCGGCGGCCAAACGCGATGGGCCGATCCTCTGCGCTCATAACGTCGGTAATGCCGTCGGTGAGCATGACAAAGGCACCTTCTGGGTTGTCGATGACGTGCGTATTGAATTGGAACGCACCACCGGACCGTGATGAGCCAACAGACTTGCGATCACCCTTGATTTCCGAGGCGCCGGTATTTTTGACGCGGAATAACGAGGACTTAGCTCCAGCGAATTCGAGTCGTTGCTGCTTGCGGTGGTAGATACACACGCCGCCATCGAAACCCTCGTCGATTTTTTCGTTCGCATTGTCTTGTTGACTCAGCGTCTCCATGACCAGGCTATGGGCCTTCGTCAGGTAATCCCCTGCATTTTGTTCTTCGTGCTCATCAATCGCCCGCTCCAGCACAGATCTGGCAATGATCGACAGAAAGGCGCCGGGCACGCCGTGGCCAGTACAATCCACGACGGCGATGTAGACTCGATCCGGCAAGCTATGAACAAAGTAGATGTCTCCACCCACCAAGTCGCGGGGTCGCCAGTGGACCTTGAAGGAGATGTCGCCGGGATATTGTTTGGGTAGCAATGCGTTCTGCAGCCGCGCCGCATAACGAATCGAGCTGTCGATCTCGTCACGAGTTCTGACGAGTTCTTCGGTTCGAGCATTGATCAGTGACGTGACCTCATCTGACATGCGCGAGAAGGCGACACTCATCAATTCGATGGAGGCACGTTCTTTCGCCGCGTCATCCCCGGTATCGACTTCCTTGCGCATATGTTCGATGTCGCCAATCATCAGATCCTTCGCGCCGCCTTCCAACTGGCCGGCTAGAGTCTGCATCTTTTCAAACATTATGTTGTCGCGCTCAATTCGGCGACGCGAACGCTCCCCACGTTGCTCCTCCGCCTCGAGCAATTTGTCGCGGTACTGATCAATGGCTTCGGATAAGCGACCAACCTCGTCGCTGTCCGAGGCCAGCAGACGATTGCGCTCTGGCATTTCCGCCGACAGATCCCCTTCTGCCATGCCGCGGAGCACGTCGATGGCTATCTTAATTTGACCGAAGGCACCCCAGATCAAGCCCAGAATGACCGCGACGACGATGACCACCGTGGCTGCAACACTTGCAATGGTGTTGAATGTGGTGTCTAGGCGCTGAGCGATGTTGTCGCTCTGATCCTTAAAAATGAGCAGGCTAATTTCTTCCGCTGTCGCCTGATAGCTCAATGGAATCGAGGTAATGGACACACCGAGGTCAGTAATCACTTCACTGAAGGTCGCATCGGACGATTCATCGGCTAACCGGACACCTTCGGCGATGAGCTTGCGCAGGTTCGACACCCCGTATTCTGTCGAATCGTTGCCGCCATCGTCGTAGTAGTCATTCAGGCTGATACTTTGACCACCAGAGCGCACGGCAAGACGCACTTCGAAGTCTTCGCTGAAGAGCTCGAGATTGTCCACTAGGTTCTTTCCAATAACGACGAGGGCTACAGCTTCCTCATTCGCGTCCAGCACGCCAAACGACAGCGAGTCGTTGATCGACAGGGGCTTCTCACCGCTGGTGTCCGTGATACGGACAATGTTTCGCGTTGGACGCTGCACCGCGTCGCGCAGAAAACTGTCAAAGTTTAGAAAAAAGTCTGGCCTTGCGGACTTACCGCAGGGATCCGCACCATGCAGAAACAACCCTGATAGGCAGTAAATCTGCCGGCCTGTGACGGTGTAGGCCATTACGAAACTGATTTCTTCCAGATCTACCGCATCCATGAACAGCTGATCGAAATAATCGCGTGCGATATCGGGACGATCATCCGCTAACGCCAGTATTAACGGGTTATCAGCGCCGTCATCGTTGTAAGCATTATCGAGCGGGTCCCATAGCCGAGTGATTTCTGGCGCCCCAAGTTCCGGGTCGAAACGCTCGACCGTGCGTTGAAACTGCGAGTCCGAAGCGGATAGCCACGCTGCGCTGTAGGTTTGAGCGAGAGAGTCAGATGTGAACTGATCTGATGCAGCTGTCAGGGTATTGGAGGAAACGTAAAAAATGGAAACCAGCACGCCGAAGCCGGCGATCAATAGAGCGAGTAGTTTGTTTCTTATGGACATATTTTATTTTTTCTTTGCCAGTGCGTTGCGGAACGTCGTTCTATTCTTGGGTTAGCCGTCCTCTAACACGTAGGCCACGGTCATCTGCAAATCGCTGACCTGTGCAGCCTCACCATCGACCTCATAGGGCGCAAATTTCAGGGTTTCCATATATCGCATGGCGGAGCGGTCGAACATACGACGCGGTTTGGACTCGACAATGACTGCACCAATTGCGTTCCCTTCTACGTCGACCGAGAATCTAACGAGTACTGAGCCGCTCACTCCATATGACCGAGCACGCCGTGGAAACGTGGGAGTGCCCTTTTCAACAAGCTCAACCTCCACCGTGCCGACCCCTGCGACTTGACCCTTGTAGGTTTCTGCAGCCCAACTCGGCGTTGTGGCAACGATGCCTAGGGTGAACAAAAGACCAGCAACAACTCTCGATAACATATCTACTCTCACGGATGGATTCGTATTTTTTGTTTTTATTGCACTGCGCGACCGGTGAGGCGAACAGAGCGGATTAACGGAGTGAATGGTACCCATTTGTTAACGTCGCCGTAAATATCATGTGAGCGACTTTCTTCTTAATTTCTTCTAGCTTTCTCGTAATTGTTAGTGTCCATTCATATGCATCAGCGATGATGCTCGGCTGGGCGAGATCTCTTCTGAGGTTTTCGTCAACTCAATGCGCACATCAAACCGACTCTCTGATAGCGCGCTCAACTGTCTTGCTGCGCTGCAACGCCACCCATTGAACAGACGAAAATTGCTCCCAAAAGGACGATCACCCAGACTAGGAATAACCACAGCAGGAATACCGGCAGCACTGCCAGTGCGCCATATATGACGTTGTAGACAAAGTACTGCGAAAACCAAGCGAACAGAGCGAAAGCCATCTTGAACGCCAAAGTCGTCAACACCCCCCCGAGGAGTGCCTCGCGAGCGCCGACAACCGCGTTCGGCACAAAGGCAAACAAACAGCTAAATACCACAAACAGGCACAGTGTCGGCAGATGATTTAGCGCCAGCGGGGCTATACCGATGATGTCTACTGTCGCCAATAGCGGCAGAGACAACAGGTAGGTTGAAACCGAGATCCCTGTTAACACTAAGGCAGGACCGATCGTCAAAAGTACGATCAAAAGCAGCACACGCGCAAACGTCCACTTGGGCTTGTCGACCTGCCAAATCGCGTTGAAGTGACGTTCGATGGTGAGCAGTAGCATGAGTGTAGTAAGCGCTAGCCCAAGCAGCCCGAGTTCCGTAAGACCCTCGGCCCGGCCAGCAAACTCGGTCAGTTTTTCCTGTACGAGCAGAGAGCTGCTGGGAATGAAGTTCTCGAAAATGAAGTCTTCGGCTTGGGTAGCAAGGGCCGCGTATGCCGGTAGAAAGGCCAATCCCAGATAAACGACCGTCATGGCGGGTACCAGGGCGAGCAAAGAAGTGAACGTCAACGACCCCGCAATCGTCAGACAATTCTGCTCGTCAAAGCGCGCGATAATCCAACGCAAACGTCGCCACAAGGTTGAGGAGGTTTCCGTTATCACATGCCTGAACCCGTTCACTGCAGCTGAACTAACAACGTGGATTAGGGTTTCGAACCCAGGGTGAGAGGCAGCTCCTCATTGGCCGCCCACTCGGACATTGATCCATCGTATACCCCGACGTTTTCCTGTCCGACGAGCGCACAGGCAAACGCTTCTAAAGTGGCTGCAATGCCGCCGCCGCAGTAGATCAATGTGCGCGACGCGCTCAGCATACCCCGCGCCTCCAGTGTTTGGTGCAATTGCTCCGCGGGCAGAAAAAATTCGTTTTCCAATAGGTCAGAAAAGTACAGGGATCGACTACCCGGTATATGCCCGCGACGACCGTAGTAGAACTCACCAGTGCCCTCATACAGTGCTGGTGAAAGCGCATTTACCGTGCAAACACCCTCTTCCATGCCCGCAACCATTTCTGCAGTGCTAACAAATACATCAGCGCGCTCAGAGGGCGAAAATGTCGCGGCGGCATAGACCTTTGCACCTGCCTCGACGGGCAAGCCAGCATCCAACCAAGCCGCCAAGTTACCGTTAAGAACTTTGACATTGGTGTGGCCGGCGTAGCGCAGCAGCCACCACGCTCGTGTCGCCCACATCAGGTGACTCGACGAGTAGAGCACCACCAAGTTGTCGTTACTGATGCCATCGCGCCCTATCGCCTCTGCAAGCGCATCGATTTGGGGCAAGGTGTTGTTATAGGGCGAGCGCGTATCTGACCAATCTTCAGACAAGTTAATAAAGCCCGCACCGGGAATGTGTTCTCGCAGGTAGCGCTCACGCCCGGGCTGCGAGGTATACCCCTGTTCTGCGGCTAACAACAAAACCGATGTATCGTAAATTCTCACGGCAGGATCATTCAATTGCTGCATCAATTCTTGGGCACTAATGAGATATTCGGGATGGGCATAAGACACGGCAGAATCTCCTCGAGTAAAAACTGATTACTCTCTCACAAGCGAACCGACACCGGATCAGGCCGTATCGACCTCGACATCCGCTAAACAATCACAGACAGAGGCAAGGTTTAGCCTTTTTCTTCGCTGATGCAAACCCTTCTGTGGGCAAAGCGCTTGATCTACTCTTGCACATGCTAGATTTGCAAACTGTGGCACTGGGGAGGGACACATGAAAACGCATATTGACCTAGGACAACCAAGAACCGGACCACTGCAGGGAGTTCGCGTCGCCGACTTTTCGGCGATATTTTCAGGCCCTATCGCCGGCGCCATGCTCGCCGACCAGGGCGCCGATGTCATCAAGGTCGAGGCATTTGGTGGTGACTTGATGCGCCGCGGCTTTCCCCAAAGTGGCGGTATGGCCAGCGCCTTCACAAGTATGAACCGGAACAAAAGAGGCCTAGCGATCGATTTGCAGCAAGACGCAGGTAAAGCGATCGCCCGAAAACTCATCCTATCCGCAGACGTCGTGCTGGAAAATTTTCGACCCGGTGTTATGAATCGACTAGGGCTTGGATACGACACATTTAAGGAGACTCATCCCAAACTTGTTTATGCGTCCATCAACGGCGTTGGTTCCACAGGCCCCTATGCAAATCGACGCGTTTATGACGCAGTGATACAGGCTATATCGGGCTTCACGGCGCTACGTGTGGATGGCAAGCCGGAAATGGTCAACAGCTTAGTTTGCGACAAGGTCACATCGCTTACGGCTGCAGAAGCCATCGTCGCCGCCTTATTTCAAGCAGAGCGCAGTGGCCAAGGTCAGCGCGTCGAGATCTCCATGCTTGATGCGGCGTTATCGTTCCTCTGGCCAGACACCATGAACAATTTCACATTTCTTGAGGAAGGTGTCGAAGCTGTGGCACCGCTAGACCACTCTGTGTTTCTTCACGAAACAAAGGATGGCTGGATCGCCAGCATGCCAGTCCAAGAAGCTGAGTTTTTCGGTATTTTTCGAGCGCTAGAACAACCTGAGTTGGTTGACGATCCCAGGTTTGGCAGCGCTGCGGCGCGACTTGAGCATCGTGATGAACTACGAGCATTGATGGATGAGGCCTACCCCAAATTCACCACGGCGCAGCTGTGTGAGCGCTTTGAGTCGCAGGATGTGCCCTACTCGCGCCTCAACACCCGCGCGGAGGTGTTAAGCGATCCTCAAGTAGAGGCGATGGGGGCTTTGTTGACCTACCAACACCCCCAGGCAGGACTGGTTCGGACGCCGCGGCCCGCCGCGCAATTCGAGCAAACCCCCAGTAATGTTTATGCCCATACCCCCGCACTGGGCGAGCACTCACGAGAGGTATTGCAGGAGCTTGGTTACCTACCAACCGACATCGACCAGTTCATTACCCAGAAAATTATTGGGGAAAACATAGATCTGTAGACCATTTCATTGAAATTTTGGCGCAAAAGGCCAAGACTCCTCGATCATTTTTGTGCACTTCCACTTTTGTATCCCGCCCATGCATTTGGCGCGGCAAGAGGGCTCGCGAGGCGGCACATTACGCACATACCGCCGGAGGGTCAGATGAAAAGTAAATCCATAATTACAGGTTTAGGTACAGCGCTTGCCTTGGTTTGCGCCAATCTCAGCCTCGCTGCAACATCTTTCCCCGACGATCTCGCCACTTTCTCCTGCGAAATAAAACCGCTCACGCAAGACGGCTTACAGACAGCGCTGGCCAATCGCGAGCGCTTCGCCAAGGCGTGCCTCGCCTGTATTGAGGACAACTGCGCCATGCGTATCTGGCCAGCCGGATACGAGGATCAAGAGACGCTCTGCAGGAACACCTACTGCCTGCCCAAAAAAGTGCGCAAAATGACCTTTGCCGAAGGATACAACATGATTTATCGCTATCGGTATCAGGTCGGCGCTGATGGTAAAACAACGATATTGGGCGGCGAATACCTTGAGGGCGAACCTAGGGGGGTCACCGGTAAGAAAACCCGCGAAGAGCACCGAGCATTGCTGGAAAAACTGGTTTCGCGCGTTGAGTACGCGCCCATCATCATCGACGGACGCCCTAGGGCACTGATCAATCTCGAAACGGAGTTTGAGATGGGCGCTGACTACGAGGCAAAATCTACGCGTGTCCCTCCGGAGATCGGTCAACTCGCACAAAGAATGCATCACTGAGCAGCAGCCTTAAACGATGCGCGATTGACCTTCACCCCAGTACTGATCGCGCAACAGTCGCTTATACAGTTTGCCCGTCGGCAGTCGCGGCATTTCGTCAATGTAGTCAATCGAGCGGGGGATTTTCTGGCGCGACAGGTGTTCCGCCAAGTAGGTTAGAAGTTCCTCAGTCAACGACTCATCACCCGCGGCCTCTGGCATGGTCTGAATCACCGCCTTCACCTCCTCGCCCAAATCTACGTTTGGTACGCCGAAAACAGCGGCATCTGCCACCTTAGGATGCGCGATTAACAGATCTTCGCTCTCTTGCGGATAGATGTTCACACCACCTGAAATGATCATGAAGGTTTTACGGTCGGTCAAAAACAAAAACCCGTCCTCATCGACATATCCCACATCACCAACCGTGGTCATTTCACCATCTGGCGATGTGGCTTCTGCGGTTTTCTCGGCATCGTTGTGATACTCGAATTCCGTCGCGGTCTTAAACCAGAGAGTACCCGGGGTACCCGGGGGCAACGGCCGCAGATCGTCATCGAGCACAGCGAGCTCGCCTAACACAATTTTTCCAACCGTCCCTGGGTGAGCAAGCCACTCTTGCGTATTGCATGCAGAGAAACCAAGCCCTTCGGTCGCACCGTAGTACTCGTGGATGATAGGACCCCACCATTCGATCATTTGCTGTTTCACCATCACTGGGCAGGGTGCCGCCGCATGAACGGCGATCTCCAGCGAAGACAGGTCGTAGCGCGTGCGCACTTCCTCAGGCAGCTTGAGCATGCGAGAAAACATGGTCGGCACTAGTTGCGAGTGCGTCACACCGTATTTCTCTATTAACGACAAATACAGCTCAGGATCAAAACGCTCCATGATGATGACCGTGCCGCCTTGGCGAATGGTTAAATTCACCGCAGCTTGGGGTGCCGAGTGATACAGGGGCGCCGGTGACAGGTAGATCATGTCATCACGGTATTCCCACAGTTGCCCCAAGAAGTCGTACATAGGCAATGCCTGCGCCGGTGGCTGTTCGGGTAAAGGACGAATAATGCCCTTCGGACGGCCAGTGGTGCCGGAGGAATAGAGCATCGACGCGCCCAGAAACCAGTCTACCAGCGGCGCTCCCGGAAACTCGTGGCAGG
>ERZ802819.536-NODE-536-length-25093-cov-32.9722_pt1 | contig 25093 bp, 24 predicted proteins | sample MGYA00345647_ERZ802819 | MGnify/ENA primary metagenome ERZ802819 (study PRJEB30503, sample SAMEA104212355) | marine metagenome | biome: Westerlies Biome; feature: [SRF] surface water layer (ENVO:00010504) within the epipelagic zone...; material: water...
GTGCCAACAAAGAAGCAGATACGACAATGCTTATTACAGAAAACGCCTATAACCAAATCCAAGATAGAGTTGAGGTGGAAGATTTCATTAGAACGAAACTTAAAGGTACTAGTGAGAGAATTACTTTGTATGAAATTAAGTCGGTAAAAGGCGAAAGCCTAGTCGCTAAAAAGCATGACGCACTGGTGAAGGATGGAATAAAATGGACACGTGCAGGTGCCAGCAAAGATCTGTCAAAAGAAAATAAAATTGAATTCGAATTGGACGGTGATGACGTATTGTTGTTTAGGTTCAACGGTGATGTAAGGGCCGTTCAAAATACCTGTACTCATATGAATTTACCTCTATCTGGTGGGGAAATAGACGAAAATGGCCACATAACCTGCCCGTTCCATGGCACTTCATATTGCACCAAGGACGGTGGTGTTCAAAAATGGTGTGATGGGCTGCCGGAGGATATGCCTCCAGAGAACGTTCAGATGATGAAGTCGATGAAGCAGGTACCGCTCAATACGTTTAATGCAATAGATTACGAAGGTCACATTTGGGTGGCCAAAAACTAACAACATTTGTGCGGCAAGCAACCTCGGTGTCGGGTGTGTAGGGTGGCACCCTCTAGAAGAAGACGCTCCTATCGTTACCTTCGTTCACATTCTTTTCATTCTCTGGCTGCTTCTGGTCTTCAAACGCCTTGCTGAATTAGGTCGTGCTTGGATCAGGTCATTCTCAATATCGATATCTTCCAGCTTCAACCCCACAATCTCTGCCAGCCTACAGCCTGTTTCTCCTTAAAGTGGCATAAGCAACGTGATCTGACTGCCTGAAGCTAGAGCCTTAGCGTATCCCCATTTCAACTGATTATTGGTAAAGGTGCCTCGCTTATGGCTATCTTCACCTTCTCCCTTGATGAACAGTCTTGAGAATGGATTACGCTTATCCAAGTCCAGCTCTGCATAGGCATAATTGAGAATGGCGGATAGGCTGTTGATACGTCTTCTAATCGTGGCGGTCTTATTACCTTTCATTTCCAGATGACTGATAAACAGCTTGGCATCCTCTCGAGTGTACTGGCTTACATCTCTATCCCCAGCCAAGTTTAGGAATGCCTCTAGAGCTGTATGAGAAGGTCGATGATCAATGTCTTTGAGTGTTAAGTACTCATCAGAAACTTCCGATAGAACAACTGATCTTGGCTTAAAGCTGGATAGAATAGTAGGAATATCAACAGGCTGTATTGAGGTCGTGTTACTCCAAGAACCCTCCATACAGTACCCAGATGTTTTGCATAAGCTTCAGCTTCTTCAGGGCATTTGGACAAAGCTTGCCTGATGAACGAACCGTAAGCTTCGACTGCGTGTTTAGGCACATGGCGGTTATAATAGTTGTCGAGCAGGAACGTGTGATGCGAGAATGGATCAGAAGTCTGCTCTTCAAGTCTTGCGATTTCGTCTTCATTTAGCCGAAAAGAAAGCGTTCGGGGCATACCGTTGAGACCAAGACCCAAGGCTTTCAAATACGCTTCTTTCAGGGTCCACAGTCGAATGAATTGTGTCGTCCTCTTGGACTCAGACATCTTTTCGAGCGTCTGAAACTCACTGCTGGAAAGCACATCAATCAGGAGCGCATAGCCGGGTTTGATTTCTTCCACATCGACGCCGAGCGGGCCATCTCCTGCGATACCAATCACCCAATCGCCGGAATGCGAGATATTGAATTCAGGTGCTGTGCTGCAGGCAAAGGCTGGTTTGCCCCGCGGACCCTCGATGAGGCCGGGGCGCGGTTCGTCGGGGCGCAGTTGCTCAAACAGGAAGTTGACCAAATGACCTGCTATTGCGCAGCGGTAGCTGTCTTCCATTTTAAAAAAACGGTTCATCCGTGCTAAACGTTCAGTTGGCAGTCCAGCCGAAACTTCAGAAAGGGGCAGGCAACGGAGGCTTTGCCAGTCGATGCGTAGAGCGAAGAGCTTCATTGGTGAGACTGCACTGAAAACCACTGAACGCATTTCAGAGGTGGTCCAGCACAATGTACTGATGAAACAAGGTGGATCACCCTTTTCATGTCCTTGAGCGGACGGGGCGAGTGACAGTCAATTCAGCGGCTATCCTTTAGTCTGTATGCTCAATTGGTCGGGCGGTCGTCAAACTTGGCTTGCGCTTTTTTCCGGTCGACTTTCCCGTTTGGTTTCAGGGGTAACGCCTGGACAACCCTGAACTCTGACGGAAGCATATAGCGCGGCAAACGTTTGGAGATCGAACGTGCCAAATGCGCGGTGTCTATGTCGGCCCCAACGATCAGCACTTTCACTGATCGGCGAGTGTCTTCTCCGTGAACGACGGCAAGGGCTTGCCGAACGTTCGGATGCAGGGCCAGACAGCGTTCGATTTCTTCCAGTTCGATCCTGTAACCATTGAGCTTGATTTGATTGTCGTTTCGACCGCAAAACTCGATCAGGCCCCGAGCATTGCATCGGCCTAGATCTCCGGTCTTGTAGAAGTGTTCCAGTTCACCTTCAGGTCCGAGGCGCGTTACGAAGCGCTCTGCTGTTAGGTCAGGCTGCCCTGTCTAACGTCAGCGCCTTTGGGACAGATTTGACGATTTGATTGAGGAGGATTTCTGGTTCATCGTAACCTTCATGGAGTGAAGATGAACAAGAAAACTGTTGGCAGCAAAGATGCTGCAGATAAATTGGTAAAGAACATCCGTCGCAAGACGGCCCGTCGTTATTCGGCTGAAGAAAAGATCCGTATTGTTTTGGCCGGTCTTCGTGGTGAAGAGAGTATTGCCGCGTTGTGCCGTCGCGAAGGGATCGCAGAAAGTCTGTACTACAAATGGTCGAAGGAATTCCTTGAGGCTGGCAAACGACAGCTTTCTGGAGATACGGCCCGTCAGGCAACAGCACCCGAAGTCAAAGAATTGCGTTCAGAAGCTTCTGCTTTGAAAGAATGCGTAGCGGACCTGACCTTAGAAAACCGCCTGCTCAAAAAAAGCATGATCGGCGATGGGGAATTCGAGGAATGAGATATTCTGTATCTGAAAAACTTGAAATCATCCATACGGTTGAAGGTTCACATCTACCGACAAAACAAACCCAAAGATTGAGGTATCTATCATAGTGGATCAACCCCGGGGCGCTAATGTGGACCCGAGTTTCGATCTGACACTTCACATAGGGGCCAGATCCGGAAGTTCGGTGGGTGTTCTAATACTAGGCGACGATGTAGCGGCTCCCGTAATGGCACCAGAACTTTGGGTTCAATCGGGCAGACCCAAAGACGTGTCTGCGCTGACAACGATGCGTCTGCTGCATGATCGCGACAGCGAGGTGAACTGGGAACGGTGGCGGTCAGAAATTGGGCCGATTGAACTGGAAACAAAAATCGGGTCCCGCCTAACATCCTCCGACCTTGTCTTGCAGGCTGCTGAACTGGGCTACGGAGTTGCAATTTGTCGTGGCAGGCTTGCCGCGGCATCATTGGCGGCCGGGAAGTTAGTGTGCCCATTCGGAACACTATCGATACCCCTGACGTCAGCATGGTGGCTGTACGAAGGGGAGCGCTGCAAGCAGAAGCAATCAGTGCGCCAAGTCAGAGAATGGTTGATGGCGGAGTTTTCCAGCCATGATTAGGGTGCCTATTCTTTTGTGGGTGACAAAGCCTGACCCACGATGTCAATGGCCGTGCCGGGTTCGACATTTCAGAACCGCGCGCTGAACCAAGCATGAGGTCGGATCGGAATCGAAACGCGAAAGCGGATTCGGAAAGCGGAATCGATTACCCCGCACACAACGTTTGGGTTTGAATTGAGGGATGCAACGGGAGATTTATCTCCCTTGCCAAGGTGGTGGAGTCTGCCCCCACACATCTTGCCTTTCCAGCTTTCTGGATAATTTTGATGATATACGTTATAATTTATAAATGAATAACATTGAAGAACAGACGCTACTAATAAGAGAGGCTATGCATTTACAAGAAATGGAGAGCAATCCTCTTGATTCAAAAGATCTAGAAATGTTTGAGATGTTCGAAAGGGAAAATTGGCCCCTCGAAAAACGACCTGCTCACATCATAAAAGAATCTAATAAATCTTCACATCCTTCATGAGGATGTAAAAAGTCGCGACAGCAATACGACAAATTAGAAGACTAGAACTCATACATCAAAGTCTTATAGTGTATTGAGAAATATAGATTATTATCTAAATCAGACTAAAGAAAACATACCCTAGATTAGTTTTCCGCGCGCTGATTTAGGTTTATCAAAACCAGTAAGCTAGAACTCTAAACAATTTATTTTTTACAGGTATTTAGTATAAAAAAATCAGTGAATATTCTGATTTGGTGCGGTCGAGAAGACTCGAACTTCCACTCCGGTTAAAGAACAGCGACCTCAACGCTGCGCGTCTACCAATTCCGCCACGACCGCACTTATAGCTACGTGAGATAGACAAGTCTTTCGCGAATGTGAAGCAGAAATATCTACGTTTTTCATTTCTCTAGTGCCGGAACCGCAAGCGCGCATTCCTTTTAAGGAATTGAGACATATGCACAAGATAGAGCGCATAATCTGCTCAGCGCCACTTATAAAACTTAACAATCTATCCAAAGCACGATTTAGGATTCTGAAAACTATTAGGCCCGTAATAATCGCTCAAAAGATCAGAGGGAACGCGCGTCCGAACTCTAACTACCCCATAAGGTTAAGCGCCTAATGGAGCGTTTTTATCAGTTATCTGCTCAACGCTGACTTTAGCCCTGGATTAATGGCGCTTGAGCTCACGCTAAGCCAGAGATGCAGATTGCGATAAGGGCCTAGTTGGACAGCTAACCCAGGCAGTTTTGAGCTTTCGTCCAAACATCTTAATTTTCCGCTCGGCCTCAGTTCGAGGCCGTAGAAAGGTCAGTAAAGGCGGTGCTTATTTGACGTGATGCGGTTTCAGATTTACGCTGCAACACAGAAAGTAAGTGGCGGGCCCGTAGCAACCGTGGGGTTCTCTCATTCCCGAGGACCTGTATGTACAGGTGGGCACCAGATAAATGAACCAGGGTTCAAACAGAGCCAGTTCCCTCGGAATTGCTTAAGGCCACCGGAATGCAACCGTAGACGCGAAGAACAGAACCCGCCTAGCTGTCACGTAGTGCTTGCGCTTTAAAATGGCAAGGCTTCCCGATAATTTGGTGAATATTTCGCCCATAAAACCAATCAAACCTTGCTTAGTCAAACCCGATACCGCACTTTCACAAGATGGATTTACAACCTCCGAAAACATTAAAAACGGGTCAATTGCTTGCAAGGGGAATGGCGCGGCATTTAACCGGGCTCGGCTTTGTAAGCCTTGAAGAATTCCCCCCAATAAAGGGCTTGCGCGTGGATCTTCTGGCTTTGGGCACCAAAAGCGAAATTTGGATTATTGAGTGTAAATCGAGCCGAGAAGATTTTATGTCTGACGGGAAATGGCAGAATTACTTGCCCTGGTGTGACCAATATTTTTGGGCGGTTCCAACAGATTTTCCGGTGGATATTTTGCCTGAGCAGACAGGTGTGTTTTGGGCAGATGGCTATGATGCTGAACTGATGCGCGACGCGCCCATAAGTACCTTAAGCCCGGCGCGTAGAAAATCTATCATTCACCGGTTTGCGCGCCGCGCAGCGCGGCGCCTGGCACTTCTTCGCGATCCTGCGGCGCAATATTAAGATGTCAGTTTGATGAACCAGAAAGCCCGCGCGCGGCCTTTGCCGCCACCATAATTTCCTCAGCGATTTCTTCTGCATCGCTGGGGTCAAAATCCATGGGCATCTCGATGCCGTCGCCAACAACATAAATGCGAACCATACCGCGATCCGTGGGCCCGATCTGCAAATTCGCTTCGAGATCGGATTGCTTATTGATACCCATTTGGCCTCTCCTTATATGCGGATCATTTTTTACCTGCGCTCCTTATTTTATGCAAGCCGATCGCGATTGGAATTTTTGACTTTTGCCGCTTCGAGATCGGAATAAAGCTTGCATTCGCGCATCAGCAAAGTTACATCGCCTGCACGTGCCGTCTTAGCTCAGTTGGTTAGAGCGCTGGATTGTGGATCCAGAGGTCCCCCGTTCAAACCGGGGAGACGGTACCATCCAGATCCTTGCGTTAAACACAGGCGCTCAGGCGGCACCCTGCTATAAGCTGCAAGCCTGCCCTGCTAACCCCACCACATGCGTTGTAATATCGGTGTCTTCAAGTATTCATGGAACAGCGCGGCCCCAACATGCAGCGCAATCACAAGCAAAAGCCCCCCCCGTAGCGCCTCGTGCAGATCACCCGCTGCCTCAGACAGCCGAAACCAAGCAACGGCCCCGGTCAGCGGCAATAAGAATAAAAGCCCGTAAAATGACCAATGGACGATTTGGGATAGCAACTTTTGAAGAGGCGCGTTTTCTTTCGGATAAGCTGGCAACTCGTTTGACAAGCGCAGCAGCAAACGCACCATCATCAACACCAAAATCAGGCTTCCTCCAAAAATATGCAATGCAACAAGGCCCGAAGTTGCCCCCTCAACGCCTTCGAGGCGTTTCTCAAAGCTTTCTGAGATTGGCTCATGCAATAGATATTGCAGCGCCACAAAGCCCAGAACCAACCAATGCAGCAGGATTTGAGCGGGGAGATATTTTTTCACCATGCAAGACAACCTGTTTATCGCAAAACTATATACACTTTACAGAATGTCGCCCGAATCAGGCCGAAGCAAGTGGAATTTTGTGTCAACCTTTTCTCGGTTGCGAAACGCTGTTTGGCACCGCGCAGCCATCTGCCCGATTTCAGGTTGCTTTCAATGTGAAATTTGGACGGCCTAAAACAGGTTTAACCATCCATTTTGAGCGCTGAGATAAAGGCCTCTTGAGGGATATCAACCCTTCCAAACTGACGCATCTTTTTCTTACCAGCTTTTTGTTTATCCAAAAGTTTGCGCTTTCGCGTGGCATCTCCGCCGTAGCATTTGGCCGTAACGTCTTTGCGCAGTGCCGCAAGCGTTTCACGCGCGATCACCTTGCCACCAATTGCAGCTTGTATCGGTATTTTGAACATATGGCGCGGGATAAGATCTTTCAGCTTCTCGCACATGGCCCGCCCACGGGTTTCAGCGCGGTCACGATGCACCATAATCGACAGCGCATCGACGGGCTCGTCATTCACCAAAATTGACATTTTAACCAAACTGTCTTCGCGGTAGCCCGTCAGATTATAATCAAAGCTCGCATAGCCTTTAGATACAGATTTAAGCCTATCATAAAAATCAAACACCACCTCATTCAGCGGCAGGTCATATACAACCATTGCGCGGCTTCCAGCATAGGTCAGATCTTCTTGAATGCCGCGACGATCTTGGCAGAGTTTCAGCACATCTCCCAGATACTCATCCGGCACCAAAATGGTGGCTTTTATACGGGGTTCTTCTAAATGATCAACCTTGCTGAGATCGGGCATATCGGCCGGATTGTGCAATTCAACCATCGTGTCATCGCGCATATATATGTGATAAATCACCGAAGGTGCCGTTGTGATAAGCTCGATATTATATTCGCGCTCAATCCGATCACGGATTACTTCCAGATGTAGCAAGCCTAAAAACCCGCAGCGAAACCCGAAGCCCAAGGCCGCAGATGTTTCCATTTCTGAGCTAAAAGAGGCATCATTCAAAGAAAGCTTTTCGATGGCGTCGCGCAAATCTTCAAATTCTGCGCTATCGACCGGAAACAGCCCGCAAAACACCACGGGTTGGCTGGGCTTAAAGCCGGGCAACGCGTCTTCTGTACCTTTTTTCTCATGCGTGATCGTATCACCCACGCGGGTATCCCGCACCTGTTTGATCGATGCCGTGATAAAGCCAATTTCACCTGGCCCCAACGCGTCGACCTGCTCCATTTGGGGCCGAAAAACGCCAATGCGATCAACATGATGCGTTGACCCGTTGGATAACATTTTAATCCGCTCGCCTTTTTTCAGCGTGCCATCCATCACGCGCACAAGCACAACAACACCCAAATAGCTGTCATACCAACTGTCGACCAGCATCGCTTTTAAAGGGGCCTCCCGCTCACCGGTCGGCGCGGGTAGATGGCTTACGATTGCCTCTAATGTCTCTTTAATTCCTACGCCCGTTTTGGCGCTGACTTGGATCGCCTCGGAGGCGTCAATCCCAATCACGTCTTCGATCTGATCGGCCACTCGATCACAATCGCTTGCCGGCAGGTCTATTTTGTTCAAAACGGGCACAATCTCGTGATCTGCATCAAGCGCTTGATACACATTGGCTAAGGTCTGCGCTTCAACCCCTTGCGTGCTGTCAACCACCAACAAGGATCCTTCAACCGCGCGCATAGACCGGCTGACCTCATAGGCAAAATCAACATGGCCGGGGGTGTCAATCAAATTAAGCACATAAGTTTCGCCATCATTTGCCTGATAATCAATGCGCACCGTATTGGCTTTGATGGTGATGCCGCGTTCGCGTTCGATATCCATCGCGTCAAGCAGTTGCTCTTTCATATCGCGGTCTTTGACGGTTCCGGTTTCTTGGATCAACCGGTCTGCCAAAGTGGATTTTCCATGATCAATATGCGCAACAATGGAAAAATTTCGAATTTTATTAAGCTCTGTCATGACTGAGGATATGAGTTGAAATGAGAGATTGGTCAAGGTGTGAAACCGCCGCGGACTTCTTCAATGATAGCAACGGCAGTCTGTCAGGCAAAAAACAACCGCGCTGCTGCCTCAAAAGCGCGCGGGCGATCCGCGTGCAGCCAATGGCCAGCTCTGGGTATTTTGGCAAATTTTGCATTTGGAAACAGATCCTTGATGCGCGGGCGCATTTCTTTTGCAACATAGGTGCTTTCTGCGCCCGCCAACATCAAACAAGGCTTTTGATAAATTTCGGTAAGCTCGGGAAAGCCCAGAATTTGAGGCATCTCTTGCTGCAAAATTTTTAGGTTCAGCTTCCAGCGCTTTGCTTTCAAATCCAGTGATCTCAAGAAGAAATTTCGCAAAGCGAGATCGGGAACATCGGCAGCCAAAGCTTGGAGCGCCTCGGCGCGGGTGCTTATTTGCGAAAGATCCAGCCGCTGCATCGCTTCAATATACTGGCTTTGGTCATGGCCATAGGCGACAGGGGCGATATCTGCGATCAGCAATCTATCAACCAGATTAGGCTCCGTTAGGCCCAAAACCATTGCCGCTTTACCGCCCATTGAATGGCCAATAACATGCATCGGGTGGCCAATATGCTGAATGATCTGCGCCAAGTCCTGCGCCATATCGTGATAAGATTGGCTGTCATACCAGGGGCTATCGCCATGGTTGCGCAGGTCAACGGCATAAACATTAAATTGATCCGAAAGCCGCTTGCTGATCACGCCCCAATTGCGCGCAGACCCGTATAACCCATGTACGATAAGCAGCGAGGCAGCGTTCTGCGCGCAAGGATAGGTTAGGCAGTTTAACATAAAAGGTTCCTAGCCGAGCGCGATCATATTGACCAGAGGTTGCCCGCTTTTTGAAACACCCGGGTGCGGTTCGGCGCAAAGGGCAAACCAACGCCCAAGCCAGCTTTTGCGAGGAATATGGCGCTTTAAACTGCCTTCTCGATCCGCGATTTCAGACCCGTGCACATGAATTGTAATGTTCGCCATCGAAAGGCCTATCTTCGCGCTTGACGCCCCATGGACCATGTTCTATCACGCGCTATCGGAGTGCGGGTATGGTGAAATGGTATCATAAGAGCCTTCCAAGCTTAAGGTGCGGGTTCGATTCCCGCTACCCGCTCCAGATATCACCAGACTAAAGCAGCCTACCGATAGATAACCTACTGATAAAATTATTGTAAATAGCCCCTCACAGGATCAGGCTTAGAAGAGTTTTGATCAGATTACCGGCGCCAAAAGTTTCATATATCCTTCATCGTGCCGGGGTTGATTATGCCAGTGGAACCACACGCCCTTAGAGCCCAAAAGAAGCCCAAGCAATCAGTTCAAGAACGAATGCTTCATTAGCTGCTGCAAACTCTAACGGCGTGAAATTGGGTGGCTTCATCGGCTATGTAGAAGGTGAAAAAAATCAGCCACGCATAGATAAGCGCATAGAGAAGGCTCACCTTAAAATAGACAGACTTCTTAAAACCCAATATTGGAAAGGGTTTATTCTGACGGCTCGTTGTTGTTGGGCAGATTTGCCAAGGCGCTTGATCAAGAACAGATATCAATAATAGCAGGTAAAGGTCCGTGAGCCGCTATCTCGCGCCAGTGGCGTTTATCAGAGGTAAGCAGCTTAGCCCCCAATAATGGAGCATAAGGTTCCTTTGAAAAATATTTGCTCTCAAACGCTAGATCCGGACCACAAAACATCAGGCCAAATTCAAACCTGCCCCGGTAACCAAACCATCTGCAAGCGATGTCTCTGTGATAGAAACCACGCCTGATATACGCTTTGACTTGAGGCGTAATTTTATTTTATGCCCTTCAGGGTTAAGTCGATGCTCCGCTGATATTTACTTGCCCTTGAAGAACTGCCCCAGAGCTGACTTGCAGATTATCGCTTTCCAAATTGGTCTTAGTTGTCGAGCCTTCTTTCAGATCAACGCTTTTGGCATGAATATCCCCTGAAATACTTCCAAGGCTGACAAGATGATGTGCTTTTATGTTTCCTTGAATAAACCCACCCGAATTTATCGTCACATTTATGCAGCTGACATTCCCGACTACTCTTCCATCGACAGTCAAGTTTCCATCACTCTTTATTTCACCTTCAATAATTAAATCTGCACTTATTAGGGAGCCTGACATGTTTTCGATCCTCTATTGCTTTATCTTCCTAAGGAGCAAAAAGTGCGCCAAAAATTCAATGGCTCTGCTACCCCCTCAACTGCTTATGTCGTAAATACAACAATGGGCATAGGCGGGACGACGACTAGATCGCAACGTGAGTAGCCCAACAACAGATAGAATAGTAAATACTGCGCGCTGCGATGAAGGCACCAGAATTCTCTACAGAAAGTTTTATCTTATGCGCTCCGGGCTCAAGGATGGACTGTTCAACGCTGATTTTGGAGAAAAGTCACTGCGCGTGCGAATCTTAATCAAGATCACGACCAAAAGTTAAACGCGATAGGTTGCATGCCTACTCCCCCGCATATTTAAGCGCAAAAACGCCACTATTGAGCATCCCCCCACAGGCCCCCGCTAAGGGGGGGGTGCTTGGTGTTGAAGCCGCAGCATAGTCTTCTTATATACACCCTTGGTAAAGGAGGGCGGAGTGTCACAACTTGTAACATCAGAGCGTAAACAGATTGTCATGAGAGGCTTTCAGATGCTTGTCATCGGCATAATGATGAACATTGGCATAACAATCATCGGATTTTTGGCATTCGTGCAATTTCTGTGGATTGTTATCTCGAAGGAGAAAAACGTCTTTATCACCGAACTGGCCTCAAACTTTAGGAGTTGGTATGATAAGGCCTTCGCATTTCTGCTTGGCGCGAGTGAAGAGAAGCCGTTTCCATGGCAAAAGATATAACCTTGCGTCTCGCTAAAGACCTAAACAGATCACATACAAATATACGGTGCATAAAAGACCTGTCCACCACAGGCAGCTTCTTATCCAAGAAATCCCAAGTAGATACACAATAAAGTGCCCTACTCTCACCACAACGAATGCCTGCAAAACGGCTGTGGTTATATTGGTAGAAACAGACAGCAGAGCAAGTGTGAAAACCGGCGGAATAATCAAGACAAGCGAGATGAGCGTGTTGTTTAACGCTCGTATGGCTCGGTCAGCTAAGCCTGTATATTCTATGCCATCTCTTGAACCAACCAATGGCCTTAGCCCATGCTGTTGTACAGCCAAGATTGATTGTGCCACCAGCATCAGCATGACCAGCAAGCAATATATCAAGAGTATCTTAAGCTCAGGGGGCATTGTAATCATTGCTTGCTCTGGCTGATTAGCGAAGAAAGCACTTAATCAGCTGTGCGTGATCAGTAAAAAAGCCAAAGCCGCGTATATCGTTATGCCAAACATCAATCGATCAGATTGGCTTACCGTAAAAGCAAATTTGGCGGCCTTTGCTCTAATCGGGGTTTCAGCGGGGCGGTTTTTGATTTTAATCATGAAAGAGTTACGTTCTTCAGAGACTTTCAGATCAATGTTTTTTGCGCAGGCGTCAACTGACCCGAATGAAAGCTTTGCTTAACCAGCCAAGCTTCTTCTGCTATCATTATTGTATGGATGCCAAACTGAATAAAAACTCGGGCCAAATGCTAAAAGCCTTCAATGATGCCTTGATGCTGAAGCAGAAGCCAGGAAACGATCCACTACAGCAAGTTCGAACGAATAGTGACACGCAAACGCAACGCTTAGAGCAAACAGATCTGCGGGCAGTAGCCATTATGCTAAGTACGGAAGCCAAGGAAAAACTACGTGACTCTAAGCGTAAAAAACTCAAAGAGCAGAAAAAGCAGCAGAAAAAATAAGCTTAATGAACACTAGCCAAATCACAACACTGGTCGTGATCATAGCAGCGCTGGGCGGCTCTATGGCGTATTACAACTTGAAAGCGCCAGACGATAAACCTCTCACACGGGGTGAAGTTAAGTGTACGGCTGCGGCGGCTTCTTTGCCGTTGGTGAATGTAGCAACTGGCATGGGCATGGCTGCAGCCATCGCTGAATGCGAGTAATTTGTGGCTAAAAGCTATACCCGATTATGGTAAGCCAACTCACGAACACCCCCTAGAATTGGGATTGACGGGACACCAAAGGCTACAAAACGCACAGGACACCCCATTCATTAATTTGATCTAGCAGATGAATTAGACGTTTTTATATCTTAGAGCCAGCATATCAACGCAATCCATCAAGTATTAGCCACCTCAATAAAAACAGTCAGGTTTGATAATAAAAGAAGTTATTGCAGATGCGCGAATGTCAGTTTTTTTAACTTTCCAAGCTGAACGCCCAAACCAATGGCATCTCTCTTATTCGCCCCGAGAGGAAGACGCTTTTATGACCAGAAAAAGCAGACCAGTTTGGTCGTAGCGACGATGACACCAAAAAGAATATCCGGTTATTCTTGGATTATAGCGTTACCATTAAGGCGATCTTCAACCTTCTAGCGTTTGAGACCAAGCCATCTGATGCGTTGGCTACAACCTCACGCGATGCAATGCTCGCCTTTATGTCACCAATCGCAAAGCCATAAGAGTTAGCGATGAAGAAAGGCCCGTTAGAAGGTATTGCGCATGCTAAAGCTAACAAACCGGAAAGCTGCAAGGGTAGAAAGCCTAGCTATACCGCCGCTCAGATACGCTTGATTATGCAAAGGTTTACGGGGTGATGGCGTTAATAAGAAAGCCGGAGATGTTGGGCCGAGCAAGTTGAGTGTTTAAAGGGTAACAAAAGTTCCAGATAAGGCCCTTAAGCGTTTGAGCCGCTGGTGTTGAACCTAAGAGATCCACCGCCGAACCAGAACCAGTTTGATACAGGGAGTCTCTGCTTTATGGTATAACCACAATATGGCTGTCGGAGAATAATGTTTATCTATGCAACATTTAATTAATTATATTTGTCATTTCTATTGTTCTTTGTTTGTGTAGGATATGCTTGTCCTCGTTGGCTGCGCTTAGGTTTCGCAGGTTCAAGACATAGTTGTGCATAACCAATAGTCGGGACTGCCAAAAGCGGCAGGACGTTAACCCCTTAGAAGGAAAATTAGATTGTTTCAATATTCCTGGATATTAGTTTTCACAGCGATAAATGGCCTGCTTACCGTTGGTGAAATGGATACAAAAGAAGAATGTTTAAACGCAGCTGCTCAAATGGAAGAGGTCGGAACTGTGGGAATTACAGGAAATTTTGCATGTATTCCTGCGCCAAACTATATCGCCGAGGGTGAGGCCTTTGAATAAGAAAAGTCCAAAAAAGTACAATATCAATTAAAAATAAACGACCCTGCGCCCAAAGAGGCAGGATAATGCCACCCCTTAAAGGAACGTATAATGATTAAGCTAATAATTCGCCTATCGATAGTTGCATTAGCCGCTATGTTTCCAAAATTTAAGATTGGTTATGGGGTGTTACTTATAATTGGTTTGTCCCTAATTTCTTCGCTATTTTTCTTTGGGGCCTATGCAGATCACATCAATGGGCAGCCTTTTTGGATTGTGCGCAATATGATACTTTTTGGCATAGGTTCTTTGGCGATCGGTTGGATCTTAGGATTGGCTTTGATCCGGCAAGCAAAAGGGCATCAGGCAATGATGGAGCAGGGATTAGAAGAGTATGAACGCGTTCAAAAGCAGAGTTTAAACACGTTAACGGACGCTGCACGTGATGAACGTGGCTGACCTTATGCTTCGATTTTAGTCAACATACCCAGCGATAGCAAAAAATGCCGTGAAACCGAACGGCTCAAGCATCATAAGTGACGGAAGCATCCAATTTACGGAATAATGAGACAGTACCACTCGATCAGAACAACTTCGCGGTTTAGATTGGTGTTGATACACTTTGCTAGGGATCTTTGGAAATTGAAGTTATTTTGAAATAGGCCGGAATTTAAGCCCCTTTGTAGACTGTGCATGCGCCTGAAACGCTTCATCGTCCGTTCTCATCATCGAGAGGTTAAGTGTGAATTTTCAGCTCTGCTATTCAGCCATCGCTGTGCAACTTGTTTATCCGCAAAGCCTAGCTCTTTGGCTGCTGGACCTCAGGATCAAAGCCTATCTTTAACGATCTCATTCGGCGATCCATACCGGCGCTTCGCTTTTCTCCCTAGCATAGTTTTCTAAACTTCGCGTTCATGATAAAATGCAGACCAAAGGAAATACTGTTTTTCCGTTTGTCTTTACAAAACTTTATCATAGGTCCCCGTTAAGCTGCAAAACTTGATGCCCCCTGCCCATCACTTTTGAGTCTTACGAGCGCTTTTAAAGCCAAACCTATGCCACCATCATCCAATAGGTTCCAAATCTTACTTCCACTCGCCTCTCGGTAAGCAGATGTAATAATTTTTCAGATAAAGTGACATCCTATATAAATAATTCATGTAAGCTGCATCGATGTAGGGTTGGTTTTGAATTAGCGATCTGAAACTGTTTTATGCATAGCCGCACAGCTAATTACAAAGCCTATTGAGGGCAAGTAGGGTTATTCTTACAAAACCCGTCAGTTCCCAAACGGAAAGCATGATGATCTCGTCGATAGTTTTACGCAAGCTTTGTGCCTTTTATCCACGCTGGGCAGCGGAAAGGCCGTGTGGCGCATTAGTTAGTCTTAATCGCACATATCAACCGCTTATCAATGCTCAATTCTATCCCCAATGCTAAGCATCTTCTGATTAAGTAGCTGTGTCATCTCTTTTACTACCAACCTATATTCTGGATCTTGATATAAATTAAATAGCTCCATTGGGTCGTCCTGACAGTCAAATAGTTCCCACTCTTTATCGTCCCCACCTTCATTCGTCCCAGGCAAGTCAAATCCTTCGTTATACCAATAAATGAGCTTATATCTTTGATTGCGAATTCCATAATGCGCGTAAGCATTATGGTCGGGATCTTTGTGCATCCAGTATCTATGATATGCGACCTGTGGCCAATCTTGAGGCGTTCGACTTTCGAACAAAGGACGCAAACTGTCGCCCTGCATATACGACGGGATGACAAGGCTAGCATAATCAAGGAACGTCGGCGCGAAGTCGACGTTGCAACATATATCATCATTTACTTGACCAGATTTGATCCCGTTTGGATAGCGAATTAAGAACGGCATCTGAAACGACTCTTCGTAGATGAACCTTTTATCAAACCATCCGTGTTCACCCAAGAAGAACCCTTGATCCGACGTATAAATGACAATCGTATCTTCCGCTAAATTATTGTCATCCAGAAACTTAAGAATTTCTCCAACGCTATCATCTATTGAAGCGATGGTAGCTAAATACCGCTTTAGATATCGCTGATATTTGAAATTATGTAATTCTTCACGACTACTTAATTTAAATACCTCACCAGTGTGTTTATCGATTAGTTTTAGTGTGGAAACATCCAAAGGATTTGGAATTTTTCTGCGGTTACTTTTAAGCCTCGCTCGTTCTCCAATTTCTGATCCTCCTTCTGGCTGTACTAAGCCAAGATCATCATAGGTCATGTCATCTTTTATTCTCATTTTAGCTGCTGCAGCAGCCTTCGCTCTATTTTTGTAATCATCATTGAAGGTATCAGGTACCTTTATGTCTTGATTAAACATATCTCTGTACTTTGGATGAGGCTCCCATTCCCGATGAGGAGCTTTGTGATGGCACATCAGAAAAAATGGCTTTTTTTGATCACGAGCCTTAAGCCAATTTATAGATTTTTCTGTTATTATTTCTGTTGCATAGCCTTTAATTTCGTTTTCCTTGCCCACTTCAATAAAATGAGGATCAAAATAATCACCCTGCCCAGGCAAAACAGACCAGTAGTCAAATCCGGTCGGTTCGTGATCTTTACCTTCACCTAAATGCCACTTTCCAACTATTGCAGTCTGATAGCCGTTGTTTTGAAGATGCTTTGCAACATTTGGCAGCTGATTATTTATTGGCGTGCTTAGCGTTGTAACGCAATTTACGTGATTGTAAGTTCCAGTTAAAATTGCAGCCCTACTCGGCGTGCAGATGGAATTCGTTACATAGCAATGATTCAGTCTCATGCCTTCATGTGCTAAACGATCAATATTCGGCGTATTATTTATGCTGCAACCATAAGCACTGATAGCTTTGGAAGCATGATCGTCAGCCATAATAAAAATGATGTTCGGTGGTGTGCTCATGCTCTTCTCCAGCTAAAAAATCGCCCCATGTCTGTTCCACTGTATATTGTTCCGACACAGTGCAGCATACCATTCAATTCAACTAGTAAGTCATCCACCTTTTACAACGTCGTGTTTTTTTGGTCACAAGATATTTTTTCTATTTTTTGCAATGAATATTGGGCGCCAGTCTGTTCATCTTGTGATGTAGTGGACACCCTAAGCTGGAAGGAAGCGCCGCAAAATGAAATGCAAACCAGCGCAGGTATTGAAATGCTCCCACTTTTGATGGGAGAAAATTAGGATGAAATGGACGAAGGTTAGCTAATTAAAATAGATGAGCCAATGACGGATCAAAGCCAAAGCTGAGGTCCTGACCAACTTCTATTTCGGGCACATCTTGTCCAGCAAAGCGGAATGGTGTTCCGTCTTGTGTGCGCAATTCTACGACAGTTTCGGTACCTAACCGTTCGACAAGTGTCACTGTACCCTTCAGCTGACCATTGGGATCCAATACCAAATGTTGTGGACGAACACCCATTCGGACTGACGCACCGCTTGCTTTTTCTGTTGCGACAAGACGCAGACCACTTATCTGCATTCCTGACCCACTGAATGTGGGAGTTGTCGCATCCGCTAATTCGCCATCAAAGAAGTTCATTTTGGGTGATCCAAGGAAGCCTGCCACAAATTCATTATCTGGGAAATTGAACAGAATCATAGGTGAACCAACCTGCATGATTTCACCGTCTTTTAGAACCACGATTTTATCTGCGAGTGTCATGGCCTCGACTTGGTCGTGGGTCACATAGATTGTGGTTGCGCCCAGTTGCTTATGCAGTTTTGCAATTTCAACGCGCGTGTCATGGCGCAGTGCGGCGTCAAGGTTTGACAGCGGTTCATCGAACAAAAATACATCTGGATTGCGGACAATCGCACGTCCGATTGCAACGCGCTGACGCTGACCACCAGAAAGCGCAGCAGGACGGCGATCCAGCAGATGTTCCATTTGCAAAATTTTGGCTGCGGCCTCTACACGCTCTTGGATTTCGGCCTTGGCAACGCCCTGCAAGCTTAGCGAAAAGGCCATGTTGTGAAAAACACTCATGTGTGGGTATAGCGCATAGGATTGGAAAACCATCGCAATACCGCGCTCAGAGGGTGGCAGATCCATAACAGGACGATCGGCGATAATGATTTCACCGCTTGTAAGGCTTTCTAATCCCGCTATCAGGCGCAGAAGTGTTGATTTACCGCATCCTGATGGTCCTACAAAAACAACAAACTCACCCTTGTTTATAGACAAGTCAACGTCGCGGATGACGCGGGTTTTGCCGAATGTCTTCTCAACATTTCTAAGTTCTACCTGTGCCAAATTAAATCTCCTCAAAGGATGCACTTAGCGTGTCAAAATCAAAGGTGCAGCGCAGAATTTGCGCATCGCTGATACGATCAAATACCAATGTACGCTCATCACCGCTTACAGCACTCATCATATTGGCATTCATGATGGCCGGCTGATTTTTGCGCCAAACCAAGAATTTCGAGAATTGTTGATAGATGGATCCATCTGTTCGAGCCATGTCCAAAGCAGCGCGCTTCAAATGTTGGCTGGATACTGGAAGCCACGTCGAAGCTGCCGTTGAAAACCCACCGTGTTGATTGGATTTTTCCCAAACCATCGGCGTGCGGCACGTGTCCCGTCCCAAAAACTCTGGCGCAAATTTCACGCCCCAGGGATCTTGCATTTGTTCCACGGGGATATCTGTGACATCCTCTAGTCCCAGTTCTTCGCCCTGATAAACACAACTTGACCCGATCAAACAGGTTTCTAGTTTTAGCAGCAACAATTGCATCGCATCGCTTTGTTCAGGGCTAAGACCCAGTGCAGCAAGCTGACGCGTTGCCGAGCGTGGAACGTCATGGTTTGAGAAGGCAAAGCATAAACGACCTGATCCATTAAACGCATCAACCGCATTATTGATGGCATCGCGCAAGCCAACGACACTCAACCCACCCCATGCCAAAAGATCAAAGTTATAGGTCGCGTGCAGGCGGCCAGTATCGGTGAATGTTTTGCTGACCTCCATGGCGCGACCTTTGTCGCCATCCACTTCACCCATCAAAAACCGATCGCCGTCATATTCATCTGCAATCTGGCGATAATTTTCGCTGAATGTTTGAATTACGGGCTGATTAAGCTGCGCAACATCATGCAATTGGCGGAAAAATGGCTGTTGCTGTTGAGGCAGGTCACCGGGAACAAAATTAGGGTTTGCCGTATTGTCCAAATAGGGTGCCTGATCGCCATTGATGGTATGAACCGCGTCCAAACGGAAACCATCGACACCGCGATCAAACCAAAACGGTGCAACCTGGTTCAATGCCTCGCGCACCTCTGAATTGGCGTGATTCAAATTGGGCTGTTCTGACAAAAAATTGTGCAGATAGTATTGTTGACGGCGGGGTTCCCAACTCCACGCTTGGCCACCAAAGAACGATAGCCAGTTGTTTGGAACAGTTCCGTCAGGATTTGGGTCGACCCAATGAAACCAATCAGCCTTTGGATTGTCACGCGATTGGCGACTTTCCTCAAACCAAGGATGCAAATCTGAACAGTGTGCTGGAACGATATCGATCATCAATTTCATGCCTAGGTCATGAATTTTTTCGATCATTTCATCAAAGTCAGCAAGCGTTCCATATTCGGGGTTTATGTCGCAGTAGTTTGAAATATCATACCCGAAGTCCCGCTGTGGCGACATGAAAAACGGACTGATCCAAATCGCATCGACCCCCAATCCCGCGATGTATTCCAGCCGTGACGTGATCCCCTTAAGGTCACCGATACCGTCCCCATTCGAATCCTGGTATGAACGAGGATAAATTTGATAAATTACCGCGGTTTCCCACCATTTTAACTCTGACATTATTTATCCACCTTTCACAGATCCGGCCAAAAGGCCGCGAATGAAATAGCGTTGCATTGACAAAAATACGATGACGGGAATTATCATCGAAATCACTGCCGAAGCATTTAGGAGGTGAAGTTGATCTTTGAATGTACCAAGCTGATTTTGTAATCGTATGGGGAAAACTTTGTCAGTTGCATTATTTGGTCCGATATACAGGGCTACGATCAAATCATTCCAAACCCACAAAAATTGGAAAATACTGAATGAAGCGAGCGCAGGTACAGACAGCGGTACAATTATTTTTGTGAATATTTGAAGATGATTTGCTCCATCGATACGAGCGCTTTGCAAAAGTTCCTTTGGAAGATTTACAATGTAATTTCTCAAAAGATATATTGCTAACGGCATTGCAAATGCAGTGTGTGTAATCCACAAACTTGCAAACGATTTTGATGCGACTTCGCAGCTGTTAGTTAATTCACAATCTGTGAGCCACTGCTTTAATTGTGTTGCCCAAGAGGCAATTCCGCTGAAACCTTGCAATATAGGTAAAAAAGCAAGTTGAGTCGGCACGACCATTAATGAAACAACTATTACAAATAGCCAATCACGCCCTGGGAATGACATCCAAGCAAACGCGTACGCTGCAAATGCAGCAATTGTGATAGGTATAATGGTTGCTGGAATTGTGACAATAAACGATGAAATCAGTGCGTTTGGTACATTTTTGTTTTCGAATAAGACTTCAATATATGCGTCATCGCCAAATACAGGATTTTGTTTTATAAAAGCGTCAAGCTTTTTGGGCTTTGGTGTACTAAGTTCTGAGAATGTCCACGTAAAATTTCCATTTGTTTCAAATACGAAATCCCCACCACGAACATCCATTATTTCGCCTGCGGGTACTAGCTTGCGTATCAATACGGTTTTAGTGGGATCATTTGGATCGGGGATACGACCCTTGAACAGTATCGAGTTGACGGTTCCTGATACTGGAAAATTCGATGTATCTTTATTTAAGCGTTCGAAAATGTTTCCTGATATTACCTTTGTGTCATTAATTTGACCCTTTTCATGAGTCCTGAAACTGTGACCTAGCTCTGTCGGTGTAAAAGCTGTCCAAAAGCCCGCAGTCTTTGAAGCGACCTCAGACCGTAGTGAAGTAGTAATTAAAGCAACGAACGGCACTATCCAAATAAACACTATCAACGCTAACACAACGTGCCGTAATGAAGGAGATATCATCATAATCTTACCCTTAGTGTCCGATTTCTTTTTGTTCGCGCCTGATGCGCCAAGCATTGAAAGCCATATTTGGAATGACAGTTAGCATTAACATAATTGCAATTGACGCAAATAAGTTGTCGACATTGTCGCCACCAATTGACCAATTGTTACGAGCATTTTCCATCATAGTCGCAAGCAACAACTTGTCGTCATCATTTGCAGATAAAGCATATGGAATATCAAACATTTTCAAAACGAGCACGATCAATGTTGTCCAGACGACCACGACAGTAGAGTAGATTTGAGGAAGTTTTATTCGGAAAAACATTTGATAAGGACTGGCCCCATCAATTGTGGCTGCTTCAATGGTGTCTTGTGGAACTCCACGAAGGGCCGCAGAAAAAATCACCATTGCAAAGCCTGTTTGCACCCAAACCAGGATCCACATCAAAAAAAAGTTACCCCAGAACTTGAGGTTGTATAAGGGTTCGTTATACGAAGGTGGGTGCCCAAGAATACTTTTAAGTAAACCAATTTGATAAGACGGCGTTAAGCCATTAATCGTTTGTTGCGCTTCGATGCCACCACCTGCGAAAATATTGCGCCATATAATGGCAGCGCCGACGAATGAAATTGCAAGTGGAACAAAAATAATAGTTTTTGCTATTATTCCCCACCGAACGGAGTCAGCGAGTACGGCAATTAGTAGGCCGAGCGTAATACAGCAGGTCGGCACGAGTATGAGCCACATCAAACTATTTCGCATCGCCAACCGAAATTGCATATATCCCAAAGCGGATGGATCCCACAGGAATGCATAATTTCGTACTGTTGGGGTCCCATCAGCCTCTTGAAAAGAAAGGCTGAGGGTAGCGAATGCGGGGATTAGTAAAAATAGTATCAGTAGCGTCAACGCCGGTCCTACGAATATCCAAGGCTGAATTGACTCAATCACTAATGATTGTTTTCCTATTGATCCTTTTGATCGAATACGTGCAAGTCCGTGATTAAGCCAATTAGAAATCCAAAAGTATAAGAAAGAAATGCCTACGGAAATGATAATTGCCCTCAAAGCAAACCCTATTTTTGTAAAGCGTTCAATGGTGTCAAATTCATCGAATTTCCATTGGTAATTCTGATGGAACCATACTCCAATATCCGCGAATAAATCATCAATTGGCGCAGATGCTACAAAAGCAAAAACAGCCGTGGTTGGTAAAAGAAAGACAACGGTTAATAGAATTGCCAAGCCATTGCCGGCGATTACAGGTCTAATTGAATGCATGAGTAGATCCGAAACGATTTAATGATGTTTCAAATTGAGGAAAGGGCGCAAGCGCGCCCCTTCGCAATAATATTTGCAATCCAAATTACTTGATTGCGTCCCAAGCTGCTTGAATGTTGTCGGCAGTTGTTTTTGCATCTTGACCATTTGCAAAGGCTGTCATTTCTGACCAGAACGCGCCCGCACCGATTGCACCTGGCATAAGGTCAGAAGCGTCAAAGCGGAATGTTGTTGCGTTTGCCAAAATCTCGCCCTGTTTACGAAGTGCAGGAGTTGCATAGGCATCAAGGTTTACGCCTTTGTGAGCTGTTAAGAAAGTCCCTTGTGACATCCACGCCTCATGCGCAGATGGTTCTTTCATAAACTCAAAAAATGCGCGCGTTGCAGGTGAGTCTTTGGTCATTGTCCAAAGGGTGCCAGCTCCCAAAACTGGGTTGCCTAAGTCCTTAGAAGCATATGGTGGAAAGTAGAAAAAGTCCGCTTCACCATTCGCGACTTCTTCCCCTTTTTTAGGAAAGAATGCTGGAATGAATGAGGCTTGACGATGCATCATACAGCTGGCTGGTGAAGTGAACAAACCTTTTGGTGCATCACCAAAGAATGTTGTCGCAACTGATGCCGCACCGCCGGCAACATAGTCATCATTGCGCGAGAATTGACCATAAACTTCCATCGCGTTCAAAACTTCTGGGCTGTTGAAAGATAAATCGTTTGATACCCAGCGGTCATAGTTTTCAGGAGACGTTGTGCGCAGCATCAAGTCTTCCATCCAGTCTGTCGCGGTCCAACCAGTTGCGTTGCCTGACTCAACACCAATACACCAAGGTGTATTGCCGTCTGCGACCATTTGATCAGAAAGAGCAATAAGATCTTCCATAGTCGCTGGGATCTCATAACCGTTGTCTTCAAACTGCTCTGGTGAGTACCAAACCAGGGACTTCAGGTCCATTTTGAACGCAAAACCGTACATATTTTTATTACCATTTGCGTCTGCATATGTCCCCAGGTCGACCCATGATTGACCTGCGCCGTAGTTTTCTGCCATCCAACTCGCTGTCGCGTCACCGAGAGGGACTAGATGCCCTTCTTTAGCCATATCTCCAGCTAAGCCAGGCTGCGGAAAGATCGCAATATTGGGCGCATTGTTTGAGCGAAGGTCCGCAACAATAAGTGCAGCAAAGTCACGAGAACCAGAGTACTCTACTTTGGCGCCGGTCGCTTTCTCGAAACAACTGATGGTATTCAGAAGCTGCTTTTCATCTTGGCCGCCAGTGATTGAACCGGCTATGGTTATTACTTCACCAGAGAAGCTACCTAGGTCACCAATTGGTGTCAGAGTATTACATACATCTGCATGTGATCCTGCAAAGCTTGCGCCTGCCGTAAACAGGGACACCGCAATTGCTGTTCCCCCTAAAAGATGAGTTTTATATGACATTATTTCCTCCCTGTATGCCATTTTCAAAAATTGGTTCGTTGTCTTTGGTTTCATACCGAAGCGTACGACCATAATCCGATAGCGATTTCTGTGTATAAGTTAATTGCTTATTAAGCAACAAGCCGCCTTATTGCCGCATTGTTGCTCTCGGTGCTGTCAGACTAAGTGGGTAAATTGGTATTTCTTCCAATTTCCGTTTGGTTGGGTTTTAATATAATGGCTTTAGTTGGAGCGGGAGTGGAAATCTCACGTAAAGCCGATCACCGATTCAACAAAAATCGCCGCGACGGTATCGGGCCCATCGCGTGCGATCTGGTCACGCAACAGGGACAAGCTGATGTGCACAGCTTCCTCTTCCGACATACCCTCAAACGCGGGGTGTTGAACGAAGGGCGGCGTGAAATGCCGAACGCCGGTTATTCCCAGCTCAGCATAGCGTCGCCGCGCGTCTCCTGATAACGAGGATGCGCCAATCGTGGCTCCATGATAGCTGGGCGATGCTGCATAAATTTTCGTTCGCCCGGTCATCGCCCAAGCCAGCTTGATCGCGTTTTCAACCGCCTCAGAGCCGCTGTTACACAAGAAAACCTTGGTCTCTTCGGCAAAGGGCACAACCTTGCCAATCTCGGCGGTCAACGCTTCGCGCACGTCCGAATTCAGACAGGGCCCGGCATAGCAGAAGTCTTGGAACTGCGCGCGCATGGCTCGCAAAACGCCCTCATGCCCATGACCCAGATTGACGTTCACCTGCCCAGACGCCAGATCCAGAATAGGCCGATCCTGCGCATCATAAAGGTAGACGCCTTTCGCACGGGACACGGTGCCAATGGGTCCAAACCGCTGCGGACGCCAGCCAAACAAAACCTCAGTGTCATCAAGGACTGGTGCCTGAAAACAAGGAGTCCCACGACGTAGTTCAAAATTGCTGTTTGTTTCTTCAAGCCCCATCGAAGTCTCCCTTGCAGATTAAACTGGCCCATCTGATGATGGCTGCCTTGCATATTCGGGGTGTTTGCTTTGCACAGACTCGTAGGCCAAACGCGAGTTTAGGTAAGACAGGCTGTCGGAAGGATTGATGCCCCTGATTGGATCTAGACCTGGCCAGATTTACATCCGAATTCCGGGTTTGACAGCTTGTTCGAATGTGTTTTTTGGGGGTCCTTGCCTGACGATGGAGCTGTGTTTTTTATAAAGCCGTTTGTTCTTCTTGTGCCGACGCGGCAGCTGCGTACCTTCTTCACTCCAGCCACTTTTCTCAATCAAAAGGTAACGTAGCGTTACTTTTTTCATTAGGACGCTGCGAGTTGCACGTTCCTTGTCGTCCTAATATCATCGATTTCATAGATATTAACTTAATAAAGACCTTGAAATGAAAATAGCGACCATGGCAACTGGCGGAATCGGGGGGTATTT
>ERZ802819.540-NODE-540-length-25041-cov-11.3255_pt1 | contig 25041 bp, 20 predicted proteins | sample MGYA00345647_ERZ802819 | MGnify/ENA primary metagenome ERZ802819 (study PRJEB30503, sample SAMEA104212355) | marine metagenome | biome: Westerlies Biome; feature: [SRF] surface water layer (ENVO:00010504) within the epipelagic zone...; material: water...
TCTACCGCAGTTTGTGCATGGAATTCAGCTGGAAAGGATATCTTGAAAAGAATATTCTCCATTACGTAAGAGCCATATTGTCTTGAAAAACTAAACTCTCTTCCCTTGAAACTTACATCATAGAAACCCCAAACTGGTGCGCTCAGAACAGAAGGTAGGCCCATCTCACCATTCATTGTCATCATAGATAAGCGAACTGCGCGCGATGTCGCATCACCTGCAGCCCATGATTTTCTTGAACCTGCATTAGGCGCATGTCTATAGGTTCGAAGTGAGGAGCCATCAACCCAGGCTTGAGATAAGGCATCAATAATTTGGTCTCTATTACCACCTAACATATGAGTTGCTACAGCAGTACTGGCAACTCTTACAAGTAAAACATGGTCCAAGCCCACTTTATTAAAGCTATTTTCAAGCGCAAGAACACCTTGAATTTCATGAGCTTTCACCATGTATTCAAGCACATCTTTTATATTTAATGGTGATTTATGATTGGCAATATTAACACGTGAAATATAATCACTGAGCGCCATAATGGCACCTAAATTATCTGATGGATGACCCCACTCTTCTGCCAGCCAAGTATCATTAAAATCTAACCAGCGAACTATTGCCCCAATATCCCAAGCAGCCTTAACAGGATCAAGCTCATATGACCTTCCAAATACTCTCGCACCATTTTCTACTGTCGTGCCGGGCACTAGTGGACCTAAATGTCTTGTACAGCTTGGAAATTTTAAAGCCATTAAACCGCACCCAATAGTGTCTATTAAGCAATTTCTAGCAGTATTTAAAGCCTCCTCAGATTCTACTTTGTAATCAATGACATAATCTGCTATATCTTGCAGAACTTGATCTGCAATTACTCTATCTGCTTTCATGTACTAACCTCTTTGCTCTATTGGTATAACTTTCTGAAGATCTGGCCCTATATAATCAGCGTTTGGTCTAATTATACGATTGTTTTCCCGTTGTTCAAAAATATGAGCACACCAACCTGTTATTCTTGAGAGAACAAATATTGGAGTAAAAAGCTTGGTAGGTATTTTCATGAACTCATAAGTTGAAGCGTGATAAAAATCAGCATTAGCAAATAGATTTTTCTCTCTTCGCATCACAGCCTCAACTCTCTCTGACACATCATATAAGTGCTTATCATTGACCTCTATGGATAATTTTTTTGACCACTCTTTTATAACCTCATTGCGTGGATCAGACTCCGTATAAACAGCATGTCCAAAGCCCATCACAAGTTGTTTTTGCGAAAGCATTTTAAGTAATTCCTCCTCTGCAATATCAGGATTATTCCACTGGGATAACATTGCACTAGCAGCTTCGTTAGCGCCTCCATGTAGAGGGCCTCGTAAAGTTCCAATAGCGCTTGTAACAGCAGAATGAATATCTGATAACGTTGAAGCGCAAACCCTTGCTGCGAAGGTGGAAGCATTAAATTCATGTTCAGCATATAAAATCAAAGAAATACTCATCACTTGATTATGAAGTTCGCTAGCCTTTTGACCATGTAAGAGATGTAAAAAATGACCACCGATTGTGTCATCATTAGTTTCGGTATCAATCCTTTTTCCATGATGAGAAAACTGATACCAATAACTTAATATTGATGGAAAAGCGCTCAACATTCGATCAGCATGATCGGTTTGATTTAAGAAACTCTCTTCTTGCTCTAAATTGCCTAAAACTGAACAGCCTGTCCTTAAAACATCCATTGGATGAGCTGTTTTAGGAATACCCTCAAGTGTGCTTCTCATTTCGGGCTGCAACCCTCTTAATGATTTGAGTTTTTCTATATATTCTTTTAGTTCTTGAGAGTTAGGTAATTTCTTATGCAACAAAAGAAAAGCGACCTCCTCAAAAGTTGTATTTTTCGCCAAGTCAACTACATCATAACCACGATAAGTCAGGCCAGAACCCGTTACACCCACTGTACATATTGAAGTCTCTCCAGCGCTCTGCCCTCTAAGGCCAGCGCCACCCATTTTTTTTCCACTCATTATTTATTCTCCTCTTTAAATAACCTATCAAGCTGTTGCTCATACTGATGATAGTTAAGAAAATCATATAACTCTTCCCTTGTTTGCATGCTATCTAAGACATTATGTTGATGGCCATCTTCTAAGATATGCCTATAGACATTAAGAGCTGCATTGCTCATCGCTCTAAAAGCGCTAAGGGGGTAGAGAACCATATCAACGCCAGCATCTAAAAGCTCATCTTTACTAAACAATGGCGTTTGACCAAATTCGGTAATATTTGCCAGAATTGGCACACTTAAGGAATCAGAAAACTCTCGATATTGCTCAATAGAATTTAATGCTTCAGGAAATATCATATCAGCACCAGCTTCAGCGAATGCCTGAGCTTTTTCAATTGCTGATTGCATGCCCTCTATCGCCAAAGCATCAGTTCTTGCCATAATGACAAAATCTGAATCTGTTTTAGCGTCTACTGCGGCTTTAATTCGATCAATCATTTCATTAGTACTCACGATTGACTTATTAGGGCGATGGCCACAACGTTTTTGGGACACCTGATCTTCAATATGAATAGCTGCAACATTGCTCTTTATCATTTCTTGAACACAACGAGCAATATTAAATGCTCCTCCCCAGCCAGTATCTGCATCTACCAATAACGGTAGAGAAGTAACCTGTGTAATTCTCTTAGCATCTTCAAGAACATCAGCTAGAGATGTTATACCAAGATCTGGAACCCCAAGAGAGGAAGCAGCTACCCCTCCACCTGACAAATAGATTGATTGGTGTCCAACTTTTTCAGCCATAATTGCACTGTAGGCGTTAACTGTACCCACAATTTGCAATGGCTTAGTTTCGTTAACTAAATTTCTAAATTTCTTTCCACTACTCTCCATCATACTTTTAGTCTCTCAATTGACCTAACACTTTTACTAGGGATTCAAACCCACACTGCGAAGAACTAAATCTATGACCTGTTGTTTTTTTTCTTCAAACTCGGAATCTGTTAGTTTTTTTCCATTATTCAAAATCATGACTTGATAATCAAAGTCGGCATAGTGTTGAGTAGTCGCCCAAATCATATAAAGAAGGGTATGTGCATCCCCTACATTAACAATTTTTTCTAGCTCAACCCATCTATTAATGGATTGAACACAAGAATCAACCCATTTTTTTAATTTTGAGGATAAGATCTCTTCCATTTCAGGAGCTCCACTTATAATCTCATTTGCCCAAACTTTTGATCCAAAAGGTCTCGTCCTTGACAAATCCATTTTAGCCCCAACATAATACCTAATGGCCTCCCTTGGTTCATCAAATGTATTAAATGTATCAGCAGCTTTCATCCAGTCAACCAATATACTTTCGAGAACACATCGATAAAGATTCAATTTAGTATAAAAATAATAATGAATGTTTGATTTTGGGAGTTTTGCAGTATCTGCAATTTGTTTTGTAGTGGAACCTTTCAGGCCATGCTTTGCAAATACTTTTTCTGCAGCAGCTAAAATAATCAGCTCATTTTCTTCGCGAATAGTCTCCTTACTCCGGGGACTGCGACTTACTTTAGCTGCATCAGTTAAATTACCCATTCACTATCCTTCATTGACTCATGAAACTTTCAAAGGATTATTTTCATGAGTGGTCCAATCAGCAGGCTCTGAAGTAATCACTTTCCCCGTTCTAGGATCCGTGCCACTTTCCATAGCAACCATTGTAATACAATCAACAATAGGGCAAACACTTACACAAAGATTACACCCAACACATTCAGTATCATCGACTGTGAATACTCTATTGCCTTCATTATTGGCATATTTAATTGCCTGATGAGAAGTATCTTCACAAACAATGTGGCATCGCCCACATTTTATACACTTCTCTTGATCAATAACTGCCTTATCAACATGATTTAGATTTAAAAATTTCCAATCAGTAACCGATGGCACTGCTTTACCAATAAGCTCATCCACTGAATTCATTCCTTTTTCATCTAAAAAGTTACTCAATCCAGTTTTCATATCTTCAACAATCTTAAAACCATAGACCATAGCGGCAGTACAAACCTGCACATTGCTAGCACCTAGTGCCAAGAAATCTACTGCATCTTTCCAGGTGGTGACACCTCCAATACCAGATATTGGTAGATTTTTTGTTTTTTCATTTCGCGCAATTTCTGCAACCATATTGAGTGCAATCGGTTTGACTGCCTCACCGCAGTAGCCTCCATGTGTGCCCATACCACCCGTAGTTGGAAACATGGTTAAACTATCATAATCAACCCTCATAATTGAATTTATGGTGTTGATTAATGACACTGCATCTGCACCGCCCTCAAGACATGCTTCAGCTGGATATATAACATCAGTAATATTTGGGGTAAGTTTTACTATGACAGGAACAGTTGCATATTTTTTACACCACTCAGTTGCTTGCTTGATATATTCAGGGACTTGTCCAACTGCTGCTCCCATTCCTCTCTCTGACATACCATGCGGGCAACCAAAATTAAGCTCAAATCCATCTATTCCTGTATCTTCGATAATAGGAATGTGCTTTGCCCAGGACTCCTCATTCATTGGAAACATGACAGATGCAACTAAAGCTCTATCTGGCCAATCTCTTTTAACTTGGCGCATCTCCTTAAGATTGACTTGAAATGGTCGATCGGTAATTAACTCAATGTTATTAAAGCCAATGACTCGACGATCATTACTCATCATTGTGCTATATCTTGGCCCATTAACATTAACAATGTGAGGATCTTCTCCCAAGGTTTTCCATGAAACCCCTCCCCAACCTGCTTCAAAGGCACGATTAACATTATATGCCTTGTCAGTAGGTGGAGCTGAAGCCAACCAAAAAGGATTGGGTGACTTTATTCCCAAAAAATTACTTGTTAAATCTGCCATATTATGCTCCTTGCGTTAGCGTTTCGTTTATTGAAATTGCTGCTAGTTTGCCATCTTGAACTGCTGAAACTGTTAGATTATCGCCATCAAGAATGCAATCTCCACCAGCCCAAACTTTAGTTAATGAAGTTTTACGATTCTCATCAACAACTATTCTTCCTTTTTCTAGCTCTAAGTTATTATCAGCCAAACCCTCGGTAACCAATTTCTGTCCAATTGCCTTAAATACAACATCTGCTTTCAATGTAAGGCTTTCTCCAGTTGCCTTTATACTTCCATCGTTGTGTGATTTCATAACGTCAAATTCCATTGCAGAGACGTTACTTTCATCAGATATAAGCTGTTTAGGTGATAAATGATACTGAATTTGAACATCATGTTTTTTTGCCAAAGCCTGCTCATATTCACTCGCTGCCATTGCATTCTTACCTCTTCTATAGGCAATAGTAACTTGCTCAGCACCCAGTAATTTGCTTTGAACAGCAATGTCTATTGCTGTCATGCCTCCGCCAACAACAACAATATTTTTCCCAACCATAAGTTCATCTTTATTGCTGGTTTGTCTCAAATTAGCTATATACTCAACCGCATCAATAACACCCGAAATATTTTCATTATCAAGATTTAATTGATTCACCGTACCTAAGCCACAACCTAAAAATACAGCATCGAATTGCTTTTGAAGATTCTCAAGAGTGATTTGTTTTCCTAGCTCCATCCCAGTTTCAATATTTATGCCACCTATATCTAGAATGTAATCAAGCTCTTGTTGTGCAAAATCATGAGTAGATTTATAAGCTGCAATCCCATACTCATTCAAACCCCCTAATTTATCTTTAGCATCATATACCGTTATATTGTGACCCAAGACTGATAGACGATGCGCACAAGATATACCAGCAGGCCCTGCTCCAACAACCGCAATAGACTTTCCAGTATCTTTTTTTCTTGAAAATAACTTTACCCCATTATCTAATACTGAATCTGTTGCATATCTTTGCAATAATCCAATTTCTACAGGCTTATCTTCATGATCATTTCGAACACATGCTTGCTGACACAACTCCTCAGTTGGGCAGTCTCTAGCACACATCCCGCCAAAAATATTTTCAGATAAAATTTTCTCTGCTGCCCCAGTTAAATTATCACTCCTGATACTTTGTATAAAACCTGGAACATCAATATCTGATGGGCAAGCCTTTGTACAAGGAGCGTCATAACAGAAATAGCATCGATCAGCTTCAATTAATGCCTCTATTTGAGTTAATGGAGCATGAAGGTCTGAAAAATTATCTTCAATCTCTTTTTTACTGAGGCGATGTGACTTAATATTCACTCCCTCACTTTTTAGTTTGTTATTACTCATATTTTCCTCCGAAAAATATTTGACCATTTGGTCAAGTTTTATATGTAGTTAAACAATTAAAAATTAATTAAATCTTAGCGTTTCACAGCTTTTGGTTTATTTTTCTCTGCCTGAACATCTAAACCCTGATAGAAGGAAGAGTAAGGAGGACGATCAACATATCTTCCAGCCCCTCTTTCAACTTTAAGCTCACCATTAGCATAGACAACTTTTGCCGCACTAATCGTATGCGAGGCACAGCCTTTGACTTCCATGCCCTCAAAAATATTAAAGTCAATATTTTGGTGATGGGTTTTAGCAGATATCGTCTTAGTTTTCTCTGGATCCCATACAACAATATCAGCATCTGCACCAACTGAAATACTTCCTTTTCTAGGATAAATATTAAAAATTTGTGCTGCGTTTGTAGACGTTAATTTAACAAATTCATTCATATTAAAAAGTCCTGTGTTAACGCCATGATGCCATAGCACTTCCATTCGATTTTCTACACCTGCGGTTCCATTTGGAGTGATACGAAAATCGTCTTTACCAGCTGCTTTTTGATCAGCACAAAAACAACAGTGGTCAGTCGCAGTAGTCTGCAAGTTGCCCGATAAAAGCCCTTTCCATAAAGCATCCTGATGCTCTTTTGCCCTAAAAGGAGGACTCATGACATGAGCAGCAGCGCTCTCAAAATTTTTATCCAAGTAAACAGACTCATCCACAAGCAAATGGCCTGCTAAAACTTCACCAAATACTTTTTGACCTGAATTTCGTGCTCTAGTAATTGCCTCTAAAGACTGCTTAGTAGAAACATGCACAATATATAAAGGGACTCCATAGACATTAGCAATACTAATAGCTCGATTTGCAGCCTCAGCCTCAACTTCTGGTGGTCGAGACAACGGGTGGCCTTCTGGACCAGTTATACCCATGTCAAAAATCTTCTTTTGAAGCTGCGCAACCATTTCACCATTTTCAGCATGAACAGTTGGCATTGCACCCAACTCTAAAGATCTATTGAAACTATTGACAAGTATTTCATCAGGGGCCATTATTGCTCCCTTGTATGCCATAAAGTGCTTAAAACTATTAACACCATGTTTTTCAACTAGTGTTTTCATATCAGCGTGCACAGTTTCATCCCACCAAGTAATGGCAACATGAAAGCTATAGTCAGCTACTGATTTCTCAGCCCACTCTCTCCATTGATGATAAGCCTCAAGAATACTGGTTTGAGGAGAAGGAATAACAAAATCAATAATCATTGTTGTTCCACCCGCAAGTCCAGCAGCTGTGCCAGTGTAGAAATCTTCACTAGCAACAGTTCCCATAAACGGTAATTGCATATGGGTATGAGGGTCGATACCGCCAGGCATAACAAACTGCCCGGCAGCATCTATGACCTCAGCGCCATTTGGCGCTGAGATATTACTGCCAATTTCCTGTATTTTGCCATCTGCACATAGCACATCGGCACTGAAAGATTGATCAGCATTAACAATTGTTCCATTTTTAATTAGTACAGACATAGTATTCTCCTACAAGAAATTAGATTTTATATTATGATCCAAATGCAGCATCCCAGACCTTGTGAGTCCAAGCACCGACTGGCTCGCTATTAATTACTGGATCAGAATCACTAGCAAGTAAAGTATCAACTGTACGCTGGTAATCATTAACATTTAATTTACCACCATTTGCAGTAAGTTTATTAACTTCTCCCATCATACGACGCTGATGCTTTTCAGTTTGAGCACCGCTCATGTCATTATCGAGCACGATATCAGCAGCAGCATCGGAATTATTTGAAGCCCACTCCCAACCTTTCATGCTAGCACGAAGGAAACGCGCAGCTTTATCAACAAAAGCAGGATCAGTTAGGTTTTCTTCCAAGACATACAATCCATCTTCAAGTGTTGAAACGCCTTGCTCATCATATGGAAAAACTACTAGCTCATCAGCTGAAAGTCCACCATCAATAACTTGCCAATATTCATTGTAAGTCATGGTTGATACGCAATCTGCTTGCTTTTGAAGAATAGGCTCTATCCCCCAACCTTGCTTCAACACTGTCACTCCACCAGCGCTTCCATCTGTTGCCATGTTAAGCTTGCTCATCCAGCTCAGGAATGGATACTCGTTACCGTAGAACCAAACTCCTAGAGTCTTATCTGCAAAGTCAGAAGGCGAACTTATGCCCGAATCTTTTCGGCATGTAAGCATCATTCCAGAGCTTTTAAATGGCTGTGCTATGTTGACAAGATTAAGTCCTTTTTCTCTAGAGGCCAAAGCTGCTGGCATCCACTCAATTAGAATATCTGCACCACCACCTGCCATGACTTGAGGAGGAGCAATATCTGGACCACCTGACTTAATTGTTACATCTAGTCCTTCATCGTCATAGTAACCTTTTTCCAATGCAACATAATAGCCTGCAAATTGAGCCTGAGTTACCCACTTCGTCTGAAGGGTAAATTTATCACCTGCATGAGAATTAAAGCTCATAGCTAGAAGCATAGTAGAGCAAATTGCAGCTAATATCGTTTTACTTTTAAATATTTTCATCATTTCTCCTTTATTTTAAAAATAATAGTACTCACTCTAGATTAACTTTTTCGCATCGATGGATGCCAGAAAGTTAATTTTCTTTCCAAAAGAGCAAACACTCCATAAAACATCGAACCAGTAACAGCAGCAACCGCAATTGTTGCCCACACAATATCGATGTTCATTCGGCCAACTTCTGCCGAAATTCTAAATCCCATTCCTACAATGGGTGTTCCAAAAAATTCTGCCACTATAGCTCCAATCATAGCGAAAGTTGAGTTAATTTTCAATGCGTTAAGAATAAATGGCATCGCATTTGGAAGACGCAAACTAAAAAGTTCTCGCCAGTAACTCGAAGCATAAGTGTGTAATAAATCTCGATCAATCCTATCAGTCTCGTTAAGACCCCCTAAGGTATTTACCATCATTGGGAAAAAAGTCATTATGGCAACGACAGCTGCTTTGGACTGCCAATCAAATCCAAACCACATCACCATAATTGGCGCCATACCAATAATTGGTATCGCGCTAAAGAAGTTTCCAATTGGAATTAATCCACGCCTTAAAAATGGAATTTTATCGGCTGCAATTGCAACGAGAAATCCTGTTCCACTTCCCATAATAAAACCAGGAATTGCAGAGCGAACAAAAGTTTGATAGAAATCTGCAAATAAAGTTGCGCCATTACCATCAAATACTTGCCAAATAAGACTTGGCGCAGGTAACAAAACCTGTGGAACGGACATACCTATAGTAATAACCTCCCATAGAAAAAATATCCATACACCAAATAAAACGGGGATAACTATATTAAGAGTAAAGGTTATTAATTTATTCTTAGTCTCTAAAGCTGATAGTTGAACTAAGTTATTCCACGTTAGAAACCACAATGCACTTACCAAAAACCAAGCATCTAGACCCATTACAACACCTTTATCAAATGAGTGTATTAAATTTAATACAGACCAAGCCCCAGAAAATAAAGCTACAAAACAAATTGCTAAAAGAGGCAATCTTTGTTGACGAATGATAAAAAATAATAAACCGACACTTGCTATAGTCAGCACAATAAAAGGATTAAGTTCGTAAACATTTGTTGCGTCAAGCTTTAACCATATAAATGATGCCATTGAAAAAACAAGACATAGCAATCCGCTTAAGGGACGCGACCTTATTGTTGCTAGGAAGTTCATATTTGCAGCCCCATACGATTATTAACTGCGCGCTCCATTCTTCCAACGATAGTCACTAGGGTTGCAGAAATCACTGAAGCAGTAATCAAAGCAGCCCAAATAAGATTTGTTTGGCCATAATATGAGCCAGATAATAGGCGAGCACCAAGACCCCCTTGAGCACCGGCAGGAAGCTCTGCTACAATTGCCCCAACAACGCTCAGAGCAATGGCTACTTTTAAACTGGCAAATAAATAAGGAATCGATGCAGGAAGGCGTAATTTCCAAAAAACCTCTGCTTTTGATGCTGAATAACTGTTCATAAGGTCTACCAAGATAATACTTGGTGACCTTAAACCTTTAACCATACCAACAACCACAGGAAAAAAACAAAGATAGGTTGAGATCGTTGCTTTTGGAACTAAGCCAATAATACCCATTGAACCTAACACAACCACAACCATGGGAGCTATCGCCAGAATTGGAATAGTTTGTGATGCAATGATCCATGGCATTAAAGTTCGATCCAGTGCTGCCACATAAACAATACCTACAGACAACACAATACCAAGAAAGGTGCCCATTAAAAAGCCAACCATTGAAGATGATAAAGTCACTCCAGAGTGGTAAACCAAACTCCGTGGTGAAGTTATCTTCTTATCCCAAATGGTTTTCTTTAACTCCTTTGCAATTTGATGGGGTGATGGCAGAACAGGTCGCTCCATAGACCAAGAGTCTGAGGCTAATTCTGAAAAAGTCCATTCAATATTATTTTTTTCATATCTATCTATTAAAAAAGAGCTATTTAAATAAACGGCTCCGGCATACCATATCATAATTATAGCCGTTACTAGAATCATAACTGGGCCAATGGTCCCCCCAATAAGCATACTGAAGAGCCTATTAGCTTCCATCACTATGCCCCTCTTTAAGCCCCTCTCTGACAAGTTGTGAGACCTTTAAGAATTCTTTTGATTCACGAATATCAAGATTTCTATCTTTTGGAAAATTGGTTTCAATAACATCAATAATTTTCCCTGGTCGAGCGGACATGACTACAATCTTAGTTGATAAGAAGACAGCCTCAGGTATTGAATGCGTAACAAACACAACTGTTTTCTGAGTTTTCTCCCATAGTCTTAATAATTCTTCATTTAATCGATCACGGGTAATTTCATCTAGAGCACCAAAAGGCTCATCCATAAGAAGCATATCTGGGTTAAAACTCAAGGCACGTGCAATGGATACACGTTGCTGCATTCCTCCAGATAATTGCCATGGGTATTTTTTTTCAAATCCTGACAAACTTACCAAAGATAAATACTCCTGAGAAAGTTTTTTTTGCTCTGATTTTGAGTACCCAGACATCTCAAGAGGCAGATGAATGTTTGACTCTATATTTCTCCAAGGCAATAGTGCTGGAGTTTGAAAAACATATCCGTATAACTTGTCTAAGCGAGCTTGGTGAGCAGACTTGCCTTCAATAGTTATTGATCCACTTGTTGGCTTTTCTAAATCAGCAATCACTCGCAATAATGTTGTTTTACCACAGCCACTAGGACCAATTAAAGACACAAAATCACCAGCGTCCACTTTCAAGTTGATATCAGAAAGCGCATGAACTGGTTCTGATTGTGTCTCAAATGTCAGAAATAGATCATTAATATCTATCGTTGAACTCTCTGAAATCTTTGAACTTGACGACTTAGCCATACTGCTATTTGTCTGTTAACCTTCCATAAAGGTCACTTCGTCTGTCTCTAAAAAATTGCCAAGTATCTCGAACTTCTCTCACCATGTCCAAATCAATTTCATGCACTAAAAGCTCGTCATCTCCATAACTGGCTTGAGCTTCAATTTGACCACGTGGATTTACAATGTAGCTTGAACCATAGAATTCACCCATTTGTTTTGCCCAAGGCTCTTCTGTACCTACACGATTAATAGCCCCAATGAAAACTCCATTTGCCGCCGCTGAGGCTGGCTGCTCTAATTCCCACAGATATTTACTTAATCCTGCAACGGTAGCTGAAGGATTAACGATATATTCAGCTCCATTTAGTGCTAAGGCTCTCCAGCCCTCTGGAAAATGTCTGTCGTAGCAAATATAAACACCGAGTTTGACATAAGCAGTATCAAATACTGGGTATCCTAAATTTCCAGGTTTAAAGAAGAATTTTTCGTAAAAACCGGGTGCAACTTGAGGTATGTGAGTTTTGCGATATTTACCTAAAAAACTTCCATCTGCGTCAATGACTGCTGCAGTATTGTAATAAACTCCAGACATTTCTTCTTCATAGATAGGCACCACAATGACCATCTGGTGTTTTTTCGCATACTCCTGCATAAGCTTGACAGTTGGACCATCAGGAATAGATTCAGCAGCTGCATACCATTTTTTATCTTGACTTGGACAAAAGTATGGCTGCGTAAATACTTCTTGAAAACAAAGCACTTTTACGCCCTGCTTAGCAGCATCTTCTATCATTGGGATATGTGCCTCAATCATTAAATCACGTATCTGTTCTGGTGACATAGTGCCATCACCTTTTAATCCCATTTGGATTAGACCACACTTTAACTTACTCATTCGATTCCTCCTTTTCCGATTTTCTTAATAGAACTTTTGATAAGTTCCTGACTAAATAGACAGGCTACATTTTTTTTTAACAATTGTCAACCTTAATTGCATTGCTAAATTGCAACATAGTTCAACTTGATATTTAAAGTGGTTTTAAGAAAATTTCTTAACTTTTATGATCTAGAAAAAAAAGGGCTTCCGAAGAAGCCCTTTAAAGACAATATTTTTAAGCAATTTAGGATGGGAAAGAAAAGTTAACGCCCTCTCTAATGCTTGATGATGGCCAACGCTGAGTTATAGTTTTTCTTCGCGTATAGAATCTCACACTATCAGGTCCATACGCAGCCAAATCTCCAAACATTGATTGCTTCCAGCCACCAAAACTATGCTGAGCTGCAGGGACTGGCAATGGGACATTAATACCAACCATGCCAACTTTTATTTGATCACTAAAATATCTTGCTGCCTCTCCATCACGAGTAAAGATACAAGTTCCATTTCCATATTCGTGATCATCAATTAAGTCTATTGCTTGCTGCATGGTTTCAACTCTAACAACTTGCAATACGGGGCCAAATATTTCATTCTTGTAAGACTCCATTGAAGCTTCCACACTATCTATCAGAGTTCCACCAACGTAAAACCCATTTTCACAGCCTTTGACATCAACACTTCGACCATCAACAACAATATCAGCTCCTTGCTCTTCTGCACTGGATATGTAGTGCTTAACTTTTTCCATATGCTCTTGGGTTATGAGTGGTCCAAAATCATTATTACTATTATCAAAATTGCCAACTTTTAGATCATGCATCTTTGACTTTAAGCCTGCAATCAAATTATCGGCAGTCTCTGAACCAACAGCAACGGCAACAGAAATTGCCATACAACGCTCTCCACTAGAGCCAAATGCAGCACCTATTAATGCATTTACTGTGTTTTCCATTTCAGCATCCTGCATCACAATAGCATGATTTTTCGCACCGCCAAGAGCTTGGCATCGTTTGTCATGTGCAGTAGCTGTTTGGTAAATGTATTTAGCAATAGGGGTAGACCCAACAAAACTAACTGCTTGAACCCTTTCATCAGTTAGCAGAGTATCAACAGCTTCTTTTCCACCATTAACTACATTAAGGACTCCTTTTGGTAACCCAGCCTCAACTAACAATTGAGCTACAAATAAGGCTGCCGAAGGGTCTCTTTCAGACGGTTTTAATACAAAGCAATTACCGCAAGCTATTGCCATAGGATACATCCATAAGGGAACCATGGCAGGAAAATTAAATGGGGTAATGCCTGTAACAACGCCTAAGGGCTGGAACTCACTCCAAGTATCAATATTGCTAGAAATATTTTTACTGTGCTCTCCTTTGAGAAGCTGAGGTGCATAGCAAGCATACTCAACATTTTCAATACCCCTAGTAATTTCTCCAAGTGCGTCATGAGCAATTTTTCCGTGCTCCTCTCCAATGAGTTGAGCAATTTTATCAATGTTTTTTTCTAACAAATCCTTGAACCGAAACATGATACTAGCTCGTTTAAGTGGAGGCGTTGCTCGCCACGCTGGAAATGCTTCCTGTGCTGCTTTAATAGCTTTATCTACAGTAGTTTTTGAAGCTATTTCTACTTGCTTGCTTACCTCACCAGTAGAGGGGTTATAGACATTTTGAGTAGGATCGCCCATTGATACAATTTCACCATTAATAAGGTGCTTTATTAACTTCATTTCTTCATTCTCCTTTAATGTAGTTCTTTAATCGAGTCAGATATGGCTCCAACAACATCCTTAATTTGTTTTTCAGAAACAATAAAAGGCAAGCCTAATTGAATAGTGTCTCCGCCATATCGAACATAAAATCCTTTATCCCAACATTTCATTGCAATTTGATAAGGCCTTAATGCGGGTTCATTTTTAGCAGACTCAATAGTAATACCTCCAGCCAATCCATAATTTCGAATATCTGCAACATACTGAAGGCCCTTGAGGCTATGAAGTTCTTTTTCAAATATTGGACTCATTTTTTTCACTCGCTCAACCAAGTTTTCATTTTGTAGTATATCTAAACTCGCAATTGAAGCGGCACACCCTACAGGATGAGCTGAATAGGTATAACCATGAAATAATTCAATCAAATAATTTGGAGCCGTAGTGTCCATAAACGTTTCATAAATATTATCATTAACAACGACACCGCCAACTGGCTGACTTCCATTGCTGACCTGTTTTGCAAAGGTCATTATATCAGGAGTAACCCCAAATGCCTCACCACCTGTCTTTGCTCCCATGCGACCAAAAGCGGTTATAACTTCATCAAAAATTAATAGAATATCATTGGCATCACAGATTTTACGTAACTTTTCTAAATAACCTATTGGTGGAGGAAATACTCCAGCAGAGCCCGCCATTGGTTCAACAATAACGGCAGCAATATTAGAAGCGCCATGTAACAATATTTTGCTTGATAATTCGTCTGCCAAATGCTCTCCAGCTTTAGGTTGGCCTTTGCTGAAATGGTTTTCTGGGAGCCACGTTGCTGATAAATGATCAGCCTCAATACCTTGTCCAAACATTTCTCTATTTGGACCAATACCTCCGACACTGATTCCTCCAAAATTAACGCCATGATAGCCCTTGATTCTTCCAATTAAACGAGTTTTACCAGTTCTGCCTTTCTGTCTCCAGTAAGCTCGAGCAATTTTAAGTGCACTGTCTACCGCCTCTGAGCCAGAACAGGTAAAAAAGACACGATCTAAACCTTTTGGAGTAAATTCAATTATTCTATTAGCCAATTCAAATGATTTTTCATGACCAAATTGAAATGCAGGAGAGTAATCCAATGTTTCAATTTGTTTACTGACAGCTTCAATAATTTCAGGACGTGAATGTCCGGCTCCACAAGTCCATAGGCCTGACAAGCCATCAAATATTTTTCTTCCTTTGTCATCAGTAAAGTAAGTGCCTTTTGCAGAAACTATAATCCGGGGGTTTGCTTTAAATTCTCTATTGCCACTATATGGCATCCAGTGTGCATCATAAAATTTAGAATTATTTTTTGTCATTTCCATACTCCTATCAACTAAGGATTAAAGCCATTAACATAGCAATATAGCTTATCAAATCGTTGCTATGTTTTCATTATTAAAGGGTCCAATCTATAACATTTGTTTCTTTTTTTGTATCAAATAATAATTCGCTTTGATTAGGATTGGCCTTAGCAATAATTTGGCCATTACGAATTACAAATAGACGCGCATTGGATAATCTGATTGCATCGATTGGGTTTTTGGCCTGGTGTACAACTAAATTAGCATCACAGCCAACTTCAAGACCATAATTATCTAGCTGCATTACTTTGGCGCCATTGGTGGTAATTGCTTGAAACATTTGATTCATTTCTTGAATGCCTGTCATTTGTCCAACATGAAGCCCCATATGAGCAACCTCCAACATATCATGTTTACCAAGACTGTACCAGGGATCCATAACGCAATCATGCCCAAAAGCAACATTTATATTGTTTCTTAATAGCTCCTTTACTCGAGTCATTCCTCTTCTCTTAGGGTATTCATCATGTCGCCCTTGAAGGGTAATATTGATTAATGGATTGGCAACGACTTGTAAGTCAGCGTCTCTCATTAAGGGCATTAATTTACTGACGTAATAATTGTCCATTGAATGCATTGAGGTTAAGTGTGAACCAGTAACTCTTCCAAGAAGACCTAATCGTTGAGTTTCAAAAGCTAAAGTTTCTACATGTCTTGACATTGGATCATCAGACTCATCGCAATGCATATCAACTAGCAAACCACGTTTTTCAGCAATTTCACACAACATCCTTATCGATTGAGCTCCCTCACTCATAGTCCTCTCAAAGTGAGGAATACCTCCAACCACATCTACCCCTTTTTCTAAGGCTCTATCAAGATTTTGGATAGAATTTTTATAGCGTAAATATCCATTTTGAGGAAACGCAACAAGTTGAATATCAATCCAATCCTGCATTTCTTTTTTTAATTCTAGGAGCGCTTCAACGGCTAACAAACGATCATCACTGATATCCACATGGCTTCTAATTGCAAGACATCCATTTGCTATAGCCCAATGACATAGTTTTCTAGCTCGTTTTTTTATTAGCTCTAAAGTTAAATGAGGCTTAAGCTCATCCCATAGCTGAATTCCCTCGAGTAATGTTCCACTCTCATTAAATCGAGGTTGACCAAGAGTCAGAGTAGCATCTAGATGGAAATGACTATCTACATGGCTTGGTGAGACTAATTGGTCAGACGCATCAATTGTATGTGATGCTTCACCATCAATGTTTCTATCAAGGGCTACTATTTTTTTATTTTGAATTGCAATATCAAAGTTCTTTCGATCACCTGGAAGATTAGCGTTTTTAATCAGTAAGTCAAACATTAGATACGGTCTCCTTGTCTAAATGGAACAAGTAATGCTTTGGGATAGGCTGCTTTTCGAGCCACAAGCATCATCGCAAGTATACTAAGAAAGTATGGCATCATCGAAAATATTTGGTAAGGAATGACATCAGCGCCAATCAGTTGTGCCCTGACCTGGAGGGCTTCAAATAAAGCAAATAAAATTGCTCCTAAGAATGCTTTGCCTGGCCTCCAAGAGGCAAAAATTACAAGCGCAATACAGATCCAGCCCCGACCATTAATCATTCCAAAATAGAATGCATCAAATGCAGACATAGTTAAAAACGCTCCGCCAATTGCCATCATGGCGCTTCCAACCATTACTGCTCCAGTTCTTATTAGAAGAACATTAATACCTTGTGCTTCATTGGCTACTGGATTCTCTCCTGCCATCCTAATTGTTAAACCAATAGGCATTTTATAAAGCACAAAGAACGTAACAATGACTAGCACATAGGATAAGTATGTTAATGCTGATTGGTGAAATAAGGCCTGTCCTAAAATTGGAATTGATGACAAGATTGGAACTTCAAATGCGCTAAATGGCACAATCTTTGGTGGTGTTGTACTAAATGGAATGAGTAAAGTATAAGCATAGTAACTTATAGAGGAGGCAAGCAAGGTAATTCCAATTCCACTCACATGTTGAGACAAACCAAGATAGACGACCAGTATGCTATGAAGAAATCCAAATATCATTCCAACAATTGCGGCAAATACTATCCCACCCCATAAATCCCCACCTTGATAAACCCATAACCAACCAGCCATAGCTCCAATTGTCATAATGCCTTCTATACCAAGATTTAATACGCCTGCACGCTCACAAATTAACTCACCCAATGTAGCAAAAATTAATGGGGTTGCAATCCTGATTACCGCAGCCCATAAACTTGTTGTTAACATCATTTCAAATAATTCCATCATAATTATTTACCCCATACAATACGATAACGAGTCAGCATTGCTCCAACTAGAACCGACAGCAAAGATATAGCAACAAGAATATCTGCAATATAGTTTGGTATGTCAATTGTCCGACTCATTGCATCAGCACCGACATAAATTGAAGCTAAAAATATAGCTGAAATAATGACTCCTATTGGGTGCAACTGAGCTAGCATTGCAACGGCTATACCTGTGTACCCAAAACCTGGAGACAAAGTTAGAGTCAAATAACCTTTTAATCCAGCTACCTCACTACCTCCAGCCATACCTGCCAAACCTCCACTACAAAGGGCGACCATTAGTACTGACTTATTAATTGATATTCCATAAAAAGTTGAGGCTTGCTGATTATGACCAACTGCCCTAATTTCATAACCCCAAACGGTAAAACGAAGAATAGCCCACATTAAGACTGACATTAATAAAGCGACGATTATTCCAAGGTGTAATCTGCTTTTAGCGACGATGGTAGGTAGAACACCATTATCAATAATTCTAGCAGCCTGAGGCCAGCCCATAGCCATAGGGTCTTTCCACGGACCTTCAAGCAGCATATTTACGAATAGTAGAATTACAAAATTAAGCAAAAGGGTAGTCACTACTTCATCCACTTTCATATGGGTTTTAAGAACAACTGGCACTAATAAAATTAAACAGCCTGCTACTGCGCCAGCAATAAACAGCATGGGTATCATGATGGGCGCAGGAAGGTCAATCACTCCTGTCCCAACTAGGGTTGCAGCCATAGCGCCACAATATAACTGACCTTCTGCTCCAATATTCCAAAATTTTGCTCGAAATGCAACAGCAGCAGCTAAGCCAGTAAATATTAATGGTGTTGCCCTAGCCAAAGATTCTGTAATGGCAAAAGTTGAACCTAAAGAGCCTTTAATTAAAGCCGCATAAGCCTTAAATGGAGATTCACCTGCCCAGAGTATAAAACAGGCTCCAATAATGAAAGCAACTCCAATAGAGAGAATTGGAAGCAAAGCAATTAACCAAACAGGGGTATTAGTTCTCGTATTAATTCTCATAAACACTGTCCGCTTTCATTTCACCGCTCATCATAAGACCCACTTCATTAATACTAACTTTATTCGAGTCAAAGGGTCCTTGAATTTTTCCATCAAAAATCACTGCAATCCGATCAGATAACTCAAAAATTTCATCTAGATCTTCACTGATTAAAAGCACTCCAGCGCCTTTCGTTTTAGCATTTACTATTTGTTGCTGAACAAAACTAATAGCCCCTTCGTCAAGCCCCCTTGCTGGTTTATTTGCAATTATAAAGCGCGGATTATTTGATAAACTTCTTGCTAGAATTAACTTTTGAATATTTCCACCAGACAATAACCTGGTAGAAGCAAATGGTCCCTCACAGCGGATATCATATTCTTGTATTAATTTTTCGGCACTACTAACTGCTTGCTTTTTATCAATAAAAAATCTTGATTTCGCTTTAGTGCGTAACTCCTCTCCTAGGAAATTTTCCCATAATTCCATTTCACCTATAACGCCCTCTTTTGTTCGATCTTCTGGAATTCTGGCTACTCCAGATTCTGTAAGATAGCAAGGGTCAAATTTACGTAAAACTTCACCAAATAGCTTTAACTCACCAGAGCTCGGAGAAGCTAAACCCTGAAGGATTGAGGCGAGAGCAGTTTGACCATTGCCAGCAACACCTGCAAGACCAATAATTTCTTTTTCATGAATTGCAAGATTTACATTACTCAGAGATGCCGATCCTTCACTCGCATTCAAAGAAACATTTTCAAGCTCAACGACTGCTTTACCTTTTTTTAATTTTTCATAAGCTGGTCGAGTGACCTTACGACCAACCATCATTTCTGCAAGTGACTCCTTGCTAGCATTTTTAGTAGTAACTTCTCCTACTAATTTACCATGTCGAAGAACGACTATTCGATCACTAATTTCTAAAATTTCATGTAATTTATGAGATATAAACATGATTGAAAGACCAGCTTTTACCATCTCCTTAAGGACTCTGAAAAGCTGCTCACTTTCTTGGGGCGTTAGAACTGCAGTTGGCTCATCAAGTATCAAAATACTGGCATCACGATAGAGTGCTTTTATAATCTCAACTCGTTGTTTCTCGCCAACCGTTAAATCGGCTATCTTAGCATCTGGATCAATTATTAATCCAAAACGCTTTGATAATTCTTGAAGTTTCTTATAGGCTTGTTTTTTTTGGCTCCAAAGTCTAGTTAAAGGCTCAGTACCAAGAATAATATTCTCTAATACAGTAAGATTATCTGCTAAAGTAAAATGCTGATGGACCATTCCAATCCCAGCATCTAGAGAGGCTCTTGTTGACCCAGGAGTTAATTTCTTGCCCTCAACTTCAATAAACCCTTTGTCACTTACATAGTGTCCAAAGAGAATATTCATTAGCGTAGTCTTCCCTGCGCCATTTTCTCCTAATAAAGACAAAATTTCACCCTCACCAAGTGAGAGTGAAATATTGTCATTTGCTACAACAGATCCAAAACTCTTACAAATTTTGGAAAATTGTAACTTTTTCATCTGCTAATCTTAGTAAGTTGATTTTGGCTCGTCGTCATTAATTCCAACTACAAGACCACCACCTAAGATTTTTCTAGACATTGCTGCTACTTTAGTTTTAACATCACTATCAATCCTGCTGTCAAACTCATAGTATGGCGCTAAAGAAGCTCCACCTTTTTGCATCATTGTCCATTCTTTATAGTCCTCAGCTGCAAAAGTTCCAGCCTTGACTCTTGAGATTGCATGATCGATCGCATTTTCCATATGCCATAAAGCTGATGTGACAACAACATCTGTGCCATTTTCTTCTTTATTCATATCATTAACATTACCAAACGCAAGTATGCCTTTCTCTCTCGCTGCATCAACTACACCAGCTCGCTCAGCATACAAAACATCAACTCCAGCTTCTATTTGTGCAAATGCTGCTTCTTTTGCTTTTGGTGGATCATACCAAGATCCAATAAAGCTAACTTTAAACTCAACGTCTGGATTAACCGACCTTGCGCCAGCCATAAACGCATGGAATAAGCGATTTACTTCACCAATCGCATAACCACCTACCATACCGATTTTATTGCTTTCTGTCATACCACCAGCAATAATCCCCATCAGATAGCAAGGCTCATGAATATAGTTATCAAATACTGAAAAATTACTACCATGCTCTCCGCCGTAACCACTTCCAGGATCGCCCATTAAATAGGCTATGTTTGGATAGTCATCAGCTACTTTTCTAGCCTCAGCACTGATACCAAAAGCTTCACCAACTATAAGGTCTACTCCACTTTCAGAATACTCCCTAAGAACTCTCACATAGTCTGTATTTGAAACTTTCTCTGAGTTAACATAATCAATTTCACCTCTATCTGCTGCTGCCTGCAAAGCAAGATGCAATCTTGCATCCCATTTTTGCTGTAATGGCTGAGTATAAACGCCTGCAACTTTAATTTTGTCTGCAAAAACTTGTCCAGACAAAAGAAAGCTAGATAATGTAATGATTAAAAGTTTACTTAAACTTCCTATTTTCATTATTTACTCCTTTATTATTAAAAAATGTAACACAAACATTAATAAAAATTACTCAAATGTAATTGTATTACCCCTCTCATTCAGCCTCAAAAATCCTTAAAAGGCTAAACAATTTCTCCTTTTACAAAATTCATATTCTGATTTAGTCAATTTAAAGACTAAAACTTCTTGACTGGATAGACAGGCTACATTTTTTTTTTAGACTTGTCAACTATAAAAATGAGGCGGAATTTAAATAAGGGTCAAAATGATATTTCTTTTAATAATTACAGTTTTTTAAACTAAAAACTATTCAATTCTTTCAACTGCCATAGCAACGCCCATCCCACCTCCGATGCACAGAGTTGCAAGACCTTTATCTGCCTTATCTCTCTGCATCCCATGAAGAAGAGTTACCAGTATTCTAGCCCCTGAGGCGCCTATTGGATGTCCCAGGGCTATAGCGCCTCCAGTTACGTTAACTTTGGATTTATCCAGGCCAAGAACATCATTGACAGACATTGCTTGGGCTGCAAAAGCTTCGTTAGCCTCTACTCGGTCTAACTCTGAGGCATTCCATCCAGCCTTTTCTAAACATTTGGAAGTTGCTGGTATTGGACCTGTCCCCATAATCTTTGGATCGACCCCTGCGCTCGCATAGGAGACAATTTTAGCCATTGGCTTAAGACCAAGTTCTTGGGCCTTTGATGCAGTCATGACCATGACTGCAGCAGCTCCATCATTAATACCTGAAGCATTTCCAGCAGTCACTGTACCATCTTTTGTAAATGCCGGTCTGAGCTTTGCTAGTGAATCTTTAGTGGCACCATGTCTTGGATATTCGTCCGTATCAAAAACAACATCATCACCCCTTCTTTGAGGAATAGTGATTTCAGTTATTTCATCACGGAAAAGATCTGAAATCTGTGCAGATTCAGTTTTTTGTTGAGAGGAGACTGCAAATTCATCCTGACCCTCTCTTGAATAATCATACTTTGAAGCAATATTTTCAGCTGTAACCCCCATGTGATAATCATTAAATGCACACCACAAACCATCTACAACCATAGTATCAACCATCTCCCATGGGCCCATTTTTTTACCTTCTCTAGAGCGAGGTAAAACATGGCCAGAAAGACTCATATTTTCTTGACCGCCTGCAATAACTATTTCCGCATCCCCGCATGCAACTGCTTGAAACGCTAACTGAACTGCCTTTAATCCACTACCACAAACCTTATTTATCGTCATTGCAGGTGTTACTTCAGCAAGACCCGCATCAATTGAAGCCTGACGAGCTGGATTTTGTCCAGTTCCAGCAGTCAAAACCTGTCCAAGAATAACCTCATCAACTAGATTGCTATCCAATCCTGTCTTTTGAAGCAAAGAAGAAATTACAGCAGAGCCAAGTTTATGAGCGGGTATTGAGGAAAGAGAACCTCCAAATGATCCAATGGCAGTTCGAGTGGCTGCAACAATTACAATATTACTAGTCATATTTTTGAACTTATTTAAAAGCTAGTTATTATAAACCAATATTACTTAAATCTATTTATCTGACTTAAGTAAAATTATGTTGCCTAAATTCATTAAACCTAATAAATATAAATGAGCTCAAATTCTGACCAAGTATATGATCTTCTAATCATAGGAGGCGGAATCAATGGTGCAGGTATTGCTCGTGATGCTGCAGGTAGAGGCTTCTCTGTATATCTTTGTGAAATGAATGACTTCGCTTCAGGAACATCTTCCAATTCAACAAAATTAATTCATGGTGGCCTAAGATATCTTGAGAATTATCAATTTCGTTTAGTTCAAAAATCATTGAAAGAGCGTGAAGTTCTTTTAAAAATGGCGCCTCATATTATTAAACCAATGCGATTTATTTTGCCTCATTCAAAAGAAATGAGACCTGCATGGCTCATGAGAATAGGTTTAGCGATTTATGATCACCTAGGTTTCAGAAAAATATTGCCTGGAACTTCAAGGATTAGCTTTAAGAATCATGAAAATAATCCCCTTAAAAAAAGCTTTAAATACGGCTTTGAATATTCAGATTGTTGGGTTGATGACTCTAGACTAGTCATACTTAATTTGATAGATGCTCAAAATAAAGGTGCTAGCGTCAAGAACTATACTAAAGTTACAGGTGTTCAAAATTCAAATGAATTTTGGAGAGTTGCAACTCATGACTCCAATAATGGTGAAGAAAATATAATAAAAGCAAAAACAATTATCAATGCATCTGGTCCATGGATTGATGAGGTCTTGAACAATTCGTTTAACGAAAAAAATTCAAAAAATGTAAGATTAGTTAGGGGAAGTCATATTATTGTCAATAAACTTTTTGAACATGATAAATCATATATTTGTCAAAACCCTGATGGACGAATTTTTTTCATGATTCCTTATGAAGATAAATATACATTGATAGGAACCACGGATATTGATCATGGAGAAATAGTCGGAAACTGTGAAATAAGTCAAGAAGAGAAAGAATATATTTGTGAATCTGCAAATAATTATTTAGAAAATGACATAAGTCTTAAAGATATTATTTGGAGCTATTCTGGAGTAAGGCCTCTTTATGATGATGGGTCAAATAAAGCTCAAGAAGCCACTAGGGATTATATTATTTCATCCAAGAAGCAAGGATCATCATTAGTGATTAACATTTTTGGAGGAAAAATTACAACCTATCGTCGTCTTGCAGAAACTATTCTTAAGTCTATTGAAGAATTCTTGGGAAAGAAAAAACCTTCATGGACTGAAAGATCATTTCTTCCTGGAGGAGAGATGCTAGTTGATGGTCATAATGATCTTTATCAAACTTTAAATGAAAATTATCCATTTCTATCCAATGAAACTCTCCATCGACTAATACGATCATATGGATTAATGACAACCAACATTTTTGGTGATGCCGATACAATTGAATCTCTTGGAATAGATTTTGGGTCTGGCTTATACGAAAAAGAGGTTAAATATTTAATCGAAAAAGAGTGGGCAAGATTTTCAGATGATATTCTCTATAGACGATCTAAACTTGGTCTTACTTTACCCGATGAAGGCTTAATAAAATTAAACTCATATTTGGATAACTATTTTCATAAAAATGAAAAATCTGCAAGGGAAACAGCTGCATGATTTCAGTTATAAGCTGGAACATTCAAAATGGAGAGGGTGTAGATGGAATAATCTCCTTAGAGAGAATTGCTGAAACTATTTTTAGTATGTCTTCGCCTGATGTTGTTTGCCTTCAAGAGGTTTCTCGAAATTGCAAATTAAAAGATGGAACTCAGCCTGATCAATTGAATCAACTATCAAACATCTTTAAAGGTTATGAGCTATTTTTTGGTCCTGCATATGACGTTCTTAGGCCTGGTGAGAGTCAAAGAGAGCAGTTTGGAAACATCATACTTTCAAAATTACCAGTTCTATCAAGTTTTAATCATATCTTGCCTCAGCCAACTGATAATAGTTTCAGGCATATGCCGAGACAGGTTACAGAGGTGACTGTTAAGACCCAGCAGTTTCCGGTATGTATTATGACTACTCACCT
>ERZ802819.541-NODE-541-length-25033-cov-9.30855_pt1 | contig 25033 bp, 25 predicted proteins | sample MGYA00345647_ERZ802819 | MGnify/ENA primary metagenome ERZ802819 (study PRJEB30503, sample SAMEA104212355) | marine metagenome | biome: Westerlies Biome; feature: [SRF] surface water layer (ENVO:00010504) within the epipelagic zone...; material: water...
TTTAGTGGCGGCGGTAAAGCCGATACTAATTGAGGCGCTCAAGTCGAATATAAGCACGGTTAGGTCTCGAATCGTTCGCCTGCCGCTTTCTTGGAATGATCCTGTGTGTAATGAGGCCATTCAACGTTACATGAAAAATGTCCGCCCAGATGCTCCATGGTGCCCAGACAATATTGAGTTTATTAGAAGGATAAACGGTCTTGATTCTACCGAAGAGGTAAAGCAAATCGTTCTTGACGCGAGTTACTTCGTCTTCGGTCTAGGTGATGTTTATCTAGGCGCTCCCCTCGCAACGCCCCTTGATCCGACGCATCGATTAGTTACGACAAAGTATAATCCGGCTCGCACTTGGACCGCCGAAGGTTCCGTTGGTATCGGAGGCTCTTATATGTGCATATACGGAATGGAGGGTCCAGGTGGGTATCAGTTCGTGGGACGGACTATTCCTGTTTGGCGAAACAAGGGATTTGCTCATCTCGGCGATGAGCCATGGCTTTTGCGTAATTACGATCAAATCCGCTATGTCGAGGTCGATGCACAAGAATTACTCCTTTTGCGCGAGGCCTGTTCAAATGGAGAATACTTTCCGCAAGTAGAGTCCGTGGAATTAGACCTTGAAGAATATGACCGCCAGATAGATCAGGGTTCCGAACAAATACTGCAGTTTCGTGGGCAACGAGAGCGCGCTTATACGGATGAAAAAGAGCGTTGGAAAACGTCTGAAAACTTCACTTTCACGCGTGAAATATCAGCGCCGCCGCAAACGATCAGCGCAGATGAAAGCAATGGAGCGAAAGTTACCTGTCCAATTAGTGCGTCAGTGTGGAAGGTTCTCGTTGCAGACAATGAATGGGTTGAAGAAGGGCAGGAAATAGCTGTGCTGGAGGCAATGAAAACAGAAGTCCCGCTGGTTTCGACGATTGCAGGACCGATAACTATGTTGGTCTCAGAAGGTCAAACGATCTCGGCGGGTCAATCGGTAGCTCTCGTAGCAACAGGTTCCTAAGCGCTGAGAAGTTAAACGGCAGGCGAAGTGGGAAAACAATTCCGCGGGTTTAAAAGAGATGATTGCCCGGCGCTCTAAAAAACAGCAGCATGGCTCGATAACATTAGTTTTCGAGGGCGTATCTTCATGATTCATATAAAGCGGCGCTTCTATACATGCAAAGCGGCGTTATGCCTTGTCTTGCTGCTCGGGGTGTTCGCTCAGACGTGGGCCGCGGCCGAGCAAAATACAGACTATCGTATGTCGACAGCCAGCAATGGCGACGTGGACATTGCCTACCGTGTTGTCGGCGATCCCAAGGCAGAGCCCATATTGATTATCATGGGTTTATCCGCCTCCCATCGTGTTTGGAATTCGCAGCTGATTGCCGGTCTGGTAGAGGGTGGGTACCGAGTGGTGCTGTTAGACAATCGTGATGTTGGTGAATCGTCAAAGATGGAGAAAAAAGGCCGGCTCTGGCTTGGCTGGCAATTACTCAAGTACCGCATTGGCCTGCGCGTCAAATCGCCCTATGCGCTCTCTGACATGGCGGTTGATGCGGTTGCGGTGTTGGATGCTTTGGGGATCGAGCGCGCCCACGTTATCGGTGCCTCCATGGGCGGTATGATCGGTCAAATAGTGGCTTACGACTTTCCGCAGCGAACCCAGTCGTTAGTGTCCATTATGTCGACTACCTGGGCGCCACATCTGCCTCAGCCCGGCAGAGCGCAACAGGACGGTATTTCGGAAATGAATGAGAGTTCCGAAGAGCAGGCCGCTGACTTGCAAAAGCTGGGTTTCTATCCGAGTGCTCTACCAAATCAGGTCACAGCGATCTTAAGTGCGGGCGACCGAACAGCGCGGGTTGCGCAAATTTCCGCGCCGACTCTGGTCCTGCACGGGGCGGATGATCAGCTGCTGAGCATGGAACATGGAGAACATACCGCGCAGACGATTAAGGATGCGCAATTTAAGGTCTATGCAAACATGGGCCATAATTTGCCCGATCCGATCATTCCGCAAATGGTAAACGACATGTTGGCGCATTTACGCGCGAACCCGATCTAGGGCGTTCAATAACGGGCCGCACGAAAGAGATAAAGCTTATGAAGTTTCTTGGCTATTTTTTCGCGGGCCTACTTGGTTTGGCCCTTGTTGGTGTATCGATCCTGTGGGGTGGCGCGCAAATGTCCATGGATCACAGCTACGCGCATACCAAGGCGGCAGCGCAGCTCAGAGACTTTGCCGATAATGATGCCGATGGCGTGGTGCGCATCGCCACAAGCAGGGGTGACTTCCGCGCCCGTATAGCGGGCTTTCAAGACAGTGGGGAGCGCCCGCTAGTGGTGTTACTGCACGGTTTTCCCGTGACCTCAGCCATGTGGATCGACTTAATCGCGCCGTTGTCCGAGGCGGGCTATCGCGTGGTGGCTTTTGATCAGCGCGGTTATAGCCCGGGTGTGCGACCCCAAGCAGTAGGCGAATATGCGGTACCACAATTGGTCGCTGACGTATTTGCCGTGGTTGATGCGGCAGGAGGCGGGTCTTTTCATCTTGTTGGTCATGACTGGGGTGCGGCAGTGGGTTGGGGTACCGTGTTGGCCGATCCGAGTAGAATTTTGAGCTGGACACCAATGTCTATTGCGCATCCGTCCGCGTTTCAAGCCGCACTGGAAACCGATCCTGATCAACAATCCAGGAGTAGCTATTTTGCGCTCTTCGTTACGCCATGGGTGCCGGAAATCCTGTTTACGTTTAATGACTTTTCGTTGCTTAAGGGCGCCCTTGCGGGGATGCGTGCGGACAAAATGCAGGATTACATCAATGTATTCAGTGAACCCGGTGCGTTAACTGCTGCACTGAATTGGTATCGCGCCATGCTCGATGCAGATGCCACTGCTACAACGAATCAGGATACCGACGTCCGCGTACCCACTTTGTTTATTTGGGGTAATCAAGATGGCGCAGTCGGTCGCCGCGGTACTGAACTGATGGCGGATTATATGCGCGGGCCGTATTCGATTTTAGAACTTGATGCCGGTCATTGGTTACTTAGCGATTTGCCTGAGCAAGTAATCGCGCCGGTGTTAGCACATATTCAGGGTAACGATTCCGATGCGATTCAGAGTTTCATCGACGAATAAAATACTCTGAATGCCTGCGCACTAGGTGCGAATCGTCCACAGCCGCGGGGCGAGAGCGTGTAAACTTAGCTGATCTAAGCAATTGTGAACGCAATCGGCGTGAGGGGAAAAATGAAGGTAGGTGTGATTCCAGTAAACATCGGAGTGCAGTCGGCAGATCAGGTTGTGCAAACTGCCCAATTTGTTGAATCGCTGGGCTACGAGTCCGTTTGGACGTTCGAGCACGTTGTGGTTCCAGTCAATTACGAGTCTAAGTATCCCTATAATAAGTCGGGCAATATGGGCGCTCCGCCAGAAACCAACTTTGTCGACCCTCTTATCGCGCTGGCTGCCGTAGCTGCGTCTACGACGACTCTACGTTTGGCGACCGGAGTAAATATCCTGTCTCAGGTGAATCCGATTTATATGGCCAAGCAGGCGGCGAGCCTGGATTTTATGTCTAACGGTCGATTTATGTTAGGCGTTGGTATTGGTTGGCTGCGTGAGGAGTTTGAAGCGCTAGGCGTGCCGTACGAGCACCGAGGCGCACGATTCGATGATTACGTTGCCGGCATGCGCAAAATTTGGTCCGGTGAGGTAGTCGAGCACGAGAGCGATTTTATCTCCTGGAAAGGTTTCAAGAGTTATCCGTTGCCCATTCAGAATCCTTTTCCAGTGGTTATGGGTGGTGTCAAAGGCAAGATATTTAAGCGCACCGCACAGCTGGGGAATGGCTGGTTTGCCCCGACGGGTGATCCTGCAGAGCTGAAAGGGCATATGGAAAATCTGAAGATTGAATGCGACGCTATTGGTCGAGATCTATCGGAAATTGAAATTACCTGTATGTGGCCGGGTGTTGGCGGCAAAGACTTCCTCGGCGAGCTAGCCGCGGTGGGGGTCAGCCGTGTGGTGATGCCGATGATGGGCGACGGTGATCCCGCAGAACGACTGAGCAAGGTTGCTGAAGAGGTTATTGGTTGAGGAACAAAGCGGTTTAACCTGAAGAATCACCCCAGAGCAAGTTAGGAGTTTACTCAATGATGGCATTTAACTACGGATCGGCAGCTCTCCCGGTTAGAGAGGACCTGAAGGAGTCGTATCGTGAATTTTGGAATACTCTTGCTCAGGCAGGTACTTGGTGGGACGGGCCTGAACGTGTTGCGATTGCACAGGAATCTCGCAACGCGGTCATTTGTGAGCTTTGCCAACGCCGGAAAGAAGCGCTCTCTCCTTCTCATGTCGCTGGCGAACATTCCACCGGCGCGCTTTTGGGATTGCCAGCTTCTTGCTTGAGCGATGCTGCAATTGATGCGGTGCATCGGGTAGTTACTGATCAAAGCAGGATTACCCAGTCCTATGTAGATAGCTTAAATGCCCAAGGTATAACGCATGAGCAGTATGTTGAGTTGGTGGGCGTCGTTGTCACATGCTTTAGCATAGACGAGTTTAACCGGGCACTAGGTTTGCCACTGGAGCCCTTGCCACTGCCGCAGACTGGAAAGCCATCTGGATACCGGCCTGCGCTGTTAGATAAGGATGTCGGCTTTGTGCCCATGGTGCCGCCGCACGGCGCGATCAACCAAGAAGCAGACCTATGGGGTGAGGTGGCGCCAAATGTAGTGCGCGCACTCAGTTTGGTCCCGGACGAAGTCCGCAGTTGGATGAAAGTCGCTAACGTTCAGTACGTGATGGGCGACCTATTGAATTTTGCGGCTGATACCGGTCGAGCGATAGACAGGGCCCAAATGGAGTTGGTTGCAGGCCGGGTTTCGGCGATCAATGAATGCTTTTACTGAACCACCTCGCATGCGTCGATGCTCAGGTTGAGCATGAAATTTTCTGATCGCGATGTCGACTTGGCACTGATTAATGGGGTGGAATCTGCAGAGGGCGGCGGCGTTGCCTTTGGTAACGAGCTTATGCATTTTGCTGAAGCTATGGCCAGCAGGGACGACGTGTCGTTGGTGTCGAGTAGGGAAGTATTGTTAGAGACTGCGGGGGCGGAAGCTTTGGTCGAAGCTGCGGCGGTTGCGGCAAACTTCCAGCGCATGGTTCGTATTGCAGATAGTATTGGGATACCACTGGATGAGAGCAATGTCTCTTTTACCGCTGACATTCGTGATCAACTCGATCTAGGACGTTTTCACTCGGCTAACAATAGCGGCCTGGGCATCTGAACATTATTGGTCAGGCGTTAGCTCGGAATTAGTGTTGGCATGTCGACGCAATGGATTGTGGCCATAGCCACGAGCCTCGCGCAGTTTGTGTGCATAGCGCGGCCGTTAGTCCGTTGCCTAAAAATACTTTGGGGAAGGTTGCTTGCGAGGCGCTATTCAATCTTTCCGTAAAGAGAAAATTTTTTAAGGAACTGCCATATCTGGTCCGCCGCATGTATATCGTGTGCTCGAAAGCCGTCCACGCTAATGGGCCAATCGTGGCCCACCCCGTCTAGAGCGATCAGATCAACCTCGGTGCCTTGCGAGCAGTCAAGGTATTGGGTTCTGCTGCCACCGTAACCGTCACCGGTAATGTCTGTAATAGCGGTCTCTTCAGCATCGCCTACACAGCCATTGGATTCTGCCCAGAACTCTATTGTTGCAGGAATAGACGGGAAATCACTGCTGCCGGTGAACGGCACAACTCGGTCCTCTACGCCATGGATTTGCATTACCGGTATTGGACGGCTCGCAGTGCAGGTGGCGCTGTCTACGGTCATCGATCCCGTTACCGATGTGATTGCGGCGATGCGTTGGCTTAGGCGACAGGCGAGCAGATAACTCATCATGCCGCCGTTTGACATGCCAATGGCGTAAATTCGATCGGTATCTATATCGTGGGTCTCTTCCAGATGGTCAAGTAACGTCTCAACGAACCCAAGGTCGTCTGCGCCGCTTTTGTTATCGGTGCCGCCGGAGTTCCAGTGTGTCTCGCCTGTTGAAGCCAATACGGTTCCCTGTGGATATACTGCGATGAATTTCTCCGACTCTGCATAGGGCTGTAGACCGGTATAACCTAGGTTGGTTTCGGCAGTGCTAGTGTAGCCGTGGAAACTTAGGACAACGGGTAACGGCGTAGAATCAGGTTCTACGTCAGGTACGTGAATAAAATACTCACGTTCAGTATCCGCGTGATCTAAGGTGCAAAACTGGGTGTTAACAATACTTTGACCGAACGCATTCAATCCGGAAAAAGCACTGCACTCGTTGTCCGACGCTTCGCTTGTGCTGCTTGTGCTGCCTGTGCTGTCTGACGACCCCGTGGGGCTTGCGGCTTGTCCAGATTGACCCGATGAGCCACCGCAACCGCCCAGCAGTAGACATAAACTAACAACGACTCCCAGTGTTGTAACGATCGTTCGCGACGCATAATCGCACTTTGGCTGCTCACAAAACTGGTGCTGTATCATGATGTGAAAATCCCTGCGCCCGCAAAAGTTTGAGCGATCGAGTATGCAGCCGGTTGCCTAATTGGTATAGACCGCTCGTAACTAGACATTCCGCTCGTTTGGGCGCAGCTTCACAGCATCTCGATCGGTTGCTGAAAAGAAAAACTGTCCATCAGTCGATGGTTTTGATGATTTAGAGCATTTGTTACTGTGGTCGTGGATCGAATTTTACTCAAAACACTCGAGAGAACGGGCAATGCTGACTAAACGGGCTCGACACTAGAGCATTTAGATCATTAGATAGGAATTGGAATGATTGCAGCGAAAAATAATCTAAAAGACTTGCTTGGCGCTTTGGTTCTGGCAGTGGCAGGGCTTCTGCTCGGTGGATGTGGGGATTCGTCGTCTGCGCAAGACCCGCAGACAACACCACCGAAAGTTGCACTCATAATGAAGTCTTTGGCCAACGAGTTTTTTGTCAACATGCAGCGTTCGGCAGAAGCGCACCAGAGTCAGCAGCCTGAGGTCTATACGCTGGTTGCCAACGGCATCAAAAACGAGAGCGATTTGGCGCAGCAAGTTGCGCTTGTCGATCAGATGCTTGCTCGGGGCGTTGACGCCATCGTTATTGCTCCTGCGGATTCCCGTGCGTTAGTTCCGGCCTTAGTCAGAGCCCTGCGAGCGGGTATCCATGTCGTGAATATAGACAACCGCTTGGCGACTGACGTGTTGGCTGAGTACGATGTGCAGATCCCATACATTGGGCCGAGCAATCGTGAAGGTGCACGACTTGTCGCCGAATACGTTTTAGCCCAGCACGAACCCGCGAGTGAGGTGTTTATCTTGGAGGGTATTCCCACTGCAGCCAACGCGAAACAGCGCAAGGCTGGGTTTGAAGACGCGATTGCAACAGCGGATATGACCTTAGTTGACAGTCAAAGCGCTGCCTGGGATCAAACTCAGGCCGCCCAAGTTACCGCTGCGGTGCTGAATCGATACCCAAATCTGCGCATTATTCTTGCGGCCAACGACAACATGGCTCTAGGCGCGGCCAGTGCGGTGAATCTTGCCGACCGTCCTGATGTCAGTATTGGCGGTTTTGACAACATTAGCGCCGTACATCCGCTTATGCGCGAAGGTCGAATCGAAGCCACAGTAGAACAATATGGTTCACAGTTCGCTATCTTTGGCATTGAGTTCGCGTTAGAAATGATCGCGGGTAATGCACAAATGACCGACCGCACCACCGCAGTGAAGTTGGTAACGCCAGCGGATTTGGATCAGTAGTGTGGGTCTGCAGATCCGTGATCTTTGTAAAGACTATGCGTCACCGGTATTGCGCAATCTGGACTTGCAGGTCGCTGCGGGCGAAATTCACGGCATTGTGGGCGAAAATGGCGCGGGCAAGTCGACCCTGCTAAAAATTCTCAGCGGCTTAACGTTACCGGGGGCAGGCGCAATTGTTCTCGACGGCGAACCACTGCTGACGAAAAATCCACAAGCGGCGCATCGCGCTGGCATATCGCTTTGCAGTCAGGAACTTAGCCTGATCGACAACCTAAGCGTAGCGGAAAACGTTAGTTTGCGGGCCTTACCTGGGCGCTTCGCGTTAGACAGGGCAGCGTTAGCGACGCGATGCCGGGATCTGTTAAGTGAGTTCCAACTCAACCTCGCGCCGGGCACCTTGGTGGGTAGCCTTAACCTCGCCGAACGGCAAATAGTAGAGCTCGCCAAAAGCTTAAATGTTCAGGCGCGGTTACTGCTGCTCGATGAACCCACATCGGCACTGAACGATCAGCAGGCTCAAACGCTGCATAGAGTTTTGCGCGAGCGGGCTAAGAGCGGCGCATCAATACTGTATGTCTCTCATCGGCTCAACGATGTATTGAACCTATGTGATCATGTGTGGGTATTACGCGATGGCGAAGTGGTGCACCACGCGCCCTCCAGTCAGCTAACCACTGTGCAATTGATCCGCCATATGTCGGGAGACCACGCAATAACTCAGCGGCGCAAGGATGAGGGCAGAGATCCCGGCCCGATCCATTTATCGGTACGCAATCTATTGACCGAAAAAATGCGGCAGCCGGTTTCTCTTGACTGTCACCGCGGCGAAATTTTTGGTCTTGCCGGATTAATGGGTGCGGGACGTACCGAATTGTTGGAGGCCATTTACGGTCTCGTTCCGCGTTCCAGTGGCTCGGTGGTTCTTTGTCGTGACGAAGACCGCGTAGATCTATCGTCGGTTAACGTAGCCATCAAATCGGGTGTTGGTATGGTGCCGGAGAATCGTGCCAGTCACGGGATCTTTAAAGGGCTGGCGGTGGCATTTAATACCACCATCTCTGAACTAGGGCGTATCGCTACTCGGCATTTGTTAAAACCCCGGCGCGAGACAGCGGCTGTGGAGAAATTAATTCAACGGCTGAATATTAAAAGCGAGGGTCTCAATCAGCCGATTGAAGCACTCAGCGGTGGCAATCAGCAGAAGGTTGTTTTGGCGCGGTGGTTGCATCGTAAATGTTCTTTATTACTGCTCGACGAGCCTACTCGTGGTGTCGATATTGCGGCAAAGCTGGCGATTCATGACTTGTTACGCGAGTTGCGCGATCAGGGTCTTTGTGTGGTTATCGCGTCATCGGAACTGCAAGAATTACTGGCCCTATGTGACCGTGTTGCAGTGATGTCATCGGGGCACTTGTTGCGCACCTTTGAGCGTGAGGAGTTCAATCAAGATGAGATCCTAGCGGCTGCATTTTCCACCCACAATTCTGCTCAGGTAGCCTGATATGTTCACTGTGCTGCTGCGCTGGATAAACCAATATTTGGTGCTGGTCTCGCTGTTGGTGATTCTTGCAACCTTCGCGCTTGCGGCAGAAAACTTTTTATCATTTGCGACTTTTTCGGCGATCTTAAACCAATTGCCAGCGCTGACATTAGTCACAGTGGGGATGACCTTCGTGCTTATTTGTGGCGGCATCGATCTGTCAGTGGGTTCGGTGCTTGCGCTAAGTTCGGCGGTAATTGGCGTCAGTGTCGCGGCCGGATTCTCCATTCCTGTGGCTGCTCTCGCCGGTGTAACTGCCGGTGCTATTGCCGGATTGGTCAATGGATTGTTGGGCAGCTATCTCCGGTTGCCGGTATTCATCGTTACCCTAGGCATGTTGGAGGCGGCGCGGGGCGCGGCATATCTAATCACCGATTCGCAAACCGTATATATCGGCAGCGCTATTCAGGGGTTAGTGCAGCCTATCTCCTGGCTTGGGCTTACCCCTGCATTTTTATGCGCTCTGGTGGTCGTGGCTGTTGCGCATTTTGTGCTCACCTCGACCGTGTTTGGTCGACATGTGATCGCTGTGGGTACCAACTCGGAGGCCGCGCGCATGTCAGGGATCGATCCCAAGCGCACGTTACTGGTCGTGCTGTGTTTATCCGGTACTCTGGCTGGCCTTGCGGGTTTGATGAATGCCGCCTATTTGGGGTCAACGGATCCAAATGCTGGATCTGGGCTTGAACTAGCCGCCATTGCTGCGGCGGTGATTGGTGGTACAAGTCTCATGGGCGGGCGCGGTTCGATCTTCAGCGCCTTCATCGGCGTGTTGATTATTGCAGTGTTGCAGAACGGGTTGGCACAGATTGGTGTGTCCGAGCCTTTTAAGCGTGTGGTTACTGGCGTGGTGATTGTGCTGGCTGTTGTGCTGGATCGCTGGCGCGCTGACCGCGCATTTTAGCGCGGGTGTACGAAGCCGAAATTTGGTAGCGTTGAGCGTGGGAAACTAACGGGGAAAGGAGGATTCATATGCGAGGCTTTAGTTCAAAAAAGCTGGCGTCCACGCTACTTTTGCTGATTGGCTGCTCATCTTTCAGCGCCAAAGCTGACGAGTTATCAATTTCTCGATCGGACTATCAGCAGAAATTGCAGGGGTTTTGGTTGGGCCAAACCATTGCCAATTGGACCGGTATCGTCACGGAAATGGACAAAATCGGTGGCTCGGGCGTCGCGGGAAAATTTTATACGCGAGAAGACTGGGGCACCCAAGATTTGCCGAATATCGGCGGTTCCACATTTCCAAGATTGTCGCTAACCATTGACTGGGTTTATCGCGGGCCCAATGAAATATGGGGTTCGGACGACGACACTGATATTGAGTACATCTATCAGCATCTGCTTGCGACCCACCAAACATCACTGCTCACGGGTGAGCAAATTCGGGACGGGTGGTTAACGCATATATATGACGAGCGCAACTCACCGCTAAAGAATACTGCTGGTAAGGGCGAAAATTTTCTATGGGTCTCCAATCAGCGTGCTCATGATCTTATGTTGGAGGGCGTAGTGCCGCCGGCGACCAGTGACCCAAAGCTCAATGAGCATTACGACATGATCGATGCGCAGCTGACCACTGAGATCTTTGGTCTGTTTGCGCCCGGTAGGCCTGATGCGGCTTTGAAGATGGCCTACCTGCCAATCCGCACGACGGCACGGGCGGAGGCCGCGCTGGCCTCTGAATTTTATATTGTCATGCATGCCCTAGCTTCTGTAGTTGACCCGAAACTTTCGAGAAAACAGCAGCTGGAGTGGATGTCTGAGCAGGCTCGAGGTTACCTTCCGGATCAGTCGGTTTCCGCGCTTATGTATGACTTCGTGAAGAGCCGCTACGAGGCAGGTATACCTTGGGAACAGGCTAGAGATGAGGTGTATCAGAGGTATCAAGTTGAAGAGCAAGATGGTTATGACATCACCTCGCGTAATTTAGGCTGTAACGGATGTGTTTCTGCCAGCATCAACTTCGCGGCCAGTTTAGTGAGTTTGTTCTTTGGCGAAGGCGATTGGCAGGAAACGGTTAAAATCGCTGTGTTGGCGGGTTGGGATTCCGACAATCCGGCAGCAACTTGGGGCGGTCTGTTGGGATTCATGGAAGGTCAGGAAGGTATAGAACAGATCTTTGGCCGCGAATTTTCCGGGCGCTACAACATTCACCGCACGCGTACCGGTTTTCCTGTGTCCAACGGGGTCGATAATTTTGTAGATATGTCAGCAACGGGCCTGCAGATTATTGATCGTGCCGTGGTTGAGGAAATGGGTGGGCGTATTGCAGCCGACACCTGGATCATTCCTGCGCAGGGGGGGTAGTACACCGTCGCGTTCCCCTAATAAGCGCGGATGTGTGCGCTTAGGTTTTGTCCAGGGCGATCACGGTTGCTCTGGCGCCTTGCTAGCACTTATTTTCCCAATACTAGAAAGAGGAGCATGTTATGCAGCAACGACTACTTGGGCAGGCAAAAACCCCGGTGTCAGCCATGGGCTATGGCGCCATGTCATTCAGTGACTTTTATGGCCCCACCGATGATGACAAGTCTTATGCCATCCTCGACCGCTGTTTAGACCTTGGTATTACCCATATCGACACCTCGAATGTTTATGGGCTGGGCCGGTCGGAGCACCGCATCGGTGCCTATCTGGCGAAGCAAGGTAAACAGGCTCAGGATTTTTTTACCATTGCTACTAAGGCGGGTATCACCAGTAAGCCCGATGGAACTCGTCACTTTGACAATACTCTGGCGCACTTGGAATCCGAATTGGATAAATCCTTGCAGCGTCTGGGCGTTGAGCAGGTTGAATTGCTCTATGTGCATCGGCGGGACGCGAGTGTGCCGATCGAGGAAGTGGCCGAATCGCTGGCGATGCTGGTAAAAAAAGGTAAGACGCGGCAGATTGGGTTTTCTGAAATAGCGCCTACATCTCTTGAGGTCGCTAACGAGGTGCATCCGGTAGCTGCTGTGCAGTCCGAGTATTCGCTGGCAACACGCTCGCCGGAAATGGGTCTGGTGCAAAAAACTGCCCAGCTTGATGCAGCGCTGGTGGCATTTAGCCCCATTGGTCGCTCGCTACTAACGGACAATCCGTTATCTTTTGAGGCCTGCCAAAATCTGACCTTTATGAAAATCAATCCGCGCTTTCAGCAAGACACTTATCCGCGGAATATTGAGGCCTCCAGTGGTTTCCGTGCGCTGGCTGCGGAAATGGGTATCTCCACCTCAGGTCTGGCAATCGCCTGGTTGCTTGCGCAAGGCGACCACGTATTGCCAATCCCCGGTACTCGCTCGGTGGCGCATCTCAATGAGTTGGCTGCGGGCGTTGACCTGAGATTAAGCACAACAGATTTGGCGGCAATAGAAAGTGTCCTGCCTATCGGCTGGTGTCATGGCGACCGCTATGCCCATGGGCAATGGAAAGGACCTGAAAAATATTGTTGAGCGCGGCAAAATTATACCCCTTACTTAATACGCCATAAGACGGAGCATTAACAATGGAACTCGTAAGCAGATCGGATGATTCAGGTATTGCTATTCTCAGTCTCAATCGACCGGATATGTTGAATGCGTTGAGTCCTAGTTTGTTCAATGAGCTTAGGGCGCATATCGACGCTATTGCAGAGCAAACCGAAACAGTAGGTTGCGTCATCGTGCGTGGTGAGGGACGGTCATTTTCTGCGGGTAACGATCTCAAAGCCATTCAGTCGGGCGAAAGGCCGCCTTCTACGCATTTTCAGGCCGAAACACTTGATGCGATTGAGCGCTTGCCCCAGCCGGTAATTGCGGCCGTACAAGGACACTGCTACACCGGCGCTCTGGAGTTAGCCATCGCCTGCGATTTGTTGATTGCCGCAGACAATGTGCGGTTTTGTGATACCCATGGTAAGTGGGGGATGTCGCCGACTTGGGGAATGAGCCAGCGCCTGCCCAGGCGGGTGGGTTTGCTCGCAGCCAAAGAAATGATGTTTTCTGGCAGGGTGATTGGTGGCGAGGAAGCGGTCGCCATGGGTTTAGCAAATCGCTGTGTTGCTGAAGGGGATTTATTGCTAGAGGCGGTTGCCATGGCAAAGAGCTTCTTGGGCAACTCTTGGTTTACTCTGCGTGCCGATAAAATGCTTATTAACGGCGGTTTGGATAACACATTGCAGGAGGGGCTAGCCTGGGAGCGGCAAAATAGTCCCGGTCGCGGGCCTGATATGGAAGAGCGGTTACGCGAGTTTGCCAAGAAATAGTATAGGCGCGTGTGGGTGGGATCTTTTGATTATCGCTATTCACCAAATTAATTGTGTTAGGCATGCATTTGACTGATACATTGCGTGCTTGAAAAAAGGAGGATACATGTCGATAAAGATAGATCCAGTAAGCGGGTTAAAAGTCTTTAATACTCGTGCTGCGAAGGCGTCGGAAAAAATTACTGGTAAGGGTTATTCCACCATTACTGATGAGGCGCTTAAAACCTTACCTCCAGAGCCGGTTGGCGCCGTGTTCGACGCAGAAGAGCAGGCCAAATATAAAGCGTTTAAAGAGGCTCGAGCCGGTGCTGCCGACTACATCGAAATGAAGGGTGAGTTTAGTCGCTACCTAGAAGATGTTTATTCGGCGGACCCAGTACCGCGCGACGCACTAACTGACGAATGCGATGTGCTCGTTGTCGGCGCCGGATTTGCAGGGCTATTGCTGTGGCATAAGCTGCGAAAGGCAGGTTTTGAAAATGTTCGCTTTTGTGAAAAGGGCGGCGACGTGGGCGGTACTTGGTATTGGAATCGCTACCCCGGTATTGCTTGTGATGTTGAGTCGTACAGTTACCTGCCATTGCTCGAGGAGATGGATTACATCCCGTCGATGAAATTTGCCGCGGGCTTCGAAATTATGGAGTACTGCCAAAAAATGGCAGAAAAGTTTGGTTTCTATGATAAGTGCCTTTTTCACACCACAGTGGAAAAAACTGAATGGGATGAAGCCAGTACGCGCTGGACTGTGCACACCGACCGTGGTGACGCCATGCGCGCCAAGTTTGTGGTTCTCGCCAATGGCATCCTTACAACGCCTAAGCTAGCGCGCATTGATGGCATGCAGTCATTTGCCGGCGACTCTTTCCATACTTCGCGTTGGGATTACAACATCGACCTTAAGGGTAAGCGGGTTGGTATCATCGGTACCGGCGCGACCGCCGTGCAGGCGGTCCCTGAGTTAGCAAAAATCGTCAAAGAGTTGTGCGTTTTTCAGCGCACGCCCTCATCAATCGATGTCCGCGACCAACGTGAAACGTCCATGGAAGAGTTTGAAGAGTGGGCGAAAGAGCCGGGTTGGGCAAAAGCGCGCCGGGCGCGTTTTGCAAAAATTTCCCAGGGTCGCACAGCGATGAAAGCCAACGATGACTATCTGGCGGGTCGTGTTGATGATTTTCGTGACCGCAAGCAACATGCGGAGCAAATAAGTCCTGAAGAGTTGGTGCAGAAACAACTCGACAGTAATTTCCGTATCATGGAGCAGATTCGCGCTCGGGTGGACGCTATCGTAGAAGATCCGGTTACAGCGGCGGCGCTGAAGCCCTACTACCCATACGGTTGCAAACGACCAACATTTCACGACGAATATTTGCCAACTTTTAATTTGCCCCATGTGCATCTCGTTGATACCGCGCCCAGAGGGGTGAGTGAAATCAACGCACGAGGGGTGGTTCATGATGGCAAAGAGTACCCGTTAGATGTCTTGATTTACGCGACAGGCTTTCAGTGGATGGCAACCTCTACCTTCAATATGATCGTTGGCAGGGAAGGCCGCACGTTGCGCGATAAATGGCAGGAGGAAGGCACAAAAACGTTCCTTGGATTGCACAGTAAGGGCTTTCCTAATTTGTTTTTGATTTCTGGCCCGCAGGGCGGAGGCGGTAGCTTTAATTTCACCAATGCCATCGAAGAGCATGGTGACTATGTGGTCTGGCTGCTTGAAACCATGCGCGATCAAGGCAAAGGGGTGGTGGATGTAGAGGCTGAGCACGAAGATACTTATGCCAAACATTGTCGCGAAGCCGATCAGTTGACGCGCCCATTGCGCGACTGCATTACTTATTACAATGGCCATGGCGAAGCCGAGCCGGGAAGTCTGGCCTATTACGGTGGCGGTACTTGGCATAAATATCGAACCCGTGCACAAGAGACTTTAGAACCGTATATTTTCGATTAACTCGGAAAATTTGGTGTTGCTGCAGGCTTTGATCGTGATCTGATGACGCGATCGATGTGCCGTGGCTAATGGAAAACCAATCTTAAAAGTGCGCTGGGTCTAGGCTAGACTCAGCGACTAAATCCTCTATTGCTAGGAATAATAGGAGTGAGTGAATATGCGTTCAGCTCTGATTATGGCGATCTGCTGTATTTTCGTGGCGGCCTGTGAGCAGCCGGCGATGAAGCAGGACACTGTGTTTACATACCCGGATACCGAGCAAGATCCTGTTGTGGATGTCTACTTCGGTACCGAAGTCACCGATCCTTACCGCTGGCTAGAGGACGATATGAGCGCCGCGACCGGTGCCTGGGTCGACGCGCAAAACGCCGTGACATTTACTTATCTCGATACGCTGCCGCAAAAACAGGCATTCGCGAAAAGTTTGGCAAGGCTTTTGGATTATGAGCGTGAGAGCGCGCCGGTCGACGAGGGCAAGTACACTTACTTCCGGCGTAATTCGGGTTTACAAAACCAAGCGGTCGTATATCGCCTCAATGCTGCGGGTGAAGAAAGCGTTTTTATTGACCCCAACACCTTGTCCGAGGACGGCACGACCTCTATCGCTGCGTTGTCGTTTGCCAAGTCAGGAAACTTGGCGGCGTATCAGAAAAGTGAGGGTGGCGCGGATTGGCGTAGCGTCGAAGTTATTGATACCGAATCCCTCGAAGTGATCGACCAAATCGACGACGTTAAATTCAGCGGTCTAGCGTGGCAGGGCGAGCAGGGGTTCTACTACTCCCGCTACGACTCGCCCGAGGGCAATGAGCTAACCGCTAAAACAGATCACCATCGTCTGTACTTTCATCAATTGGGCACACCACAATCTGCTGATCGGGTAGTGTTTGGTGACGGCGTCGAAGAAAAATATCGCTATGTCTCTGGGTATGTCACTGAAGACGAGCAATTTCTGGTGGTCTATGCGAGTAATACCACATCGGGAAACCGCCTGTTCGCAAAGGATCTAACCGAGCCTGATTCAGAGCTGGTGATCATCGCAAGTGATGAAACAGCTGATGTCAGTATTGTTTTCAGTCAGGACGGAACTTTGTTCGCGGAAACTAATCGATCCGCACCGAACAGTCGCTTGGTTAAATTTCAGTTAGATGCTCCACAGCAGTGGCAGGATGTGATTGCCGAAACGGAGCATGTGTTAAGTGTCTCAGCGGCGGGAGGTCAGTTTTTTGCGCAGTATATGGTGGACGCCATTTCCCAAGTGAAGCAGTTTTCTCTCGACGGTCAGTTGGTGCGCGAAATAGCCTTGCCGGGTCCCGGCGATGCAGCGGGATTCAACGGTAAGGCTAACGATACGACGGTGTACTACAGCTTCGACAACTACAAGACTCCCAGCACTCTGTTTAAGTTGGATATTGCGAGCGGTGAGTCGTCAATCTACCGTCCTTCAAAAGCGCCCTTTGACAGCGACGCCTACGTATCCGAACAGGTGTTCTTCAAGTCGAAGGACGGCACCGAGGTGCCGATGATCATTACTCATCGTGCTGATCTTGACCCTGAGCGAGTGCACCCGACGATTTTGTACGGCTATGGCGGCTTCAATATTAGTCTCACGCCAAGTTTCTCCAGTGCGATGGCTGCCTGGCTTGAGGCAGGTGGTGTATACGCGGTGCCAAATCTTCGCGGCGGCGGAGAATATGGCAAGGCCTGGCATGACGCGGGTACCCAGATGAATAAACAAAATGTGTTCGATGATTTTATCGCGGCTGCAGAGTATCTAATTGCCAATGGCATCACCGATGCCCAGCACTTAGCGGTGCGTGGCGGCAGTAATGGCGGCTTACTGGTGGGTGCTGTAATGACCCAGCGGCCAGATCTCATGGCGGTGGCGTTACCCGCAGTAGGGGTGCTGGATATGCTGCGCTACCACACGTTTACCGCGGGCGCTGGTTGGGCATACGACTACGGCACAGCCGAGCAATCCAAGGCCATGTTCGATTATTTGTTGGGGTATTCACCGGTGCACAATGTCCAAGGGGGCACCGAATATCCAGCGACCCTGGTGACCACGGGCGATCATGATGACCGAGTGGTGCCTGCGCATTCATTCAAGTTTGCAGCGCACTTACAGGCAAAGCAGGGCGGTTCAGCGCCGGTGATGATTCGCATAGAAAAAGACGCCGGTCATGGCGCCGGCACCCCGACGGAAAAAATCATCGATCAGTACGCTGATTTATTTGCCTTTGCGATGGCGAATATGGGGCCAGACCTCTAGTCAAAGCTACTTGCAAAGATTCAGGCAGGGCTGTCCGGACACAGTACAAAGACCGCGAGTATGTTGTGCTCAGCGTGGAATATCCTCTGCTGCGGTTTGATGAGGCTGGCCGGACAGTTCAACCAAGCGGACGTTTAAATCTTTCAGCAATTCGACATACCCTGTGCAAGCCTTATAAAACTCATCCATCTTTGCGTATATGATCTGCGGATCGTCAAATAGCTCGTGGTCCTCAGAGAGTTGTCGCACGAGCGCCCGTTGACTCTCATCCAGACTGCTTAACTCCGAAGAAATACGAAAAACTCGTCGACCCAAAACTACCAGAGAATTTTTTGCTTCGACTATTTGGTCTGCTAGGTCCGATGCTGATAAATCTGCCAACGCGCTTCCTTTCTTGCAAATGATAACTATTTGTATTTAGGATACTACAGCCTGCGGAGGCTGAACAATAATGTTGAAAACCAGGCTGCACGGTTTTTAGCGCACTCATGGTTGATCGTTTTGGAGGACCTGTGTCGCAACAATTCACTTTTTTGAATATTGATATGTCTCGCTGGACCTTGATCTATGGGCTTTGGCTGATCACGTGGGCGACAATAGTTTCGCTTAGCTCTGGCTCTACATCGCTCACCTCTTGGATTCCGGCCATGCTTGGGGTGCCTATTCTGGTAATGGGTGCGTTGTGCTTAGTGCTCCCGGCACGGCGAAAAGTTTGGATGCACATTGCCATATTGTTTGGGCTGGTGGCTTTTTTAGGCGGTTTAGATTTTTTTCGCGGTATCTTTTCGGGCGGCGATGCGTTTGCTAATCCGGCTGCCGGAGCCTCTAAATTAATGTTGCTGATTTCGGGCGCTTTATACGTTTTCACTTGTGTGCGCTCATTTATTTGGGCGCGAGCAAATCCTCCGGCGTAATCCGAAGTGGTAAATCAGCTTTCTTTTTGCCACTTAATCTCTTTGTGAGACTGTAATGTCGATTCGTGTCAGATCTCTTGAGGTCATCAAAACTTGCGCGGTCAGCCCGCATTTGAAAAGAATAACGCTGTCCGGTGACGATCTGGCTGATTTTCCAACCGACGCTGAGAGCGGTTATGTAAAAGCCCTATTTCATCCCCAAGGGTTACCTGTTGTGGATGCAGACTCTGCTAAGGGCGCAGTTAAAAGGTCATACACGGTAAGGGCATTTAGAGCGGAGACGTGTGAACTGGACATTGACTTCGTATTGCATGGAGATTCCGGACCAGCGTCTGCGTGGGCGACCGCTGCTAGTAGGGGCGACACATTAGCCATTGCAGGGCCAGGCCCAACAAAGCTTGCGGATGCAAAAGCGGATTGGTTTGCATTCTTTGGCGATCTCAGTGCGCTTCCCGCGATTTCGGTAAATTTGCAGCGCTTACCTGAAGACTCGGTGGGTTTTGCTTTCTTAGAGGTGCCCTCGACAGAAGACAGTGTTGATTTAGTAAAACCATCGGGTGTGCAGGTTGAATGGATTGTTAATGCAAATCCCATGGTCTATTCGGGCGAACTTTTTCAGCGACTGGAGACCTTAGCTTGGCTGGATGGTGCGCCGTATATCTGGGTTGCGGGTGAATTCGAATTAATGCGAGCAGCGCGAAAAAAACTGAAGCCCTTGAAGTCTGATGTTCAGGGTTCATACGTCAGTAGTTACTGGAAAATCGGAGCAACGCAAGAAGGGTTGCAAAAAGCTAAGGCGCTCGAGGAAGTCAAGACTAGGTTGGGTATGAGCTAGGGTGATTGTTCATTTTGGTAGTGCCGTGCGGCGGTTGCCCAGTGTTTTTAGCGTTTGTCAAAAATGTCGTTTAGAAGATGAAAGGAGAGCATTTTGTCTAAGATTGATCGGGAGGTTAGGGCAGAAATAATCGAGCATATGAATAGCGACCATCCCGATGCGGTGCTCGCCTATCTGCATCATTTTGCTGGGCTGCGAGAAGCAGAGTCCGCGCAGATTATAGACGTTAACGATACTTCGATACTCATTGAGCGAGATCACGGCGACGGAACAACCCCCAACAAAGACAACCTCGTTGAGGTCGCGCTGTCAGAGCCGATATCGAATATCAAGGACGCTGAGAGAGTGATGGTTATGATGTTCTTCGAAGCTAGGGCAGCGCTCGCTGCTCAAGAGCCGTAGTTCCAAGACGTAACGGTATAATCGGCCACCTTGATATACGCGGCACCCTCGCTCACGGACTGCGGTAGGTTGTCTTCAGGCACGCCGCGTTGTCGAGCTGCCAACTGGTGGAGTGACAATCTTTCCTCTGGTTCTCGCACAATAGTCGCAGTGCCTCTCAGCAAGACGCCTTTGATGTCGCTCATTGTTGATCCGCTTTCAAGGCAAAGCGAGACCTTGGGGTTGCGTTCGACGTTGCGTATTTTTTGAGTGTGGTCCTTGCACCCGAGATAGATCTTTGTGCCGTCGCGAAAGTAGCCCAAAGGCACACTGTGGGGAAAGCCGTCGGCGCCAATGGTAGTTAAAATGATCCAGCCTGGCTTGCTGTCGATGAATTGTTCTAGCTCTGTTTCGCTCATTGCTCTTTGCATGAATATTCCGTGTTAATCGCGCTGAAAAATAGAATTTGCACTTACAATCCTAAATACAAATCATTATCATTTGCATTATAGTATACTGCAGTTTGTCGCATTGCCTAAGTGTCACTTGATTACCTATGAGGAGCAAATCAGATGAAATTCGCGTTCGGTCTCGCCCTTATTTTCTCTAGCGGGCATGCGCTTGCCCACGACGGTCCATTATTGTCCATGGCTCATGCAGATCTCTGGGGGATGTGGCTAATTGCCATAGCAGCGCTGCTGATGAGTCTCAGCGTTGCGATTGCAGTCCGTATAAAAACACTGCCGCAACCGCCGATAGACAAGGACGCGCTGGCCCTTAAGGTGGTGGGACATAAAGATTTTGGCAGCACACCGGTGGTGCGGAGTATCGGCAATGCTTAAATTGAGAGGTGTTGCCGCGCACTGTGATATCCCCTGCAAAATATACGATCCGGCTGTGGCGCAAGTGTCTGCTCTAAGCGTGGTTCGCCTGATGGATATCATTGCAGAGGTAGGGACCCCAAAAACACCGGATGAAAGTGCGAAACTCGCCCGAGTGGTTATGGAGAAAGAGCAACAAGCCGGTATTGTGAAAACCGAGGTGACCATCATTTGGGGTGATTTCTTTAAAGCCCCTCAGGTAGAGGCGAATCCCGGCGTTCACGACTTGGTGCATCGAATCATGCAGGCGGGTTCTGCCTGTAAGCAGGGCATTGATCGAGCGGATGGCGAAAACTTAGTGACCTTGGTCAACGAGTTCGCCCAAATGTTCTGGCAAAGCAAAGGCCTCGAGACCCAAACTGTGCTGGCACCGTATCCCCCGGAGTTGCCGATCTGTCAGCCCGTATTAGAGCGTGCCTGAAGTTTTTCGCGTCCACGGCACGAGCATGCTGCCGACATTGCGCCCGCAAGACCTAGTGTTAGTGTTAAAAAACTTGCAATTGGTCAACGGTGACGTCGTTGTGGCGCACGTGGCCCCGGTCGGGTTGGTAGTCAAGCGCTTGCGCTTGTCGCCGGATGGCCAAGTGAGTCTTTACGGAGATAACCCGGAAGCAACGTCTAGCGTTTGCGACCGTCCAATAAGCCTCGAAAGTATATTGGGCCGAGTCCTTTTGCGAATCCGCAGTCCGTTATCCGTTGGCCTTGTCTGAGTAATTTCAAACACAGAATAGTCCTAAGACGAATATAATGAGGGACCAAAAGGAGAAGATATGAAAACAATAACACGCTTGGCTTTAGTCTTTACAACAGCCATTTTTTCGCAAGCTGCATTCGCAAACGACTGTACGGTTGACGTTGAAGCGGGCGACGCCCTGAGCTTCAGCACCCCAAAAATTGAGATACCAGCAAGCTGCGCGAATGCAACAATAAACTTTAAGCACACTGGGAGATTGCCCGCGGCAGCGATGGGTCATAACTGGGTGCTGGCTAAAACAGCCGATCTTCAGCCGATCCAAAACGACGGCAACGTCGCTGGAGCTGCGGGCGGATATCTGAAGGCTGACGATCCACGCGTCATCGCTGCTACAGCGATCATTGGCGGTGGTGAATCTACGAGCGTGACCTTTGCAACAGCCGGCCTAAATGCTGGAGATGCTTACAGCTTTTTTTGTACTGTGATGAGTCACTCTGTTGTTATGAAAGGAACGTTCGCTCTGAAGGGGTAACCGCCCGGGGGCCCTGACCTATACAACAACTCACAGGCAGGTTGGCCACGTTACTCAGCACCGGCGGCATCACTATTTGAATGCAGGATGGAATGGATTGATGAAAGGAACAAAGTGCGAGCCGATCTTGACTAAGCTCGATGTGCGATGGGTCATGGTGCTCGCGCTGATGGTTTGTAGTGCATCGTCTATGGCCGCCAATGCCATTGCTAACGAATCGTCTCAGCAGCAAGATACGAGACGTTTTACATACTCTTGGCAGTTTCACTCAGACAGTCAGTTAGCGCCGCGTGGGGGCACGACCAGAGGTGCTGGGGTAACAAGAGCGCCGCAGCCTAATGCGGCATGGCTAGGCCTTACCGAAGACGGCTTAAGTGCTTACGAGCGCGATCGTCTGGCAATTTTGGCCATGGCTGGTGAGTATCAAGCGTCCTTCGATTTTATCGAAACCATTGGTTTTGAAGATGGCTATGTGCCGAAAGCGCCCTACCAGTCATGGGGTACCGAGTATATTTTTGTAGTTGAAGATCGCGGGCCATTCATAAGCCTTCAACACATTCTTGTCATGATCGTGCAAATGCCTGATGGCTCAATGTCGGAGCCCATGACGATGAAACATTGGCGCCAAGACTGGACTTTTGAAGACACCGAAATGAATGTTTTCGTTGGCAATAACACCTGGGAGCCAAAGTCTATTCCAGCAGCGGTGGCTGCAGGTACATGGACTCAGACGGTATATCAAGTAGACGATTCACCGCGCTATGAATCGTTTGGTGAGTGGGTACATAAAGCGGGTACATCCTTTTGGCAGAGCGGTCAGACTCGGCGACCGGTGCCAAGGCGTGAAACTAGTGTGCGCAAAGACTACGACTATTTACTTGGCACCAACCGCCATACCATTACCCCGCGTGGGTGGATACAAGAAGAAGACAATCTCAAGGTGCATCTGTTAAAGAGTCCTGCGAAAAGTGGAGATCCGGAGGTGGTGCTGGCGCGCGAGGCGGGTCTTAATAGGTATGAAAAGATCGTTGATTTCGACTTCTCCCCAGCTAGGGCTTATTGGGCCAGCACCGAACGATTTTGGGATGCGATTAATGCCCGTTGGCGGCAAATACTTGGCGATAACAAGGGTTATCGACTTGAGAAACATCAAGGCCAGTCATTTTTGATGAGCGTATTGCTAGAGGGCGATCGTGTATCTCGCACCGAGGTGGCCGATGAGGAAATTGAGCAATTCGCTGACCAGTTATTTCAGCGATTCGTCAAAGTTGAAGACCGATAAAAGCCGCAGCGCACGTCTCTGATTTATATCCTACGCCAAGGGCCTGCCTGTTAACTGGCTAAAAACCGTTGCATATTAGCAACGGCACGTGATCCGGTTTCAAATACAGACGCATCTGTTGTGCGTCGAATTACGCTAAAGCCGTCGAGGCGTGCGTCGACTAGCCATTGCATCAGTTCTTCGTCCTGATTCCAGAGAATACTATTCAGCGTATTGGCAAGGGTTACTCGAATAAAGTCCTGGTCTGTATCCGGATGTGGCACAACGTTGCATACCGCGTTTTTCTCGGCATCGTCTTTATAGGTCACCTCGGCATGAGCGATAAAGGCCGCACTGAATACCTGTTGGCAGAATCTTACGGTTTGTAAGGTGATGCGCTGATTTTGGAAAATTGCTTGCGGCGGACGCTTTGCCAAACCGTCTGCAGAGCAGTCGATGTATGCGGTGCCTTCGGGTAATGCATACGTACCCTCGGTCAGTTCAAGGCCGTTTGCATGAATACGCTCAACATGACCCATACGGACAACGTTTTTGACTCGCTGTAGCTGGGTAAACTCCGTAGGTGTGACCGTTGCACAACGGTACATCGACGGCCAGACCTCCGAATCTAGGCGCCACAGGATGCCGGCGGCATTGAGGCGTGCAAACATGTCCTCAGGGGTCGCGGACTCTGAGATTTCAATCATCTGGCGTAAAAATGATTCCTGGCTCTTGAGCGCTAATTCGCCTGGTTGAATGTTCGTCCGATTTAGAATCCAACTGTCGCGGGGCCGCACCCAGTGAATCTTTTGTGCATCTACGTCGTTAGCGAGCAGCCATAAAACCGCGTCCATAGCGGTCTTGCCGCCGCCAATGATCGTATAGATACGGTTAGGACCTGCAACCTGTGGCAGGGCATTGATGGGGACGCAGAGAGCGCCCTCGTCAACCGCGTAATTTGGATCCCGTGTGGCGGGCACTTGCACCTGCATATAGCCGGCATCGACGTACTGGTCAGAGGTGATGTCTATGCTTGCGCCAGTAACCAGAGATACCACTTCGCCCTGTGCATTAACCTCACAGTTAGGAAAGTAGTGAACGCGGCCACTGGGTAAAAACTGTTCGCGCATGACACGGTCATAGTAAGCGCAAACCTCACCTTTAGAGGCTAGTTCATAAAGGCCTTTGTTCCAGCCAACTTTGTCGATGAGGTCGTCGCCGAGTGCGCGCGAATTAACACCGTAAAATGCGCTTGGCTGATGCAATCGAACAAAGGGGTAGGCATCATTCCAATGACCGCCAGGGGCCGCGCGCCGATCTACAAGGGCGATGGTTTTGTTGCTCTCGTGCAAGATAACATCGGCGAAGGCCATGCCCATGGCGCCAGCCCCGCTTACCAAGTAATCAACATGCAAGCTCATAAGTTCTCAATCGTGCCCATTTAATTCACGCTAGTCTTGCGCAAATAAGAAACGTTCGCAATGCGAGTGGGTGGTAAGTTCGTGCTTTTTGGCGACTTTTCATTCTGGGTGCCCGCGCTGTTTAGGCTAGCGCAACAGGACTTGATTGCTGACGAGTGATTGTCGCCCTCACAAGGTGTGAACGGACAGCTTTATGTCTCAGCAATTCGCCCAAGGCCAGCGCGAATGTCGCGCACTGCCAGTCCAATGGTCTGCTAACGATTTATATTTGCTTTTTCTACCTAGCCCGCTGCTGCGATGGAAGCGTCATCAGAGACAGCGTAGCCCCACCTCAAGTTTGTGCCGTTCG
>ERZ802819.544-NODE-544-length-25012-cov-14.09_pt1 | contig 25012 bp, 14 predicted proteins | sample MGYA00345647_ERZ802819 | MGnify/ENA primary metagenome ERZ802819 (study PRJEB30503, sample SAMEA104212355) | marine metagenome | biome: Westerlies Biome; feature: [SRF] surface water layer (ENVO:00010504) within the epipelagic zone...; material: water (ENVO:00002006)...
TTTGTTTTTTTTTATTTCTTTCTTTCTTTTTTTTTTTTTTTTTTTCTTTTTTTTTTTCTTTTTTTTTTCTGTCTTTTCCTTTTTTCTGTCTTTTTTTTTTCTGTCTTTTCCTTTTTTCTGTCTTTTTCTTTTTTTTTGTCTTTTTCTTTTTTCTCACTTTTCTTTTTATATTTTTTTAATTTATTACGTTTTTTTCGTGAATGATATCCAGCCACTCTATTAGATAAAATTCTAAAAGGCCTAAATCTTTCAAAGAGTCTCAATTTTTTAAAGGGTCTAGAGCTTTTAAAGGTACTTTGACTTTTAGAGGGTCTATAGATTTTATCAGGTTGATATTTTTTAACGGAAATAGATTTTTTTGAGTGTTTTCGTTTTAATGTTCTCTTTTTAGAATATTCTGTTTTTTGTGATATAGATTTAAATTCTTCGACAAACTCATATAAATTTTGATTTTTTCCACTGATTAAGCTAAATATTAACGATTTTAATTCTACATAATCAAATATAACTCCTCCTATAAGAAAAAATATATATGCTAATTTATTATAAACTATAAATAAATAATCAAATATTAACTTTGGCTCACTAAATTTCTCACATAATATTTTATATATTTTTAAAATCAATTCTTCTTCATATTCATTTGCATCATCATATGTTATTTCATTACTTGGACCTGTTCTAAATACTAAACCGCTTTTATCTATTATTTCTCGGATATTAATTTTAGAAGATATTTCTGATACACCACTTGGCGACCCTCCTCCATTATATCTCGGTCGTTTTCCAGTTCTTATCTTTAGACCAATTAATCCAGAAATATTAAAAAAACGCGTATATAGTGTTTCTGTTAAATTATCTGGATTGATAACTTTGGTACCTGTTATATTTGTACATGTACCATCAACGACTAATAATGTTGGTATTCTATCTTCTGTTTTTTTTTTTCTTAATGAAATAAATGGAATAACAAAAAAATTATGATTTAAAAATGTAACTTTCTCGCTATAATTATTTAATAATTCGGCGGATGGATTTTGTACATTTAATTGTGTATATTCTGTTTCTAAATCTTGATTTATTTTTTTAATACTTTCCACAATGTCATCAAACCCCATAGCCATATATTGTTTTTTAATATTAAGATTTGCAACTTCTAAAATTAAATTATTATCATAATAGTTCAATTCTGTATTAATTGTATTTGGCCCTGTAGTTAATGCATAATCTAATATTTTTAATATAGCTTGATTATTAGAAACTAAGGATGTATAAGTTTGTTCTAATACTTTTTTACATTTATCTTCAGGAGATATATCTTTTGGAATATATTGACGGATAGTTCTCAATCCACCTGTTGATCCACTCCATAATATTGATTGTATATCCAGATATTGACAAAGTAAATCTACTACTTCGTCTCCGGAAGTGATTACACAATTTACTTTATTAATTGTTTCTAAATGAACATTTAACCATATATAATAAACCAATACCTGCATAACATCACCCATTTCTTTAGAAATTATATCTTGAATTATTCCTCTCATATTTGTATCTGAAATATTTGCTACTATATTAGACGTTAATTTCAACATATCATTTATATTTTTATTTTTTTTTGGATTTCCTTCAAATGCTCTAGAATATGTTTTAATATTTGATTCTTTGGCTCCAGATCCAGATATGTCATTTCCCGATTGAACCGTTAATTTAAAATCATATTGTGCCTGTTTTCCACTTTCTCCATTAGTTTGTTTGGCCCACCATTCTGTTCCATTAAGAAACCCGAAATATTCTAAAAAAGAAGAATCAAATTTTAATTGTTTATTTTCTCCGGGCCATTGTTCGGTTGGTACCGAACGATCTAATGGATCTGCTATAGTTGCAAAAGAACTAATTAAATTAAATCCAGGAATGCAATAATCATGTGGTTTAAGACCGGATTCTTGAAAAATATAATCTAATTTTAAAGCGGCTGAAATACTAGCATTACGGGCCCACGAAGTAGGTATAAAACTATCAACATTATCAGCAATTATTTCATTTTTTAATTGTGTTAAATCACTCATTGTTGAATTAAAGGGTGGATCTGTTCCATAAATTCTTGTTATAATTTCACGCATACTTTCAGTTGAAACACTATATTCTGAAACAACACCATCTTTTAAATAATCTAATTTACGTATAAGTTTTTGCTTATTACCTAAAGATGTGCCCGATAATAATAATGTTGGTATGGGTACATTTTTTTCATTTCCATTATTATTTATAATAAAATTGTTTTTACTATCAACATAACTAACTTTAATCATATATTAATATTATATTATATAAAATATGATATTTTAGAAATATTATATTATTATTCCTTTTCTGTTAAATATACATTATCACATACTTTCTTAATTACTTTGTCTTTGCATTCTTCAACTGAACTCGTACATTTTCTTATTAAATCTATATATTGCACTTGTAATTTATCATCCTCCATATATTCTGGGTGTTTCTCTGTCCATTGTTTAATAGTTTTCATTTGTTTATGTTCCACTTTTTTTAATAAATCATTTATTAAGTCTTTTCTCTCATCTTTTTCCCATTCTTCATTTTTTATATAAAGAGTTTCTCTCTTCTTATCTGTACAATGAATAGGTCGTTCGTATAATGATAGTTTATTCATATTATCTATTATTATATTTGATAATCCTTCTCCCAACCCCTTATCCTTCGTGGTTAATAGATTCTTCATAGATACTTCTATTTTATCTATGAATTGATCCATAGAAATCGCATCTTTGCATTTTTCATTCAAAAACACATTTATGTTAAATCGTTGCTTTATATTATTGTGCGAATTTGTATCACCAATCTTGGGTATCAATTCTGTGATTTTAGTTATTAATAAATGATTCTCTTTCTTTATTTCTTTATTCTCTGTCATTAACTGTATTACCATCTCCTTAAAATCTTCTTTATCTTCGTGATTATGATTGCACGTTTTTTTGTGTTTTGATAAACTAGATTGGTGTTTATATTCTCGTCCACATAAACATATAAATTTATTATTTGATGTAAAATTGATGTAATTTTCTTTGCCATTTTTAGGATTTGTCAGTTTTTCATGTTTTAGGGTTAAAATATGTCTATTGTAGTCTCCTTTTTTACTGCATTTAAAGTTACAAGTTTCACATTTGAACAAATCTGATGTAATCGATGTAAAATTTTTAGCCATTTATAGTATATGTGGCTAAAAATTTTACATCTAAATCTTTTTAAAATAGTTAATTTCCAGATTTTTCAAAAAAAGTTATCATAACAAATTTTTCACGTAATTTTGAATTTAGCACCATTATGCTCTAAACCCAAAAATGCATATTTTGACTTTCTATAATAGTATATAAATATAGATTTTGGACATTTTAAAATGTCCATTTTCCAAAAAAAATACCTCTTATAGAAAAAGAGAAATTTGCACTTTTAAATATGGTGCAAATAAAAATGAAAATCAAAGATAAAAATACACGATATATGTATATAAATTTATATTGCATTATTTAAAATTATTTAATTTAATAAAATTAAATAACTTAAATAATTTAAACATATTGATTTAAATGATTTATAATGAATATACTAGAGAGATGTGATTTAATAAAAAAAAATAATATTCCATCAAAATATTCACCTGGATTTGTTGGCAAAGTATTCGAATATCATGAGAAATGTGAAAAAAATTTAGATGGAACGTTGCCTGTTATTATTAAACTAGAACCAGAAGAAAAGAAAAAGAAAAAATCAATAAATTAACCTCGGATAAATCTCGGATAAACCTCGGATAAATCTCGGATGTCGGAATGATGCTTTCACATGGGCCGAAGAATGACTAAAATTAAATGGATCAGGTGGTTGGTTTTCTAATGATAATAGTTAAATTATAGATTCTTTATTCAATTTAACATTTATAGCATAATAAAAATAATAATAATACCGTTCTAATTCAGAAGTTAACAAATCCCCTGCAAAAAACTATCGGCTAAATCATCTTTTTTACCATGTTTCGCCATAAATTGTAGCCAATCGTCTTGTCTGTGTTGAGACAATAATTCTTGACAATATTTTATTCCTAATTTCTTTCTCTCACTATATGAAGTTTTCTCTCCACCCGGCTTTCCCATTCCCTTATTTTTATCTAAAAATAATTTCAATTTATTCGTACTACATACATATTCAATATTTTGATATCCGCGCATAATAAAATATTGAGTGATCATTCCTTGTAAGGTTTTCATTCGAACAGCAATATTGCTTAATTGATTTTCTATGAGAATTTTATCTATTTTTGTAGTTTTTTCGACTTCTATCAATAATTCATCTAAGCGAGACTTCAAATTAATACCTATACCAATTAGACTAACCATACCCGCATTATCTTCTTTAACATAGTCTAAATATTTCCCGGAATTATATTCTTCTATTTCTTTTAATAATTCTGTTTTCTTTAATTTTATTCCATTTACATTTCCACTATTTACACCAATAGAATTGAGATAAATATCGTGCTTTTCAACATATTCTTTTAAAGCACCAATATTCATTTTTTTTATAGTATTAAGTTCGGGAGTTGGAATTAAAAATTCGGATTTTTTAGCATGTTGTCTACAGAATAAAATCTCATTTTTACAGAATTTTGCCGGTTTATCACAATTACAACATTTATAAATATTGCAGAGATTAATTGTATCCCATTTTATGATTTGAAAATCGGCATCAGATTTTTCCAAAAGACAATACGCTAAATTCTTAATTCCAACATCAATACTTAATATCTTCATTTACTTATTAAAGATATTAAATTTTATGTAATTTTATTTGTTTATTATTTTCATAAAAATTCAGTAGAGAGATTAAAAGTAACACGGATTTTATTTTTTTTATAACAATTAGAAGCAGAATGTATCATATGTGGATGCATTATTAAAATATCACCCTGTTCTCCATTAGTTTCAATAATATTGCTTTTCTCATTCTTCTCATTTTTCTCATTTTTCTCAATCTCTCTATTTACATATTTTTCTATATAATCACTTAATGAAATACGATTTTGTAAATGATGAATCCAGTAATTAATTAATTTATGCGAACCTTTAAACAACGCAGTACCTCCGCCATTTGGTGTAATACTATTAATTAAAGGTATTATGGTAACTGATTTATTCCATTTAATTTTATCATCGTCTGTTGCACCGTCTAGATGCCAGCCTGATTTTGGTATTTGCCATTTTCTTGAGCGAGTATAAGGATATCGAATATGTAACCAACCAAGTACATTTTCAGCACCATATACCCATTTCCATTGATTACGAGGATGTAGATCACATAGTGATAGTAATAATCGAGCATTTTTAAAAAATGCTGGCCAGCTTTTGTTTTTTCCTTTAATGGGGTGTCCACTGCGACCAGCAAAAAAACATCCAGTCAGATTTTTCCGATGTTGTTTTCCAGTATAATATAGATTATTTTTGCGAAGAATTGGTTTAATAGATTTTTTCATTAAAGATTGACAAGCTTCTTTTGAAATACAATTTTTTAAAATTACATACCCATCTCTCTCAAAAACCAGTTTTTCCTGCTTATTCATAATAAATTATATATTTAATATTTAAATATTAACTCTAAATATTAACTCTAAATATTAACTCTAAATATTAACTCTAAATATTAAATCTAAATAAATTTAATATTTAATCTAAATAAAATAAATGACATACATCATATCACTGTGTATTAAATGTATATTGAACAGGTTTTACCAGTTTAAAACTATTTAATTGATAATTTGATATCTCTCTATTTATAAAAATATTTTTTAGATCACTTTCAGTATAACCATTCGGTTTTGTGTCTTGTGTTATGGTATTATATAAAAAAGGACTATTGGTAAGTAAATTATTCTGTAAATTTGCATTATTAGAATCAAAATGACCATTTGCTAATGCTATTTTCGTATTTTCCACCATAATTTTATTTCCATGTTTTGTTAAATAATTCCTATATTCAAAATTATTTCTTATATTATTCTGAATATTATTCTGAATATTATTCTGAATATTATTTTGAGACATATATTATAAATAAATATAAAATTATTGTTGTAACATTTTAATTAAATCGTTTTTTTTATATTTCGAAACATCGTTATTACTTGTTAAATTTCTTGTAACAGCCATTTCTCTTAACTCGTCAACCCTTAATCTAGTTAAACTTTTTTTTGCATCCTCTCCCCCAGCGTTAGCTTCATTTAAATTAATTAATTTTGAAAGAGTACTATCCGGTACACCCGACACTTCTAATTTTTTTGCAAATAAATCATTAATATTACTAATTACTAATTGACCATCATCATCATCATCATCATCATCATTATCACTAGCAATACTTAATTTCTCCATATTTTTATTATTATTATTATCATTATTGTCATTAGTTTTATCGGTTATATCTTTAATTACATCATTATTATCATCAACATCTTCGACATGCTTAACACGTTTAACATGACCACTATAATCGCCATTCTCGTCTCCATCTGAATCATCATTGTCATCTGAATCATCGTCATCAGACTCGTCAGAATCATCATCAGAAACCATTATTTTCTCATTGTTTAATTGTATTTCATCCATATTTCCATTATTAACTTCACTACTAAACCCACAATTATTTTCATTATGTACATGGGTATCTGAACCAACCATATTATCAGTTCCTTCATTTCGTGATAAATTATTTGACATCGCCATGTTACAATTATAGTTTGTTATAAAATTATGCAAAATTTTGCCATGTTCAATTATACTATTTTCTAAAATATTTAATCTTCTATAACAATACAACATTATACCACCACTAATTAATAGAATTAGTCCTAAAGTTAATATGAAGCTTGTGTCTATGAAATCAAAAAAACTCATTATATTATTTTTTTATTATATTTTTTAAATATGTCCTAAACGAATTATTTATATTTTTATATTTTTTAAAATACTTTTCATATTTTTTACAATATCATCAGGATATTCCAAATCTTGTAATACTTTTGCACCACCTTTAATTTCAGATATACCATTTGTTAACTTATATGTATATCTATAGTTTTCTTCGTGAGGTGGTTTATTATCAATTTCCATATAATAATTCTTAATAGTTTTATTTTCTAATCGTTTACATAATTCAGTATAATGAGTTGTTAATACAAAATTAATATTTTTATATTTATCCATATATTTCAAATAACTATATCCACTAGCAATGGCTTCATATGGATTTGTTCCACTATACAATTCATCAAATACACATAGATGATTTTTTTCTTTATTATCATTTATAATATTTATAATATCTTTGCATCGTCTAGATTCTGATTGAAATAAACTATCTCTCCCACCTGTATCAGGAATATTTATATAACAATGAATAAAATCATATAATTTTATGTTTGCTTTATCATAAAATCCACACCCGATTTGCTGGCTTAAAATAATATTGAATAATACCGATTTTAATAATGTAGTTTTACCTGCAGCATTTGGACCAGTAATTATTATATTATTTGATAAAGTAATATTGTTTTTTATAGGAGTCTGTCCATTTAATCCTGCAAAATAACAATTTTTCAAACAAACCTTAGAATTGCTTTTAGAACTACCATTCGATTTACCATTCGATTTACCATTCGATTTACTATTAGATTTCTTGCACTCGATAAATTTACAAAACTGCATATTCTTTTGTTTTATTTCAAATTGCAAATTATTTAAATTATCAATATATCCATTAAATCCAAAACTATATTTTATAGCACGTATTAAATTGTCATCATTATTCAATATATAAAAACACTTCATTAAATGACCCAATTCAAATATTTTTTTTATATCCAGTTTGTATTCTTTTATTTTGTATAAATTCTCTAAATAATCTATTATAACTTTTTTATGATTTAATAAATTTTCCTTAAAAGAATGATATGTTGATAACTCCTTACAATATAATAAATAATTATCCATTTTAACAAGAGAATTTGATAGATATACTTTTATAGTATTTAGAGTATCATGTATGTATTTAATATTACCATAATATGTACAACAAGAATTTATATTATTATATATTTGAAATCCATAAAATACCAATGATACTAATAAATATATTTTTTTATCTATAGCAGATTCATTAAAATTCGATATCATTTGTCCTAAAACATGGTTTCCAAAAACTTTCTTTAAGTGCTCAAAATATAATTCTAAAGTAATATCATGGCCCTGTAATTTAATTATAAAAAAAGGCAAAATTATAGATACCAGAGGGACCAATAATGAAAATAAGGGACTAGATAAATTATGAATAGCAGTTAACTGTAATACGGTATCGTTATTATTAAAGGCTTTGAATAAAGGCAAGTCAATGTACTGATATCTTTCCATAAATCCATCGTCATGCATTATTTCGTCGCATAACTCAAATATAGTATCGTCGTCGATATGACTATCTGTGGTTATTAACGAAGTATTATTATTGTTGTTCGTAAAATCTTTAAAAGTTTTTAATAAATTTTGTGTATCAATAAGATATTCTTTATTTGAAGTATAATATTTACACCATAAATTTAAATTAGTAGTACCAAAAAATGTTTTAGATTGAAATATATTATTATATAGTGAATACTTTTCTTCAGAATTTAATAGTTCTAAATCAGATATTATATTATTGTCAAGTAGATGTTTTTCATCTATATATTCTATGGGTAACTTAAATATTTCTGTATATTCATCGCGATTTTTTAGAACAGGTTCATTATTAAATAATAAGTCTATTAAATTATTCATAATAATATCATATAATAATAATAATCTATTAATAATACGTATTTTTAATAGATTATATTGAGAATTCGTATAAATAATTATATTTTATATAATATATAAATGCTTCTAATAAATAAAAATATTAAAATGTTTGGAATGTTTAAACCAGCTCGTTTATATCATCAAAACGTTATAGATCATTATGAAAGTCCCAGAAATGTTGGATCTTTTGATAAAAATGAAAAAAATGTTGGTACAGCAATGGTGGGAGCACCGGCATGCGGTGATGTAATGAAATTACAGATTAAAGTAGATGAATTTGGCAACATAATAGATACAAAATTTAAAACTTTTGGTTGTGGTTCAGCAATCGCATCAAGTTCATATGCCACAGAATATATAAAAGGAAAACATATAAACGATGCTATAAATGTTACCAATTCAGATATTGCAAAACATTTGAATTTACCACCAGTTAAACTTCATTGTTCTATGTTAGCTGAAGACGCAATAAAACTTGCAGTAAATGATCTAAAAACAAAATTACCCGAATGACAACAATTCAATTATTGTAAATTTAATTATAAAAAATAATATAGATATATTATACCTAAAAATAAATTATGTTTTATGTGAGAAAATATGCAAATAAAATGTTAAATATTGTGTATACTATACATAACAATTTGTATTTATTTTATATAAGACAAACAATTTATAGAGCAAAAAAACCGAAAGAGTTAGTTATTCTATTGCAAAACATTGTTCGGGCATCTAATAACCGAAGTATTACTACCGATGAATTGTGTACCATATTAATAGAGTGTTTCAATAAATATCCATTAACACATGGAGAATTACAAAAATTATCATTATGGCAACAATTACATGAGCCAGATTTAGATATATATAATTATACAACTACTGTTTTTTGGTTATGTACAATTCAATTTATACAAGAATTAGAACAACGTCTATTATATTAAATAAAATATATTATAATATATTACAATATATAAATATATTGATATATTGATATAAATATAAAAATTATAATATATTAATTTATTATGATGAAATACGATATTAGTTTTATTGAAAATATTGCTAATAATAACAAATATCTTTTACCTCCCGATATTTTATGTATTATAAATAATATCACCGATACAGTATCGTGCCCAACTTACAATAAAACTCCGGATTTTATTAATAATAAAAAAATGTATAAAACTCCAATAAAAAATACTAATAAAAATAATTATGAGATTTTGGCAGATACTTTAAGGGTAGTTTTAAATAAAATAAGTAATAAAAATTATGAAAAATTAAAATTAGATATATCTAATACATTATCAGAAATCGATAATGAAAAATATGATACTGAACAATTAACTACTCTTTCTAGTATGATATTTGAATTATTTTTCTCTTCAAAATTTAATAGTGATTTATATTGTAAATTATATTCTGAAATACTGGAAAAGTATACATTTATCAATAATGCATTGGTTTCTTATATAAATAAATTTCAGACAATATATAATGATATACAAATATGTGAATGTGTTAATTTTGATGAAATTAATAGAATAAATAAATTAAATGATAAAAACAAATCTATTTGTTTGTTTTTATGTAACTGTGTAAAATATAATATTATAAATATAAATATTATATATCAAAATATAATACATTTTCAAGAAACATTAAATGATTCTATAAAATTAGAGCATAAAAAAGCATTTTGTGAGGAATTAACAGAATTGATATGTATTTTAATTAAAAATATAAAAATAGAGAATAATATAAAAATAGAAAATAATGATGAACCGGATGAAAATGATGAATCGGGTGAATCTGATGAAAATGATGAATCGGATCAATCGGACGAATCTGATGAAAATTATGAATCGGGTGAATCGGGTGAATCGGGTGAATCGGGTGAAAATCAGAAATCTAATAACCAAATTATTTATAATATAAAATATATATGTTCATCTGATGGTTTACAAAATTGTAGTTTAAGTAATAAAATAATAATAAAACACAAACTTTTATTGGATTCTTTGAACTGAGTATAAATTATAATTAAGTTTAAATATTTTATAAAAATATAAAATATTTATATAATGGTTTATTCTAATATTGAAAAAAGTATTAATTATAAAGAATCAAAAAACATTGATAGAACAGATCTAGATTATGAAAGTACTATTTATTACGGTGAGTTATTTAGAAAAAAAATTAATTTTATTATAGGAAAGCCCAATTATAAATATATAACCAATAACATTATCTATTTCAATATATATTTAGTAAATATTGATAAATTATTATCAAAAATCGGCATATATGAAATCAATAGTGATAAATATTCATATATTTTAGATGATGCCGGTGATATAAATATGAGTTTATTAAATGCCCCTCTGATTTTCAAATTTTCAGAAACTTTTTTAATTAATGATTATGTTTTTAAAGAAATTAGAGATGATGAAAAATCGGAACATAGGCAAGAAGAATCCGATGCCGAAAAATCCGATGCCGAAAAATCCGAAGCGGAAGAGTCGGAGGCTGAAGAGTCGGGGGCTGAAGAGTCGGAGGCTGAAGAGTCGGATGATGAAGAGGAAGACGAAAGTGCTAAATTTATTAGTGATTCTCCAAAAAAATCAGTAAATTTATCACCATTAAATGAACAAACCAAAGAGGAAGCTTTGGAAGAAAAAAGAATATTCAAAGACGAAGAAAACACCGCTTGGATAGAAAAATTTCTGTATAATAATAATTATGGTATCGTAGACAATGAAGGGGGGGGTGATTGTTTATTTGCAGTAATCAGAGATGGATTACTAAAAATAAATAAAAAATTGTCAGTGAATGAACTACGTCATAGATTATCGAGTGAAGCAACAGAAGAAATATTTTTAAATTATAAAGTATTATATGATCAATTTATGGAATCTTATAGAATTTTAACCAACGAATTGAAAGAATTGGTTAACAAAAATAAAGAATTAAAAACACAGGTAAAGACCATGACAATTAGAGCAGAACAACAACAAATTATTATTATAGCTAAAAAAATAGCAGAAAGATATAAGCAAGTTAAGCAAGAAATAGATTTAACTAAAGAATTATTGCGGGAATATCAACATATGAAAAATGTGAAAACATTATCAGATTTTAAAAAATTAATAAATAGTTGTGAATTTTGGGCAGATACTTGGGCAATTTCCACATTAGAGAGAATATTAAATATTAAATTAATTATATTATCATCTCAACAATATAACGCCGGTAGAGGCGATTTAAATAATGTTTTACAATGTGGACAATTAAATGATAAAGTATTAGAAGAGAGGGGTGTTTTTAATCCCACAGATTATATTTTAGTAGATTATACGGGTGAGCATTATAAATTAATAACATATAAACGACGCGGTGCTCTCAAATTTAAAGAAATGCCCTATGATATTAAAGAATTGGTTGTAAATAAATGTATGGAGAAACAAGCAGGTCCATTTTATATTATACCTGAATTTAGAGAATTTTCTAATTTATTAAAGATTGACGATAAAGTATTTGATGATACCGATGTTAATATTAAAAATGAATTATATGATAATGATCTAGTTTTTCAATTTTATAATAGATCAGATGGTAAACCGTTACCAGGTAAAGGGGCGGGAGAAAAAATATCGGTTGAAAGAATAAAAGAATTTTCGGAATTGGCGCAACATAAAGAGTGGCGTAAGAAATTAAGTAATTTCTGGGATAAACATCCATTTACAATTGACGGGTATAATTGGCAATCCGTTGAACATTATTATCAGGGAAATAAATTTAAAAAACAGAATCCCGACTTTTATAAATTATTTACAGTCGAATCTAAAAGTGAATTAAGTACAGATCCTGCTCTAGCAAATGCTGCCGGAGGAAAAACAGGTAAACTTGGTAGCAAAGTTCTAAGACATAAAACAATTATAGTAGATAAAGATTTTATTGATGATAGTGATAAGCTTATGGAGAAGGCAATGTATGCGAAATTTACTCAACATAAGGAATTAAAAGAATTATTAACGGCTACCAAAAATGCTAAATTAGTTCAATATGTTAGGGCCAGCCCGCCGATAGTAGTTGATAATCTAATGCGTGTAAGAAAAATGCTCCAAAATTAAATATTTTGGATAAGATATTTTGGATAAGATATTTTGGATAAGATATTTTGGATAAGATAATAATAATATGATCTAAATAGATTAATAAATTAATATGTTAAAAATTTATTAATTTATCTATTAAAGTTTATCTATTAAACTTTATTTAAGCTCTTAATTTTGGATTCATACATACTGCCCGAGTTGGGAAGATTTCTTCGCTCATACATATATTATTTTTACCTACTTTTGCGCATGTTCTTATTCCATTCTCTGTTCCAATATAACAATATCCCGACTTACCGCCTTTACCAGATACCGTATTCGATTGAACGGTAGTATCTTGTACGAATGGCATGGGATCGCTTACTTCGGCCACGTCATAATCATTCGAATCTTGTATAGTTGATACGTCGGTATCATCCGATGCTTTTGTGACCTCTGTAGTATCGTCGGATTTACTAGTTTTATCGGATGTATCGGATGTATCGGATTTAGTGGATTTTGTTGAATCGGTGGATTTTACAGACTTTGTTGAATCGGTGGATTTTACAGACTTTGTTGAATCGGTGGATTTAGAATCGCTGGCTCCAGTAGAATTTATTTGTTTTTGAAGTAAATCTATACCTCCGGTTGTTGTTGATGCGGCAGTATCTATTATGCCCTTGGTTCCGGTAGCAGATACATTAATTGTTTGTTTGCTAACATCGCCCATTAAATTAGTTACGCTAGTAACCAATGGTTTAAATATTTTTGTTACGAAATCTGTAAAATCGCTCAAATATTTAAATACATTTATTCCTAAAAATGCGATTAATAATATGATTCCTCCCCAAAATAACATAGTTAACCAATGGGTTGTAAAAAATATACTAATTTCATTTGGCAATTTTTCACCCAATAATGTTTTACCATCATCTAATACATTTTTTTCTGAAGATTCTGTTTCGCGGGCCGGTGATTTGGCTACTGTTGATGCAGATTGTAAAGTCGGTATAGATGGTAATTTAGATTCAGCAGAACTTATTGATTTTTCTATTTTAGATTCTAAATTTGAAGCAGAAGAAGGACCTTTAAAGGCTTCCTGAAATTTTGAATGAGATTCTTTCATGGTTTTTTCTATAAAATCCATTATATAATATTGTATAATATTAATTATATTATTCTTTTGATTTAATTTTTTATATTCAGATATATTAATGAGAAAAATAAATAAAACATATAAAAAATATAAAACAAAATTAAAAAGACATAATGCAAAAACTCCGAAAAATACTAAAAAGAAAAATATTATTATAAAAAATAACACACCATTAAAAGATCGATTATTAAGTAGACAAATAAAGATAAATTTAAATAATCCGACGCTATCATCTATTGATGAGAGTGCATCGCTAAAATCGCTAAAATCTTTAAAATCGTTAAAATCGTTAAAATCGGTCAAATCATTTTCACCAGAAATAAATAAACAATTAATAAGTTTGAAAACCATTGCTCCAAAACATATATTTGGATGTAAAGATTTATTAAAAATAAATATAAGTAATAAATGCGCGAATTATAATACTAAACCAGTTAAAGATAAATTGTTACATAATTTGCGTTCAAGCAAACATTTGGATTGTAGTAAATTTATAGCTCCAAAACAATATAGTGCAAATTGTTGGTTTAATACAATGTTTGTTACCTTTTTTTTCAGCGATAAGGGAAGGAAATTTTTTAGATTTTTTAGACAATTAATGATTATGGGAGAGAAAGTAAATGGTGAAAAACTACCAGAAGAAATAGCACAAATTTTCTTTATATTTAATTTAATCATAGAGGCTAGTTATAATCAAGATATAAGTGAGACTGGCGATAAGAAAGATAATAATAGATATTCGTTAATCTACAATTTTAATACTAATTTTTTTATAGAAAATTTACATAATATATTGCTGGAAAAACATATAAGAGTTTATAAAAAAAGTGAATCCGGTAATCCTTTAGAATATTATAAAAATATAATCCGATATTTAAATTATGATGTTGTAAATATTATTAGTCTGGATTTAGATAAATCAGTTTCGAATCAATCAGTTCAAAGTTTTATAAAGAAAAATTATGATAGTTTTCCAGAAATTCTAATATTAGAAATATTAGAGGAAGATTCCAAGAAAATAAAAGATAGAAATAGCAAATTAGAATTAGTAGATAAATTTAATTTAAAACATAAATATGTTTTAGATGCGGTTATAATAAGGGATAAAGAAGGACAACATTTTTCAAGTTTATTAACATGCAACGGTGAGGAATTGAGCTTTGATGGAGCCAGTTATAGTCGATTAAATAAATTTAAATGGAAACAATATTTAAATAAGAGAAAATATTGGGGGTTTGAGGGGCATGATTTAAAATGGAGTTTTATGAATAGCTATCAAATGTTATTTTATTACAAAATATAAAATTTATAATTTTATAATTTTATATTTTATTTATTTTATTTATTTTATTTATTTTATTTATTTTATTTATTTTATTTATTTTTACTTATAGTGCAGTTGCTTCTGGTGCTTCTGGTGCTTCTGGTGCTTCTAGTGCTTCTGGGGAAGGAGTTTCTACTGGGGAAGGAGTTTCTACTGGGGAAGGAGTTTCTACTGGGGAAGGAGTTTCTACTGGCGATGCTTCTCGTTCTTTGTGTTCTTCTCGTTCTTCACGTTCTTTGTGTGCTTCTCGTTCTTTGTGTTCTTCTCGTTCTTCACGTTCTTTGTGTTTTCTATGTTTTTTGTGTCTACGTTTTCGAGTTTCATGTTTAGATTTTGGTCTATATGGTTTAGCTCTTGTAACATTATACATAGGCATCATTTGTTGGGGATATGGCATCATTCCAGAATTCATTTGTTGGGGATATTGCATTGTTCCAGGCATCATCCCAGGCATCATCCCATGCATCATTCCAGGCATCATTTGTTGTGGGTATTGCATCATTCCAGGCATCATTTGTTGTGGGTATTGCATCATTCCAGGTATCATTTGTTGTGGATATTGCATCATTCCAGGCATCATTTGTTGTGGGTATTGCATTGTTCCAGGCATCATTTGTTGTGGGTATTGCATTGTTCCAGGTATAATTGTTCCTGGCATTATTTGTTGGGGATTTTGCATATATGTAGCTTCTCCATTGTCGCCTGTGCATATTTTTACACAATTATCAGACAATAGTTTGTCCTCATCTTCACTTTCACTAGACGTTTCCTCATCGTCATCGTCTTCTTCTTCTTCTTCTTCTTCTTCTTCTTCTTCTTCTTTTTCTTCCTCTTTTTCTTTATCTTTATCTTCTTCTTCTTCATCTACCGATTTAATTAAGTCTCTTCCTTGATCTATTAGTTTAAGTCCAGTTTCGGGTTCGGTTGGATTATCATCTATAAATTCCTTACCCTTTTCTATTAATTGTTCTCCTTCTTCAAATTGTCTTTCTTCAAATGATTGTTCATCTTCTTTTTCTTTTTCTTCGACTTCTTTTTCTTTCCCTTTCTCTTCGTCCTCAACCGGCGCAACTGGCGCTTCTTCACCGTCTGGTTCTACTGATGATTCTTCACCGTCTGGTTCTACTGATGATTCTTCTCCTTCTGGTTCTACTGATGATTCTTCTCCTTCTGGTTCTACTGATGATACTGGTGATGCCGTCGCTTCTTCGCCTTCTGATTCTGCTGGTGCGTCAGGTGATCCTGGTAATTCGGGCGCGACAGATAATGATGGTTCTACTGGTGCGTCAGGTGATGCTGGTGTAGGTGATGCTGATGTAGGTGATGCTGATGTAGGTGATTCTGATGTAGGTGATTCTGATGTAGGTGATGCTGATGTAGGTGATGCTGATGTAGGTGATTCTGGACTAGGTGATGCTGACGCAGGTGATGCTGTCGTAGGTGATGCGGGTTCTTTAACTTCACTCTTAGAAGCTTCAGGGTCTCCTACCGTTGGTGGTGATCCACGAGCAACAGGCATTGAACCGATTTCTCCTAATGTTTCTTTAAGACTATTTCCCAATTTTTCAATTGATTCTGCTCCTCCATAATATTTTCTTTTTACTTTTTGCGAATTATGTTTCATTTTAAGCTTGCTTCTAGTTCTAGATGTGTTATGTTTGCTTCCTCCAGATTGTATATCAGCCTTATTAATTTCTACTTTTGTTGTAACCTTTTCATTTAATACACTTACATTCATTTTAATTTTTTTATAAATTTCTATAATTTTGTCTATAAATTTATTAAATTTCTCAACTCGTTCTTTTAAATGGGGTATTTGCATCATTTTATCATATTCACCAGATTTAAAATCATATTTTACACCCTCAATTGTTTTATCTATTTTCGCACTATTTAATTTTTCTAAATTTACAGTTAATCCTTCTTTAGAACTTTTCATACTTTGTTTCTTAGTCTCTCCTTTTTCGCCTTCTACCGGAATTTGAAACTCTTCGTTTACTATAGTTCCAGGTGCACCACCCAATTGATGAGATCCAGGAGATCCAGCAGATTCAGGAGATCCAGCAGATTCAGGAGATCCAGGAGATCCAGGAGTTCCAGGTTGTTTGGGTTTACTTGATGCCAAATACATTCTTCGCAAAATATGTTTAAATTCATCGGATATGCTTTCTAAATTCGCTACTATTCGAGTTATTTTATTTATATTTATTAACAATTCTTTTACATTTTTAACTAATATTTTTTTCTTGTTTTGTGTGTCTCTATCTGTTTTAGAAAGTTGAACTGTAGGTAAGTCTAATTCTTTAACTTTATCTTTAATTTTTTTGTCGTCGTCTTCTTTAAGAGTTTGTTCTGGTGCCTTAGATGCCAATGTTACGTGATGTTGTATCGCTTCTTTATTCTTAATATGTAATTCGTTTATTTTTCCAGTTTTTGGTTCATCATCATTGACTATATCTCCCGATATTTGTTCTAATTCATTGTTTATACTATCTAAATTAGCAATCATATTATTAAAATCTAATGATTGAAAATCTATGGGGCCAGAAAATCCCGGATTAACACCAGAAAATTCCGAATTATGTACAGTAGTATATAAATTTTTTATTTTATCTAAATTTTTTTCAAATTCCTTAATTTTTTTTTCTTGTATTTCATCTAAATGACCAGTTAATGCTTCATTAGATCTCTGTGCTGATTTATAACTTGTTGAAATTTCCTTATGTGTTTCTGAAAATTTATTTGCATCTTGAGATTTAGTATCATGATCTTTAATTTTTTCAGCATGATCTATTGAAAGATCTTCGTGGGTTTTCTTAACAGTATCTATTTTTTGACCAATATGTTTCTTATATTCATCGAAAACAGTGTTAATAATAGAAATTAAATCTTCCAATTTTTCTGGTTTTTTGAAAGTACTAGATTCAAGGTCTTTAAATTTACTATAAACTGCATTCGCTAACTGTATATTTTCTAGAGTACCGATAGTGTGATCTTTAGTAAATAGTGATAATAATTGATTTTCATTCATTTTCCCTTTAAATTCATTTGCGTATGAGTATTTTTTAGGTTGTTTTTGCCATTCTGAGTTATCTGGTTTACGATTATTCTGAATACTATGAACGTCTAAATAATTACCATGTTGTATAGCATAAATTTTATCGGTGTATCTTAATTTATTATCATTGTTGGCTATAGCAATTTTGGCTGAGTAAAATTCATACTTGTCACCATTTAATTTTATTTCATCTGCCTTTATAAAGAAACTACTTTTTGACTTTAGCACATTTATGGCATCTTTTACTGCTCTGTCTAATAATGCTTTTTGTTCTATTTTTGCTTTGTTTTCTATTTGATCAGTAGTAGGTGCTTTATTTTGATTATATATAGTATCCGCACCTTTTACATGTAGTAAACTTAATGGAATAATCATTTTATTAACTTCGTTGATTTCTTTACTAACCCCAACTTTCACCATAACATTTTGAGAATAATGTTCTGGAGGATAGGTAAGATGATTATTAGGTAATAGGGAATTTGGATATCCACCAATATGATGACCAAAAGCAGTTCCGGAGATATCTAATTCTGATTTAGTAGCAATTGTTAAAAACCCACATGTGTCAGTCACCTCATTATTGTTGGGAATGGCACCGGTCTTTAAACATTTTAATTTACTACTTGTCCATACACCACTATGTGTGCTTGTAACTTGAGCTGGTTTCAAATCTTCTATATATTTTTTAATATCAGATAATGCTGTATTTTTTTTATAGTCATCTCCTTTAATTCCATAAAAATTTTCCACATTATTGGGACACTCTAAAAATCCTAAATTAAATTCGTTATTATTTATAGCTGTTAATATACCCTGTTTAATAATTTTATAACCATTTGCTGTATTATCATTAATTTCGGTATTTACTGTAAATTGTTGTGTATGGTCACCTTTTATTGGTGTTGAATACTGTTGTAGAATAGTATCGTATGTCAAATTTGTAGTCGGCGCTTTTGTCTTAACTATAGTAATCTTAAAAGAATCTACCTTAATAATTGATGTGTCTTTTGACTTTATATTATAGCAACTACTACCATTATCAAAAGTTGATGTTACCAAATTTTGACTAGTTACTTGATTTCCATAAAATAATTTGGCATCATGTAATGAATTTATCATTGGTGTAGGCTTAGTTAAATGATCGGCAAAAAGCTTTTCCATAAAAGTGGCGTCGTACGTACCAGTATTGACTTTGGTTTTGTCAATATTAATTTCAAATAGAAAATTTTTATATTTTAATTGAGTATTATTATCTTGTAACTCATTTGTATGATATCTACAGTCAAATAAATTTAACATATTTGTTCTATCATCTGGGTGGTTTTCATAAAAATCATGTTTATTTTTATCATTATTTGTAAATGGAAATATATTTGAACCACATTCCATTGGTGTATAAAAAACAAAACTTAGTAAAGTACCGGTCATTGAATGCAAGAAAAAATATACGTCTTTTTCTGTATCTGATGTCTTCATTTTTTTATATATTGGAATACTTCTTAAATCACCATTATATTCGCTATCTTTGGTCGGAGCAAATTGTTTATTAGTTGTAAACGGATAATATATACCATTTACTAATTCTTTATTATTATTATTAATATCACTAATACCAACATTTGTACTGGTAAAATCTACTTTAAAAACAGGAGCTAGTAAAAACATGTTTTTGGGATCCTCCGCATGCGTGCCGGAACCTGGTGGTATATATATAGGCATATCAAAATTTAATTTTTCATTAGGATTATTCGTTTCAATATCTTTATGTGCAATATGATATTTGTCACCTACATTAAATGTAACATGGTCGCCCTGATTTACTTCTATAGTATATTTTTCCGCGGTTTCAGTTATTGGCCTAACTTTACTATAAAAATCTGTAATACCCTTTTTAATATCTTCATATACTTCCTTGCTGGCAATATACATAACCTCATAATATAAATAATATAATAACATTCTTAAATAACTGTGAGCAGTTTTATTAAATGTATATTGTGGTCGCAATGATAGATGTAAATTTTTAAATTTCTCTGTATTTTTATCTACCTCTCCGGTGAGTTCGCCCTGTCTTGATATTAGTCCTTTTTTAGCTTCTTCCAATTTTTCTAGTTCATCACCCAAATCTTTAACTTTTTTCTTTTCAGTCTCTACCTTCTTTTTATCCTCTTCGTTTTTCACACGTAACTCTCTTTGTTTGGCGTTATCTGTTTCAACTGACAATGCTGTTTGATTATTACTAATAGAACTCTCTAACTGAGATATGTTAACATTAGTTGCATCAATTTCGGTTCTTTTTTTTGCGATTTCAGAATCATTTTTTCCAACTTCTGTTTTCATTTCCTCATGTCGTTTATTATATTCCTGGTCTACTTCACCTCCACCATATAATACTAGTTGATTTCCACCAGCCATACCTGTTTTCCCAAAAACTTCTCTATTAATTACTTCGTCTATATTTTCAATTTTAGTATCTTCACTGCTAATTTGACTTTCAAATTTAACTAACTGTTCAAATATTTTATCTATATTTTTTCCCTGACGTTTAACAATTTGAGTATTTAAATCTTCAAACAATAACATGGTTGCTTCATCGAAACTGGTTGGCGCCATTCCGTGTTGACCAACAATCGATCCGCGTGGTTTAATAATTTCGATTATACTTCGCGATTGTTTGCGCCTTTCTTTCTGATCGTCTTTTTGTTCTATTAATAGTTGAAGGGTTTTATTCATTTTATCTATTTGTTTTTGTAATTTTGCAACATCTCGCCCACGTAATCCACTACCTGGTCCACCCATAATGGCTGATTTGGCTTTTAATTGATTAGTCATTACAAATATTTTTCTATTAATCTTAACCAAGAATGCTTGATATTGTTGGGGAGTTTTAATTCCGTCTACATTATCGGGATTTAAATCATATTGTTTCGTGAGATCTTCTTTTAAAGATTCTAATTTATCCAAATCTTTTTGAGTACTGCCGGTTTGTATTAATAAAGTTATTCTTTGATACATGGATTCTCCTTTCTTTTGAAATAATAATTCTTGTCCTTTGGGTCCTGCTGAGGTAGATAAAAATAAATCTGTTTCATTCTGTTTTGCGATATTTTTAACAGTATCAATGGATTTAACTTTATATGTGTCCCCTAATGATTCTCCCCGTTTATTAACGTCTAACCAACTATCACTCCACCATTTTTGTATTTTTTGAAATACTTCAAGTTTTGTTCTCATTCTATCAATAAAAGATTCATCAATTCTTTTACCTGCAATTTCATCTAATTCTTCATGTAAGGCATTTAAATTTGTATATATATCGAACTTGCCTTCTTGTGTTAATTGATGTGTTTTATATTTATCTACTGCTTTTCCTACACCCTCTGATATATTCCTTCGATCTGCTTGACTAATAATTGAGTCACCTACCCTCCTACTTGCGGCAGCTATGTTTGATTTACCCTGACCCATAAGAGACGCCAAACCCCTCATTCCTCTAGATACTGAATTTTGGTCTTTGGATGTTGATTCCATTTTTTTATACTTGAATGTTATTCTATTAATATTGGGGTAGACTTCTGTATCAGTTTCATAAAAAATATCTCCTACAATTGTATCACCAGATATTGCTGTATCTGGTATATTTGTTATTTCTACTTTACTAGTCATCGAATTTTCAAATAAATTATCTTGTATAGCTGGTGAACCTGGGGTAATCTCTAATTTATTTACTGTACGAACAACGGGTTGGCCTTTTCTATATCCACGTTCCAATTTAACACTAACTTCAGTTATTTTGGTTGAAGATGGTGCCCCACCCGCTTGTGTTTGTTCAGCTAATGGCGTGCCTTCTTGAATACGTTTATCTACTTCTTGATGATATGTGCTATCTCTAAATTTGTATTTACTACATAAAATATTGATTGGAGAATTGGAAGGAAAGAAACAACTATATAATCCCAAATAATATCCGTCGGCTAATGTATATTTTGTTTTTAATTGTGGTAAAATTATTGATGTGCTTTGTTTATGTAAAGGTTCTAATAATTTATTATCACCATATATCTTATAACAGAACGCATATACTGCTAGTGGAAGTAAGTGATATAATACAGATCCGCTTTTTCCCTCATCATCTGCTAATCTTAAAAAATCTAAACTTGCTAAATTTTCGGATGTACCTCCGCCGAATTGGTCTTCTCTATCATACGGTTCACGCTGGTCATAATGTACTTTTCTAGAATAGCTTCTTATTGGTAATTTGGCTCTTCGTCTAGTTCTATGCTGGGTTGCTCTTACTAAATTACTAATGCTATTAGTATTCATAATGGCCTTATTTTTGCCTTTGCGCAACGCACCCCCAACTACCGCAGCGGGTCCGTTGCTTGTACCAATTATTTGATCTATTAGTAATTGCATTCCACTCATTGTATTATTTGCGGCTGCATCCGATTCTCTGACTATAGGCAAAATAATAATCGGCAAATATTCATCTTGATTTGGGGTTATAGGAAATATTGAGGTATGATTAATATCTATTTCCATAGTATTAGGTTTAGACACAGCGTTCTTGAATGTATCATGTGAATTATTCATTGAGAATGGTGTGATATTATTTATAGATGTAAAATATAATGCCTCTGGAACTGTTACATTATCCATATCCAAGTCAACATCGTTTATTAAATTTAACGTGTTATCGGGTTTAACAATTCCAGCCATAGATTTTTGTGAATATTTGCTGAATTGCTCATCCAGATCACGTTGACCCATCGTTCTATATGCTTGACGTTTCATTTCACTAATTAATGGTAAAATATAAAGCGATTGTCTTACAATAAGTTTCATAAAATCATAATATAAAGTTTTATTAGGGGAAGTAGATGCCTTGATAGATTGAGCATTGGAACCAGTAATGGAATAGGCATATGTTTCCCACGGGTTTAATTTTTCATCCAGAAAGACTGGGGTACCAATAATATCTTTGTCTTGTTTAACATTATTATAATAAACAGGAAATAAGTGTGGATATTTTTTTTTGTATTCGGAGGTGGGTTTTTGACCAATTAATTCCGGATAATTAAATCCTGGAATAGCACATTGCGGTATACTCTTATTTGTATTATTTTGTGCTGTTATAATACAAGTAATTGGAGTTAATTTTACTAGGATATCTTTTAACGTCTTGGGTATTAAAGGTATCATTGCCTCATATGTTTTAATAGATTCAACTATTCCCTTTACAAATCCTTGTTTAATTGCTACTTTATTTAAACTTTCATCATTCCCATGATCTGTATGTGTTTTTAACTTACCTACTAGCTCTGTATCTGCGGTGCTACTGCCAGTGGCGTTGATAGGATTGTTAAAATATATAATGTTATTTAAATAATTCTTTTTATTATCGTCATTATAGTTTGGGAAATGTGTTTGATAATCTTGATAATGCGAGTTTAGAATACTATTCGCATTTTCACTTCCGGGGGCATCCATAACTGTTTTATGTTTCTCACCATTTACAAATGTATATGAAACAGCACATCGAGAACTTTCTGGATTATTAATAGTTTGTAATATCCACCCCAATTGTCTTAAAAAATATGATACAATTGTTATAAGTGTCACTGTTGTAGTTCTTTTCGTAATGTCTGTATAATTAGTTATGGCCCATGCAAATAAATCCAAAAATTTTTTCTGGGGATCTAATACATTTTGTATTTTTTTAAATTGTGCATCTAGGTCCTCAAACCCACTAGTCGGCGCAGAGTTTTTAGATGTTATAGTACTACTACTACTATTCCATGTTAGATTATAAGTAAAATGTCCCACTAGAATATTATCTTTGGTTAAATTACTAGTAGCATATTTGTAATCTACTTCTCCATATATAATATCAACTGTTTTTAATTTATATCCTTTATCAGTTAACTTGGCCATAATTTGAGTAGCGGTAAATGTTTTACCAGAACCAGATGGACCAAATAAAAATATAAATTCTTTATTTTTATTACCAGTAGAGTAGTTTGAAAAAAATTTCATATACTCATCCTCCGCAGTTTTTTCGTCTGAGTCATTAAACTCATTCGATTCACCATTTTGATCTTTTTCCGGAAAGTTTAAGTATGTGATGTCTCGTTTTTTTTCATTATCCGTGTCCTTTAATACCCACACGCTCTTGCCTTTCTCTAATTTTTTTATTTTATCTTTAAAATAAGGTCTCTCATTACCATTTTGTAATTTAATATTTATCATGTTATCAAGACTAGGTATAGCTTCAAAATTGTTGATAACCTTAGCATCACCTGGTATAGCAGTATTAATAAAAAGAATAGGCTTCATTTTTGAGTCTGCTAACGCAGCAGCAGATGCCGCAGCATTATCAGATGCTGTATCAGCAGCCAGTCTCGCTCTCTCCTTCTCCGCCTCCGCCTGCGCCCTCGCCCTCGCCGCCTCCTCCTGCGCCTTCGC
>ERZ802819.546-NODE-546-length-24987-cov-17.9913_pt1 | contig 24987 bp, 25 predicted proteins | sample MGYA00345647_ERZ802819 | MGnify/ENA primary metagenome ERZ802819 (study PRJEB30503, sample SAMEA104212355) | marine metagenome | biome: Westerlies Biome; feature: [SRF] surface water layer (ENVO:00010504) within the epipelagic zone...; material: water...
CGCGGTCCCTTTTTCATGTGTCTTTCTAACAGCGTCTTATGTATCTTTTTTTCACCCGTAAGGCTAGTCACCATCGCCGTATGTCGGATCGCAACGCCGCAGATCCATACATGCCACACCTATTTATACCAAACCTATTTATAAAGTTGCGCTTGCTTTCAGTTTTCGGCGTGGATTAGGCTATTAGCGTGATATTTGCCGATCATTGCAAGGATTTTTAGGATGATCACACTGATCCCGCCCTTGGGAATTTTAATAGATATCCCGCTTGGCATCCTGATGTGGACGCTAAGCCTGCAATTTGTGCTTGGCATTTTTATCAGTGAGGACAGCCGACTGAAATTTGTCCAGATTATCCGCGGGGTCAACACACCGGTACTGGTGCTGACCAACCTGATCCGCCCGGGTTTTATCATTGATCGGCTGGCACCATTATATGCAGCGCTGATCCTGTTTATTGCACGCTATTATCTGTTTCCGCTGATCATCGGTTTTGACGTTGAGAGCTTTACACAGATGCCACTGGAAAAGCTGTTGCTTTCGGCAAAAACTGATCTCGGCCTCTAACCTAACAGCACTCACCGTAACAGCTCTTAACCTAACAGTTTTTAAGGGGTCGATGTACGGATTTCGATTTGTTGTTGCAGCCGCCCGGCCCGGTCAAACTGCCATAAATGCTGACGATTTTCATGGTCAACAAGCAACAGCATCTGCCCTTTATCGCCGATACTGGCGCTGCTGACACGGGCACCGGCAGGCAATGTAATGCTGCTTTGACGCGGTTCGGCACTGTTTTCCATTGCTGTTAAGCGGCTGTAAATGGTGACCACAATCACCACCAGCGCAGCGACAATCAGAATCGCCATAATCACACTCATTGCCTTAATCAGGCCTAAATGCCGAACGATTGGTGATTGAGGGGCTGTTGCCTCATCCGCTTTTGCGCTATTGTCGCCTGTCATGACCAAACCCTTCACCCAAGATCCATCGCAGCTCACGCTACAGGCTGGTGCCGATTGCGGCAATGACCGGATTGACCGGTTTCTGGCGACCGCGCTGCAAAATGACGAACAGCCATTGTCGCGGAGCCGGATCAAAGCGCTGATCCTCGATCACCAGCTGAACGAGAATGGCTGCACCCTATCTGATCCCTCGGCGCCGGTCAAACCCGGGGCCGTCTATGTGTTGAGCGTGCCACCGCCAATTGACGCCACGCCAAAAGGCGAGGATTTGCCGCTCGATATCCTGTTTGAGGATCAACATATCATCGTTATCAACAAACCGGTCGGGCTTGTTGTCCATCCCGCCCCGGGATCGCTCACCGGCACATTGGTGAATGCGCTGATTGCCCATTGTGGCGACAGTTTAACCGGCATTGGCGGGGTTTTGCGCCCGGGCATTGTGCACCGGCTTGATAAAGATACATCAGGCGTCATGATCGCCGCGAAAACGGCTGTGGCGCATGCCAACCTAACCAGCATGTTTGCAGCACATGATCTTGACCGGCGCTATAAGGCACTGGTCTGGGGGACTGAAATAGAACGCGACGGCATGGTCGATGCGCCGCTTGGACGATCGAATTATGACCGCAAAAAACAGGCGGTCACGGCCAAGGGACGCCACGCTGTCACCCATTGGCAAGCACTCCGCAGCTTCCCGCCTTTTGCAACATTGCTGGAATGTCGGCTGGAAACCGGTCGCACCCACCAAATCCGCGTTCATATGGCGCATATTGGACGACCATTGATTGGTGATCCACTCTATGGAAGGGCGCCGCGTGCCGGTCAGATGCCTGATGCGACCGCCCGCACCTGTCTGGCACAATTGCGCAGTTTCAAACGGCAGGCACTACATGCAGCGCATCTCGGCTTTGCCCATCCGGTGAGTGGTGAAGCGCTGGCTTTCACCAGCCCCCTGCCCGAAGACATGCAGGGCCTGATCCAGATCATGGATAGCGCTATTGCGCTGCGGGCGAAGGGCAAAAACTAGATTACCCCATTGAAACATATGTTTTTTCAATTGAATCGACGGATAAATCAGATTATTATTACAGTATTCTGTAAAGTTGCGTGCAATCTATGAGGAAATCTGGTCAATCTGTGCATTTTTCAGAAATATTGAAAAAGAGTTTTGCTAGAACCAGCCTTTTTCCTGCCGCTTTTTCATGATTTTATCGAAATTGACCGAATAGAACTGCCGTCAGGCACAGTTTTTAAGCAATTTAGGAGACCATGTCATGGCCGCCAGATCAATGTTTCCAGCGATTAGCCCGGACGGCAACCTGTCGCGCTATCTGGATCAGATCCGCGCCTTTCCGATGCTGGAGCCGAACGAAGAATATATGCTGGCCAAAGCATGGAAAGAGAAAGGCGATGTCGCCGCCGCGCACCAGCTGGTGACCAGCCATCTGCGGCTTGTGGCAAAGATTGCCATGGGCTATCGCGGCTATGGGCTGCCGGTTGCTGATCTGATTTCAGAGGGCAATCTGGGGATGATGCATGCGGTCAAAAAATTTGAGCCGGAAAAAGGCTTTCGCCTTGCCACATATGCGATGTGGTGGATCAAAGCAGCGATCCAGGAATATATTTTGCGGTCATGGTCTTTGGTCAAAATTGGCACAACCGCCGGCCAAAAAAAGCTGTTTTTCAATCTGCGCCGGATCAAAGGCCAGATACAAGCCATTGACGATGGTGATCTGAAACCGGAACAGGTCACGCAAATCGCCACGCAATTAAATGTGACCGAAGATGAAGTGATGTCGATGAACCAGCGCATGGCTGGCAATGACCGGTCACTCAATGTGCCGCTGAGCCGTGATGGCGAAGGTGGCGGCGAATGGCAGGACTGGCTGCAAGATGACAGCCCGGATCAGGAAGCGACCTTTGCCGATCATGAAGAATATGATGCACGGAAAAACCTGATGCTTGACGCCATGCAGGGTTTGAACCCACGCGAACAGCGTATTCTGGCGGCGCGGCGTCTATCAGAACCACCATTGACGCTTGAGGATCTTGCCACCGAGTTCAATATCAGCCGTGAACGCATCCGGCAGATTGAAGTCCGGGCATTTGAAAAGCTACAAAAGGCCGTGCGCGATAAAGCGGCGGCGTTGAAATTGCTGCCGCATGTCGAGGCCTAGAACGGGCCCTGTTAACGCCTAAAACCGGATGGTCACGGCCTGCTGATTAGCCCTCAAACGGGTCTTTCACAAGGATCGTGTCATCGCGTTCCGGGCTTGTTGACAGCAATGTGACCGGCATTTTGGTCAGTTCCTCAACACGCCGGATATATTTCACCGCATTCGCCGGTAAATCAGCCCAGCTGCGGGCGCCGAAGGTGCTGTCCTGCCAGCCGGGCATTTCTTCATAAACCGGCTTGCAGGCTGCCTGCGCCCCCATATCCGAGGGGAAATAATCAAGAATTTCATCACTGCCATCAACCTGATAACCGATACAAATCTTCAAAACATCAAATCCGTCCAGCACATCCAGCTTGGTCAGCGCCATGCCGCTGATCCCGGCAACATGTCCGGCCTGTCTGACCATCACAGCATCAAACCAGCCACACCGCCGTTTGCGGCCTGTTACCGTGCCAAATTCGCGGCCGCGTTCGCCCATACGCGTGCCATCCGCACCAAAATCTTCGGTCGGAAACGGGCCGCTGCCAACGCGGGTTGTATAGGCTTTGGTAATGCCAAGCACAAAGCCGATATCGGTTGGGCCAATACCGGCGCCTGTTGCCGCCTGCCCGGCAACGGTGTTGCTGGAGGTGACAAACGGATAGGTGCCGTGATCAATATCGAGCATGACCCCCTGTGCCCCTTCAAACAAAATACGCTTATTCGCCGCCCGTGCATCGGCCAGATACCGCCAGCTCTGCCCGGAAAAAGCTAAAAGCTGATCACGCATCGCCAACAACTCGGCACCCATCGCCCTGGCATCGGCCAAAGGCTGGTCGGCCGCTTTCAACCATACATTGTGATGCGCAACCAAGGCATCAAGCTTGTCAGCAAGCGCCGATGCAGACGCCAGATCAGCAAGCCGAACGGCGCGCCGCGCCACTTTATCTTCATAAGCCGGGCCAATGCCGCGTCCGGTGGTGCCAATTTTCTGTTCGCCGCGTAACGCTTCACGCGCCGCGTCAACAGCCTGATGCACCGGCAGGATAAGCGCCGCCGATTCAGACACCAAAAATGTTTCCGGGGTAATGCTGGCGCCTTGCGAGCGCAGTAATTCTATTTCCTTGAGCAAATGCGCCGGGTCAATCACCACACCATTGCCAATCACCGACATTTTGCCGGGCCGCACAATACCTGATGGCAGCAATGATAATTTATATTCAACACCTTCGATAACCAGCGTATGACCCGCATTATGGCCGCCCTGAAACCGCACCACGACATCGGCGCGGCTCGACAGCCAGTCAACAATTTTACCTTTGCCCTCATCACCCCATTGGGCGCCAATAACCGCTACATTCGCCATTCCGTTACCTTTATCATATGGGGATCAACGCCGTTTTTGTAATTGACGTCACAACTGTTGCTTTTGGCCTGAACTGGCCGGCTGGCAAAGATTGAACACGGCGCTGTTTATAACAGAAGCGCGGGATAAAAAGCAATGCAGGAGACCCGCCTAATGCAGTTGCGAAAATTGCAAAATATCCGCACGCACCACCTGACTCAGGGCTTTGATTTCGTCTAGCACCTCATCTGGCACCGTGCCATCAATTTCCACAAGGGCAACGGCCTCGCCGCCTACATCGCGGCGACCAAGGTGGAACGTGGCGATATTCAACCCATGTTGGCCACATAATGATCCCAGATCACCAATAAAACCGGGGCTGTCATAATTGCGAAGATAAAGCAGATTTTGCGGAAAATCGGACTCGACCGCAATCGATTGCACTTCGACAATACGCGGCTTGTTGCCACCAATAAGGGTGCCGGCAATGGTGCGTTCGTCATCTTCATACATGATGGTGACGCGCAGCAATGTTTCATAATCACATTGCCGGTCATGGCGTATTGTCGAGACCGAAATACCGTTACTTGACGCCACATCTGCGGCATTCACCATATTGACTGATTCCATATTTGGCCCCAGCAACCCGGCCAATGTCGCGGCGGTGATCGGGTCGGCATTCAGTTTGGCGGCGCGGCCATCAAGCTCTATCACAACAGATTTCAAACCGGTCGCGCTTACCTGTCCCAAAAACCCGCCAAGGCGGCTGCCAAGATCCATATAGGGTTTGAGAACCGGCGCCTCTTCCGCCGAGACCGACGCGATATTCAATGCGTTCGTCAACGCACCGGTGGTCAGATATTCAGCCATCTGTTCAGCCACCTGCACAGCCACTTTTTCCTGTGCCTCGACGGTACTGGCGCCCAGATGCGGCGTCGCCACGACAGCATCGAAATCAAACAGAATATTATCGGTCGCCGGTTCCTGCATAAACACATCAAGCGCCGCACCGGCCACATGGCCAGTTTGTAGCGCCGCCGCCAATGCCAGCTCATCGACAAGACCGCCTCGCGCACAATTGATGATCCGCACGCCTTGTTTTGTTTTGTTAAGCGCGTCCGCACCGATGATATTGCGGGTTGCTGCGGTCATCGGCGTATGAATGCTGATAAAATCAGCCCGCCGCAACAACTCATCAAGATCGACTTTTTCAACGCCCATCCGTTTTGCATTTTCCTCGGACAGATAGGGATCATACCCCACCACCCGCATGCGCAACCCCTGCGCCCGGTCGGCGACGATCGAGCCAATATTTCCACAACCCACAAGGCCAAGACATTTGCCGGTCAATTCAGTCCCCATAAAGCGGGATTTTTCCCATTTTCCGGCTTTCGTCGACTGTGACGCCTGCGGAATTTGGCGGGCCAGTGCCAGCATCATGGCAATCGCATGTTCGGCGGTTGTAACGGCATTGCCATACGGCGTATTCATCACCACCACACCACGTTTGGTGGCGGCGGCGATGTCCACATTATCGACACCGATACCAGCGCGCCCGACAACTTTCAAATTGTCAGCAGCGGCGAGAACCGCCTCGGTGACCTTGGTGGCCGAGCGGATTGCCAACCCGTCATACGCCCCAATGATGGCCTGCAATTCTTCTGCTGACAGGCCTGTTTTGACATCGGCATCAACGCCATGCGCGGCAAACACATCGACTGCATTCTGGCTTAATTTATCGCTTATCAGTACTTTTGGCATCGGGTTTCATTCCTTTTTTTAAAAGGCTAGGTGATCACATCGACCGGTTTGGCCGGGCTAGATATGCTTCAAAGCATTATTCATCAGCCCATTTCGGCACGTTGGGCGGCATAGGCCCAATCAATCCAAGGCAGTAATGCTTCAACATCGCTGACATCAACCATTGGCCCGGCCCAGATCCGCAAGCCAGCCGGGGCATCACGATATGAGCCCAGATCATAGCCAACGCCTTCGGCATCCAGACGCGCTGCCAACGCCGCGGCAAAACCCGCCTTTTGCGCCGCGTCAAGCGCGACAAACCACGGATCAATGATCGACAGAGTCACGCTTGTATTCGATATTGTAGCCGGATGCTCGGCCAGAAAGCCAAATATAGACGATGCATCCACCCACCGGCGGATGGCCGCCAAACACGCCTCTGACCGATCAATCAGGGCTGGCAAACCACCAATTGACTGCGCCCATAATAACGCATCAAGCGCATCTTCGATCACCAGCATTGACGGCGTGTTGATCGTACTGCCATTGAAAATAGACGCGTTGAAGGCGCCATTTTTGGTCAGGCGGAATAATTTTGGAATGGGCCAGGGCGGTGTATAAAGATTCAACCGTTCCACCGCACGTGGCGACAATATCATCACCCCATGCGCGCCCTCACCGCCGATGGCTTTTTGAAAACTAAAGGTCACGACATCTAGCTTTGTCCATGGCAACTGCATGGCAAAACAGGCCGAGGTCGCATCGGCAATCACCAGACCCTCGCGGTCATCAGCAATCCAGTCGCCATCGGGCAGTTTCACGCCGGATGTGGTGCCGTTCCATGTCAGCACAACATCATTGGCAAAATTGACCGCGGCCAGATCGGGCAATTGCCCATAGGGCGCCTGATGCAGGGTAACATCGTCAAGCCGCAACTGGCCGACAATATCATTCACCCAATCTTTGCCAAAAGATTCCCAAGCCAACACATCGACGCCGCGCGCGCCAAGCATCGACCATAAGGCGATCTCAACAGCACCGGTATCTGATCCCGGCACAATGCCAATCAGGTAATCATCCGGCATCTGCAATATTTCGCGCGCCAGTTGCATCGTTTCGGTGATTTTTGATTTTGCAGCTTTTGATCGATGTGACCTGCCAAGGACAGCATCGCTGAGAACTGTTGGCGACCAGCCGGGACGTTTGGTTGTCGGCCCAGATGAAAAAAACGGCAAGGCTGGCCGCATGGCCGGCTTGATTGGCGGTGTCATAACATCCTCGCGGTCACATGTTGCCACCCGTTGGGGGGTGACGGCCCGCATCATGCTTCGCAAAAACCCCAATTGATGTCAACCGACCAAAAAATGATCAGGTGAAATATATTACCATGGGTTAATAGACTGTTTTTAAATAAATTTAAGTGGAAGCCTGTTTGATGCGCAAAATTATTGCATCGATTGTCTGCGTCACAAGCGCGTCACTATCGGCTTCAACCATAACCCGAACCAGAGACTCGGTGCCGGATGGACGCACCAAAATCCGACCCGCGCCATTCATCTCAGCCTCAATAGCGGTCAGATCAGCCTGTAATTTTGTGTCATGCAAAATTTGCGGATCGATGTCCCGCAGATTTTCCAGACGTTGCGGGCTGGGCGAAAAGCAGTGAAAAAAACTGCTGGCTGGTTGTTCTGCCTGCTGCATCAACGCCAGCATTTGCAAGGCTGCCAGCAGACCATCGCCAGCCCGTGCCAGATGTGTCATCAAAATATGGCCGGACGGTTCACCACCCAGATTATATCCGTCAGCACGCATCTTTTCCAAAATATACCGGTCGCCAACATTGGTGCGATGCAAGGTCAGACCCGCCTCGCGCAGGCGCATTTCAAGACCGCGATTGCTCATCACCGTGCCAACCACCGCATCACCGCTCAGCGTGCCTTTTTGGTGCAGCGATAACGCCAACCGCCCCAAAATCTGGTCACCATCAATAATCGCCCCGGTTTCATCAGCCAAAATTAAACGGTCGGCATCACCGTCAAGGCAAATGCCGGCATCTGCCCCATGCTCAATCACCGCCGCGGCCATCATCTGCGGGTATACCGCGCCGCAGCCATCATTAATGTTGAAACCATCCGGGCTTACCGCCAGCGGGATCACCTCGGCGCCAAGCTCGTAAAGCGTATCAGGCGCGGTGCGGTAGGCCGCCCCATTCGCACAATCGACAACGATCTTCAGACCATCCAGACGCATCCGGCCGGGCAAGGTAGATTTGGCAAATTCGACATAACGTCCAATCGAATCCAGCATGCGCCGGGCGCGGCCAAGCTGGTTTGGCTCGGCCAGGGCGATTGAGCCAGCCGCCAGCGCCGAAATTTCGGCCTCGATGGCATCATCAAGCTTATAGCCATCCGGGCCAAATAATTTGATGCCATTATCATGGTGCGGGTTATGGCTCGCCGATATCATCACCCCAAGCTCGGCCCGCAAAGACCGCGTTAAATGCGCCACAGCAGGCGTTGGAATGGGCCCAAGCAAGCGACAATCCAGACCAATTGAGGTAAAACCGGCCACCATCGCCGCCTCAATCATATAGCCGGATAATCTTGTATCCTTGCCGATCACGACTTTCGGGCGGGCATGTTTTATCCCCGGATTACGATCGGCAAACCAGCGACCCGCTGCCAGCGCCAGCCGCACCACGGCTTCGGCAGTCATCGAGCCGGTATTAATACGGGCGCGCACCCCATCAGTCCCAAACAACCCTGCCATAAAAGCCCCTTTTTACACTGACACCGCCACCCATAGCCGCATCGTCGATCCTATTGGTTAATCTAGAATAGCTTGCCACCAGTTCACAAGCGCAGAAACGTTACTCTCGATTCTGCTCTTTGGCCTGTTCGCCGGCCAATGCCTGTTCGACAGCTAATGCCTGGGCGGTTTCTGCGACATCATGGACACGCAGCATCTGCGCCCCTTGTCGATAGGCCGCCATTGCCAGAACCAGTGATCCGGGCAGACGCTGATCAGCCGGTTCACCCTGTGATAATGTGGCGATTGTCGATTTGCGGCTGGCACCAAACAGCAATGGCACACCCAGCCCATGAAACATGGCCAGCCAGTTCACAATTTGCAGATTATGCGCGACGGTCTTGCCAAAGCCGAAACCCGGATCAATTGCAATATGCGATTTTGCTATGCCAGCCGCCATAAGCGCCTGTATGCGATCTTCTAAAAACTGGTAAATCTCGACCGGTGCAAAGCCGTATTCGGGGGCCTGCTGCATGGTCTCGGGCTGGCCTTGCATATGCATGATGATGACCGGAACATTGCTGGCCACCGCCGCATCCACCGCCCCGTCACGCCGCAAGGCTTCGACATCATTAATGATACCGGCGCCAGCAGCACAGGCGCGGGCCATGACGTCGCCATGGCGTGTATCGATAGAAATCCGCACATTCTGTTGCGCCAGCCCGGTTATCGGCGGTAACACCCGCGCCAATTCCTGATTGCGGGTAATCGGCGCAGCGCCGGGCCTTGTTGACTCACCGCCAACATCAATAATCGATGCGCCGGCCTGCCACATTGCCATGCCGCTGGCCATCGCTTTCGCCGGTGCCAGATGCGCGCCACCATCAGAAAAACTGTCCGGCGTTGTGTTAATCACCCCCATCAGATGCGGCTTTGACATGTCCAGACCGGCAAATTCAGCGCGTGCAGCATAGAGTTGATCAAGCCATGCTGCGGCTTTGTTGCGGTCATCGGCCTGTTCAATGACGGCATCTTCGGACATGCGGGTGATCTGATAGTGATCGTCAGAATTGCGCGTTACCACGTCAAAGTGATGCGCTGTTGCCCATCCGGCGGCAATCGGCACGGTTGCATCACCAGCGGCACCGATGACCGGCCGCACCCATGTGGGCACAGCAAAAGGCGGCACCATTGGTGCCGCCTGTGTGGTTTTGGTCAATTTAGGTCTGCCCTGCATCTAACGGGTCTTAGGCAGGTTCGCCACCGGGCTTTTTCGGCCGCCCGGTACCCGGCAGGCCAGTGCGTGATTTGCGCACCGGTCCAGGCTTAACCGGGGTGTCGTCTGCGTCTTTGCGAACCAGCGTGCCGCCCTCAACGATGATTTTGATTTCGTCACCATCAAGCGTTTCATATTCAAGCAGCCCCTGTGCCAGCCGTTCCAGCTCAACATTATATTTTTTGAGGATTTTGGTTGCGGCATCATAGGCTTCATCAACAATGCGCCGCACCTCAGCATCAATAATCGAGGCGGTGGCATCAGCCATGTTTTTTTGCTGTGACACCGACCGACCCAAAAACACTTCCTGTTCATCTGCACTATAGGCGAGGAATCCCAGCTTGTCGGACATGCCCCATTCGGTCACCATCCGCCGCGCCATATCGGTCGCCATACGAATGTCAGATGAGGCACCGGTTGTGACCTTGTCGACGCCAAAGATTAAATCTTCGGCAATACGACCGCCACAGGCAACCCGCAGATCCGCGTAGATTTTGTCACGCGCCAGCGAGATCCGGTCACCTTCCGGCAACCGCATCACCATGCCCAATGCGCGGCCGCGCGGGATGATCGTTGCCTTGTGGATAGGGTCAGACGCCGGACAATGCAGCGCAACCACAGCGTGACCGGCTTCATGATAGGCTGTCAGGCGTTTTTCTTCATCGGTCATCACCATCGAGCGACGCTCTGATCCCAGCATAACCTTGTCTTTGGCTTCTTCGAATTCAGCCATAGAGACGGTGCGGCGGCCTTTTCGCGCTGCCAGCAATGCGGCTTCATTCACCAGATTGGCCAGATCAGCACCGGAAAAGCCGGGGGTGCCACGGGCGATAACGCGCGGCTCAACACCCTCGGCGAGAGGCGTCTTGCGCATATGCACCTTGAGAATTTTTTCGCGGCCCATCACATCCGGGTTCGGCACAACAACCTGACGGTCAAAACGGCCGGGACGCAGCAATGCCGGATCCAGCACATCAGGCCGGTTGGTTGCGGCAATCAGAATCACCCCTTCATTCGCTTCAAAGCCGTCCATCTCGACCAGCATCTGGTTGAGCGTTTGTTCGCGTTCGTCATTACCGCCGCCAAGACCAGCGCCGCGATGCCGCCCGACCGCGTCAATTTCATCGATAAAGATGATACATGGGGCATTTTTCTTGCCCTGTTCAAACATATCGCGCACACGGCTAGCACCAACACCAACGAACATCTCAACAAAATCAGAACCGGAGATGGTAAAGAACGGCACATTGGCCTCGCCAGCGATGGCGCGGGCTAGCAATGTCTTACCGGTACCCGGCGGGCCAACAAGCAACACACCTTTTGGAATTTTGCCACCAAGTCGCTGGAACTTGCCCGGGTCTTTCAAAAATTCAACAACTTCTTCAAGCTCGGTTTTGGCCTCATCAATGCCGGCAACATCTTCAAAAGTCACGCGCCCCTGATGCTCGGTAAGCAGCTTTGCCCGGGATTTCCCAAACCCCATTGCACCGCGTGATCCACCCTGCATCTGTCGCATGAAGAAAATCCATATGCCAATGAACAACAGCATCGGGAACCAGGACAGCAGAATCGAGAAGAAACTCGGCATGCCGCTATTTTCCGGGCTTGCCACGATTCGCACATCATTGGCATCCAGCACGGCAACAATATTGGCACCTTCCGGCATCACACTGGTGATGACCCGGCCATTTTTACTTTCCCCGCGCAGATTGCGCCCTTCAATCAACACCTCGTCAATCTGCTGGGCTTCAACTTCAGCGACGAAATCTGAGTAAGCGAGCTGGTTGGCCGGCTGACCCGATGACGGGCTCTGGAAAAGGTTAAAAAGGCCGATAAGCGCGGCGCCAAAAATCAGCCAGATAATTATGTTGCGTGCCAGATTATTCACATCACTGTCCTGTCAATTACATCTTGTTGTCTGTAAAACGATCTACCGCCCCAAAAACTGTGCTGACAACGCTGTGTCTGTCGAAGTGACGCATGATTTTACCCCTTCTAATTGGGGATAAATAAGGCCGCCGTCAAGGGTATAGAGAACAGGAATTACGCGCCTGACGATATACGGCAAAGCGGCAATCGCATCGGGTGGCGGCGCGGCTGTTGTGGTGCGCTTGAGCTGCAGTGCTGTGCCGGCATTGAGCAGCTTTCCGGAAAATGCTGTGCGTACCCGCCAACAACCGGCAAAAATAACATCATCGCCAGCCGCCACGTCGCATTCCCAGGGAACACGGCCAATTTCGCGCACCACATAAAACCGCGCGGTTTCACCCGGCTGCATCGAGCGGACAAACTGACAGCCGCCAAGGGTGCTATTCTGCGCCGCCAGCAACCGTGCGCGCAACCTGTCAAGCGCACGCGCGGACACCCCATAGCGATTACCCCCTACCTGCCGGATCAGGCGCCGCGCATGATACTGCCACATTGAATCGGGCAGCTTTTGCAAGCGGCGCATATCGATAACCGCATGCCCGCTTGGCGATAAATCTGTCGCGGCCTCCCAGATCGGTGTACTTACCGCCGCACAATGGTCGGATAATGCCGCCATGGCCTGCCCCAGACGCTGTGCCGCGGTGATTGTCGGAAACCCACAGGCCGCGCCTTTGCGCAAAAAGTGCCGCAGCTGAACCCGCTCAAAATCATAATTTCGGTTGCTTGGATCATCCTCAAAGTCACAGCCAAGCAAAGCCAGCACATCGCGCAACTGATCGGCCGACCAGTTCAGCAGCGGCCGCGCCACCGGCACCGCGTCACGATACGTCAGGCCGCGCATACCTGCCAGCCCGGCAATGCCAGAGCCGCGGGCAAGCCGCATCAGCACCGTTTCTGCCTGATCCGCCTGATGGTGCGCAAAAAGCAAGACAGCCCGCTGTTGTCGTGCCTGTTTTGTCAGGGCGGCAAACCGCTGATGCCGGGCCCATTCCTGAATGCCGGTTGATGGTGCCTTGTCCTGTACCGTCACAATCTGCGTCGCAATCGCGCGGGCTTGCATGCGTTGGCGGACACGCTCGGCCTCAGCGGTGGCATCACTGCGGATGTTATGATTGACAATAATGGCCTGATGCGCGGCGCCACATGATCGCGCGTAACGATCGGCAAGACAGGCCAGCGCCGAACTGTCTGGCCCGCCGGATAATGCGGTTATAAAAACGCTGCTGTTGGCAAGCTGCAACGCCTGCATATCCCGCGCAAAAGCGGCATCATAAGCGGCTAAACGGCTACTCGGCGCAGTTTGCGTCATCGCTCAGTTTGGACAATTGCGCCAGAAATGTATCCGGTGGCGTGTCAATGAGCTGCGGCAATGACGCATAAATTTCACAAGCCTGTTCCGGCGGTGCGAAATGCGACACTGACTCGGCAATCCACATGGTCGTATCAACAAGACGGGCATCCCCCGGATAGGCGCTATTGAATTCAGAAAAAGTCATCGCCGCCTTTTCAAATTCGCCACGCATAAATTGCACGCGGCCAAGCCAGAAAATAGAATCAGCCTGCCGCGCGTGACCTTGGTTAAAAGTCCGGAATTCAGCAAATGCCAGCTCTGCCGTTTCCAGATCATTTTGCAAAGCGCGTCCCAGTGCAAAGCGATATTGCTCTTCCGGGCTGACAGCCGGCAACACTTCGGGCTGTGTCGGCGCGGTTTCACCGGTTGATTCAGCATTCGCGGGGATGGCGTTGTCGTCCGCAGCAAGCGCTGTATCGGCTGATCCGGCATCTAATGATCCGGTGTCGGCTGATCCGGCATTTTCGTCAACTGCGCTTGCCTCACTGGTGGCATTATCCCCCTCAACATTTGCCAGCGCGTCATTTAACGAGTCTTCCGCAACCGACCAGCTTGAAATGCCGGTATCAAGGTCACGCGACATCTGCACAGCTGCCGCCTCGCCAGCGCCGATTGTATCCTGCTGCACCAACGCCGCAGCGGCGTCATCACCACCAAGCGTGAGCAATGTCTGCATGCGCTTTTCCAGCCGCAGCAAACGAAACTCGGTGTCTGAGGTGATTTCAAGAGTGCGTTCCATACGACGATTGGTCATCGCCAGCATGTCGCCCAGCTTTTCCATTTGATCGCGCAATGCTTTGAGATCCGCGGTCTGCGATGTGCCGGCCTCAGAACTGCTGCTTTGCATCTGTTCGACCTTCATTTTAATTTCACGCAGATCATTCTCGATGATCCCACGGACATCTTTTAAACCAGCTTCCAGAATATCCATGCGTTGTTGATGCCGTGTAAGCAACGCACTGGCATTTTCGATCACCGTCTCGTCGGTCGATGATTGGGCGTTAACCAGACCGGGAAGCGCGACAATAAATGCCAAAACAATAAAGAAGCGTTTGTTCATGGTAGATAAATCCTAGCAATGACACGTCAATTTTCAAGCTATAGCAGCTATTTTAGGCATAAATTAGGCAAAAAAAAGAGGAGCCATCCGCCCCTCTTTTTGTTGTTTCAAACAGGATTAGTTCAGCACAGTTGCTGCACGTCTGTTCTTCTCCCATGCAGCTTCTGTCGAGCCTTCAACTGCTGGGCGTTCTTTGCCGTATGATACGGTGCGCACCCGCGCCGAATTCAAACCCTTGGCCAGCAGATAATCGCGCACCGCTGTCGCACGCCGATCACCCAGCGCAAGGTTGTATTCACGGGTACCGCGCTCATCAGCATGACCCTCAACAACAATAACCAGGGTTGGGTTCACATTCAAAAATGCGGCCTGCCTGTTCAAAGTCATTTGCGCGTTTTCAGACAGCTCGGAACTGTCAAAATCAAAATAAACCGTATTACCAACGTCAGCCAACTTGTCAGCTTCGGTCTTCGCGGCTGCAGCAGATGATGATTCAGATGAAGCCGAGCTCGCCGAACTGGTCGAGGCGCTGTCACCACCGACCTGCGAGGCCGTTTCACAAGCTGCGAATAAGAATGTTGCGGCAACTATCGCCAATATGCGTTGAAACATCATGATGCTCCTAATTTTTTTTCAGCGAACCTTAAGTTCTGTTTTGCCAAAACAATGCTACGCGCACCTTGTAAAAGGTCTATCTTAACGCAGCCCTATTTCTGCACGAATGGATCCATGGCCGGGCAACCGGTCAATTAATAAGACGAGACATATAGGATTTGGCAAAGTAATGAAACCTAAAAATACATATATTTAGCGAAAAATAGCGATTTTCTGACATTTTTTTCTATTTGCCGCCAAATGGCGATTGTCATATTGATACCGCTGATTTTCTGTGCCGCAATCATCTAGCGCAGCAAAGGTGACCATGCCGGATCCGACGCATCCGACGGGGTGACAATTCGCCGCTCATTAAATCCAGTGATATCAATGCGGTAAACATGTGTTGCGCCGCCAGACCCATCAGCTTCAAACGGTTCCTGTTTAAAATACATCAACACCCGACCATTCGGCGCCCAGGTGGGCCCTTCGACCAAAAACCCATCCGCCAACAAACGCTCGCCACTGCCATCGACATTCATCACACCGATGTAAAACTGGCCATTTGCCATCTTGGTGAAGGCAATGATGTCACCGCGCGGCGACCAAACCGGGGTGGCATAGCGGCCAACACCATAGCTGATGCGCCTGACATTGCTGCCATCGGCGTCCATCACATAGAGTTGCTGACTGCCGCCACGGTCAGAATTAAAGACAATGCGATTGCCATCTGGCGCGTAGGACGGCGAGGTGTCAATCGATGCTGATTTGGTTAATTGGTTAATCGATTGGGTACGCATGTCCATTTCGTAGATATCAGTCATCCCGTCCTGGGCCAGGCTCATGATCAGCTTATCGCCATCCGGCCCGAAACGCGGCGCAAATGTCATGCCGGGGAATGAGCCCAACCGCTCGGTGCGACCGGTGGCCACCTCAAAAAGATACACATTCGGCTCGTCATTAAAGTAATTCAGATAGGCAATTTCATTGGCTGTCGGGGAAAAGCGCGGTGTCAGCACCAAATCAAGACCCGAGGTTAAATAGCGGTGGTTATGCCCGTCCTGATCCATAATCGCCAAGCGTTTTAGCCGCCGGCTTTGCGTGCCAGATTCAGCCACATAGACAATTTGCGTGTCAAAATAGCCACTATCGCCGGTAAATTCTTCATATACAAAATCGGCAATCTGGTGGGCTAGCCGGCGCAATCCGGATTGATCAGCATTGCCGCCGCCAGCGGTAATATTGCGCTGGATCACCACATCCCATAACACAAATTCAACCTGCAGCATGCCGGCATCGTCAATATAGGCTGAACCAACCAGCAGCCCTTTCACCCCAAGCGGCGACCAATTGGCAAAATTTGGCTTTACCGACGGCGCTTTTGGCGGATCAATAAAGGCCGCACTATCCACCGGCCGAAACAGACCAGAACTTTCCAAATCATCAGAAATAATCTGCGTTAATTGACGCCCGACAGCGGTGACATTGCCATCCGGCCCGGTAAATTCGGCGATGGCAATGGGCGTCGGCGCCACCTGTCCTTCGGTGATTTCAATACGGAGCTGGGCCTCGGCTTGCCCGATAGGGGCCAGCCCCAGAGCAATAGCCAGAACCGCAACAACCGCAACGCAGCGGCACAGTATCGGCCGGAAAATTTTTGCTACCATGATAAATTTACCCTTTATGCCCGTTTATTCCGCTTCATTTCGCCCGACCCGACATGGCGACACCATATGACCGATATTTTGGTGCCTGTAATCTTGCCACCCAATGGCGGGTTTGTCACCGAGACAAAAACCGCGGGTCAAAAACAAATATAAAGCTCTTCCATTGTTCATATTTTTCCGGTGGCAGCGGCAAAGGCGAACATTCGCGTGTTGCCCGAATGGCCTCTTCAGCTGCAACCTTAAAAATCCGATCTGTGTTAAACCTCAAATTGTTATCAACTTTGGCGCTAAGCACCCGTCCATCACGATCTAACGACACAATTATGTCAACAATGAGGGTATCGCTGCCAGCCGCGCCGATTGGCGGATCCCAGCATTTTGATAAATGCGCCCGCAACCGGTCGATATCGGATAATCCAAGTGGGCCAACCACCGGTTTGTCCGGTGCTTTTAAAACATCACCAGCGGCAGCACTCAGGCTGTCATTCAGCTTTTCTGCGGCTTTTTTACGTTCCTGCTCACGCCGCTTCTTTTCAGCATCATCATTCACCGCCTTGGCTTTTGCCAAATTCTGCATCACCCCGGTCAGCGCATCGGTGCGTTGTTTGGCCAGTTCGTTTTGCCGTGCCAGCTTATTCACCCGTTTTGGCGGTGATTTCGGCAGTTTTGTCGGCATTTTTTGTGCCGCTGTCTGCGTCGGTTTTGGCTTTGGCGGCACCGGCGGCTGTGCCTCGGCTGGCTTTGGTTTTTCCTGTATTTTTTCAGGAATGATCTCAGCCGCCGGATCAACTGCCTTTGGCGTTGGTTTGGCCGGTGTCTTTGGCGCTGCCGGTGCTGGTTTTGGCGGCGGCGGTGGCGGTGGTGGCGGGATTTTGCGTTGCGCTGCCTGCTGCTCCTGTTTGGCGGTGCTGACCTCGCTGCCTTCATTCACATTGGTTTGCGGCACCGTCTGCACAATTTCCATCATCACCAGCGGCTGATCTTCAGGCAGCGGCCGGTTTAAAGACGGCAGACCGACCAACGCCAGCACAACAATGCCGAGATGCAAGCCAATCGAAATGAAAAATGAACGTGGGTTCATCCTGTTTTGCCATTCACAATTTGTGATCTACTCTATCTCAGGAAGCTTTGCGACAAGCGCGACTTTGCTAAAGCCGGCTGCCTGAATGCGCCCCATGATTCCCAATATGTCACCGTAGGTCACGGCCGCATCACCGCGCACAAAAATACGGATGTCCGGGTTTGCCTCGGAAACCGCCTGCAACCGCGGGATCAACGCATCACTGTCAACTTCGGCTTCCTGCAAATACAGCGATCCATCGGCTTTCATCGAAACAACAAGCGGCGCCGCATCAGCATTGATCTGTCCGGCCTGGGTTTTCGGCAAATCAACCTCAACACCCACGGTTAACAATGGCGCGGTGACCATAAACACGATCAACAGAACCAGCATCACATCGACAAAAGGCGTGACATTGATTTCGCCCATCGGACGATGCCGGGCACCGCGTGCCGGACGTTTGACGCTGGCCCCCATTATTGACCGCCTTCGTCAAGCTGACGCGCCAGCAATGTACTGAATTCCTGTGCAAATGTCTCAAGGCGTGCCCCAAATCTTTCAAGGTCGCCAGCAAATTTATTATAGGCAACAACCGCCGGAATAGCGGCTGCCAGCCCCAATGCGGTGGCGAACAACGCTTCGGCAATCCCCGGTGCCACCACCGCGAGGCTGGTGTTTTTTGACTCAGCAATTGACTGAAATGAACTCATGATGCCCCAAACCGTGCCAAGCAAGCCGACAAACGGCGATACTGATCCGATCGACGCCAAAAAATTCATACCGCGTTCGAGCCGTTCCATTTCCCGGGTAATGGTAAAGGTCATCGAACGATCAATGCGGCTGACAAGCGAAGCCCGCAAATCCACCCTTTCACTGTCTGCAAGCCCGCGTGAATTGGCGCGGCGCCACTCACGCATCGCTGCCACAAACACCACGGATAACGCATCTTTCGGATCAGCCCCGGTATCATCATAGAGCTTGTCAAGCGACCCGCCTGACCAGAACGCATCCTCAAATTGTTGTGCCAGCCGGCGTTCACGCCGCAGCAATGTGACTTTTTCCACAACAATCGCCCAGCACCAGACAGATGCCAGAACCAACAGCAACATCACCAGCTTTACAAAGGGATCTGCTGCCATAAAAAGCCCCCAGATACTCAAATCCGAGCTGGCATGTGTAACCGTCATTTCTACTGAATTCATTTAATCATACCTCTGTTCTCACCCTAACAGTCATAACCTGACGGCATCTCTATGCCGCCCCATTTTGTCCTACTTCTGCGCCCCACCAGCCAGCTTGTTTCGTATATCCTGTGGCATACGGCATGCCCGTGCCACGCCTGCCGATTGCAAATTAACGAACCCTATGTCGACGACGAGTCTGGCAACAATATGGCAAGATTGCATATTTGTAATGGTTTGTCGCAATTTCACCGATGCACCACCCGTTTTCATCACCTCGCTGGTGATTTCCAGAACCGCAGAAAGCGCCGCCGCCTGCACAAAATCAATGTCAATATGCCGAACCACAAAGCCATTTCCATCGCGCGTCAGCAAGGCTTGCTGATCAATCCCCAGACAGCGCAGCCACGCTGAACGAGCGCGTTCGGCAAATGCCAGATATTGCGCGTGATACACAATGCCGCCAGCGTCGGTATCTTCATATTGCACCCGCAGATGATAGCGGTGCACGGCATCATCAAGATGGCCATCAAGTTGGTGAACAGCACCGGCATGCGCGGCCGATCCGGTCACGCATCACCTATGTTTGGCTCGGCCGGGTCATCAATTGTGCCGAGTAAATCGAGCTGGCGCACGGCCGCCGCTGGTGGCGTCAGGCCAAGATAGTCCCAGCCTGCCGATGACAGGCAACGGCCGCGTGGGGTGCGCATTAACAATCCGGTCTGCATCAGATAGGGTTCGATCACCTCTTCCAGAACATCGCGTTGTTCTGACAAAACAGCGGCCAGCGTTTCCACCCCAACCGGCCCACCGCCATACGAGTCCGCCATGCAGGACAGATAGCGACGATCCATCGCGTCAAGACCTTGCGCATCCACCTCTAGCCGTACCAGCGCCGCATCGGCAATCGCCGCGGTGACCTGGTCTGCACCCTCAACCGCTGCGATATCACGCACCCGCCGCAGCAACCGGCCAGCCACGCGGGGGGTGCCACGCGCCCGGCTGGCAATTTCCATGGCCCCGTCACCTGCCAGTTGCAGACCGAGTTTTTGCGCTTGTCGGCTGAGTATCGTTGCCAATTCATCCGCATCATAAAACTGCATCCGCATCTGGATGCCAAACCGGTCACGAAGCGGTGTTGTCAGCAAACCAGATCGTGTGGTCGCGCCAACCAGGGTGAAAGGTGGCAGGTCAATGCGCACCGAACGGGCGGACGGGCCTTCGCCAATCATCAGATCAAGCTGAAAATCCTCCATCGCCGGATACAGCACCTCTTCAACAGCCGGTGCAAGCCGGTGAATTTCATCGATAAATAAGACGTCACGCGGCTGCAAATTCGTCAGCAGCGCCGCCAAATCGCCGGCACGCGCCACCACCGGCCCCGATGTGGCACGGAAGCCAACGCCCAACTCGGCTGCAATAATCTGTGCCAATGTTGTTTTGCCAAGCCCGGGCGGGCCATGCAGCAGCGTATGATCCATGGCATCACCGCGATCACGCGCCGCATGGATAAATGTCTCCAAATTGCGCCGCCCATTGCCCTGACCGATAAATTCAGCAAGCAGCGTTGGCCGCAACGCATTGTCACCACGCTCCTGACTGGTGCCAGCCACCAGCCTGTCTTCGTCCTGCATTGTCACGTGCCCATCTCCCGCAGCGCCGCTGCAATCAGTGATGATACGTCAGCCGCCGCGCCAGAACGCTGTGCGCGCACAATGGCGCCATGCGCCTCGGCCCGCGCATAGCCAAGATTAACCAGCGCCGACAGCGCATCCTGCGACGCCCCTGCCTCTATCATGCCGGCGTCAGCCATACCAAATTCGGCACCGCCAACAGCATTGGCAAGATTGGGTATTTTTCCAATTTTCTCGGATAGTTCATTGACAACACGCTGGGCTATTTTGGGGCCAACCCCATCAGCCCGCGCCACCATCGCCTTGTCACCGGCGACAATCGCCTGGGTCAGCGCTGCCGGATCAAGCACCGATAAAATGGCCATTGCTGCTTTTGCGCCAACACCCTGCACCGTGATCAACAGCCGGAACGCATCGCGCTCTGCCGCATCAACAAAACCGAACAATGTCATGCTGTCTTCGCGGACCTGCATTTCGGTCAAGACCGTGACCATGTCGGGCGCTGTGGCAAGCTGGCTTTGCGAACGGCCGGATACATGCACCGCATAACCAACACCCTGCACATCGAGAATGATGATTTGGTTGTCGGCGTGAACAACGCTTCCCCGCAATTGTGCGATCATTTTTGGCCCCTATGCTTGGCATCATCCCGCGCCAACGCCTGACTGATCGCTTTTGAAAGCGGGTCACCCGGCGTGGTATGCGCCGACATTACCGCGATGCCAGCCGGTTTTCCAGCATCATTGCTGGCGGCAATGGCAATTGCCAGCGCATCTGCCGCATCGGCATTTTCCGCCCGCACCTGCAACAGGCGCACCACCATCTCCTGCACCTGTTCCTTGCTGGCGCCGCCAGTGCCAACGACGGCTTTTTTCACCGCGCGCGCAGCGATTTCACTGATCATAACCTGCGCTGTCCCACAAGCCAGAATACCGACCCCGCGAGCCATCCCAAGGCGCAGCGCAGAACGTGCGGATTTTGCCACAAATATCTCTTCAATGGCGGCAATGTCGGGATCTGTATCGGCAATCACCGTTGACAACCCCTGATAAATAGCTGTCAGACGGTCAGCGTCACTTGCGCGGGGGTCAGGCCGGATCGCGCCATTGGCGATATGTTGCAGCCGGCCCTGATTAAAATCGATCACACCCCAACCGGTACAGCGCAATCCGGGATCAATTCCAAGAATGCGCATCCTGCCCGGCACTCAGGTGAGCTTGGCGATGATATCGTCAGAAATGTCAAAATTTGATGACACATTCTGCACATCATCATTATCGTCAAGCGCGTCCAACAGCTTGAGCAGGGTTGACGCCTGTGCCTCGTCAACGGTGATCAGATTTTGCGGTTTCCAGGTCAGCCCGGATTCTTCGGGGGCGCCAAACCGGCTTTCCAGCTCTTCGCGTACGTTGTTGAACTGTTCCGGCGCGCAGGTGATTTCATGCCCATTATCGTCGGTTTCCACATTATCAGCGCCGGCTTCAAGCACCGCCTCGAACATGGTGTCCGCATCCGCAACATCACCCGCATAGGCGATCTGGCCCACCTTATCGAACATAAAACTGACCGATCCGGTTTCACCAAGCGAGCCGCCAAACTTGTTAAACGCCGCCCGCACTTCCGAGGCGGTGCGATTGCGGTTATCGGTCATCGCGTCAACAATCAGCGCGGTGCCGCCCGGCCCGTACCCCTCATAACGGATTTCATCATAGGACTCGCCCTCGCCGCCTTCGGCGCGTTTGAGAACCCGCTCAATATTGTCCTTTGGCATATTCGCAGCACGCGCCGCCGCCAGCGCGGTGCGCAAACGCGGATTCGAATCCGGGTCGGTGCTGGACCGCGCCGCAACGGTTAATTCCTTAATCAGACGGCCAAAGACTTTGGCGCGTTTTTTGTCCTGCGCACCTTTGCGGTGCATGATATTTTTGAATTTGGAATGGCCTGCCATAGTCTCTGAATTTTCGTATATTTGATTGGTTTGAAGCACAATATTACAAAAGCTGTACATGTGCTGCCTGCACAAAAAACTCTATACCAGATGACCGGGGCTTATACCAGCCTTACCCCCGCAATTTTGCCCCAGCAATTTTGTCCCACTAATTTAATTTCGCCAGCGCCAATTCAGGCGGGAGACAGGCCACCACCAGCACGCAGCGGTGCGACTGTTTGTGCCAGTCCATTTGCATCTGCCTCGACCAGCAAGCCGCATAATGTCACCGCCCCCATTGCCACCGACAAACGGCTATTGCCGCGGCCGGTAAACCGGTCAGTCGCGGCCACCTTGTCCATGCCGATAACGCTGTCATAATCGCCGCACATGCCCGCATCTGTCTGATAGGCCGTGCCGCCGGCCAAAATCCGGTGATCAGCTGTCGGCACATGCGTATGCGTGCCAACCAACATCGAGGCGCGACCATCAACCATATGCCCCAGCGCCATTTTTTCTGAGGTCGCCTCACCATGCGCATCAACCAGAATAAAATCCGCATCACGCTGCAATTTATGCCGCACCAGCGCACCGTCTAACGCGGCAAAAACCGGGTCATTCGCCGCCATGAATAAATTGGTCATGACATTCACCACGGTAAGGCGTTTGCCAGCCGCATTGGTATGCGTAACCACGCCATTGCCGGGGGTTGCCTCGGGCATATTCAGCGGCCGCAACAACCGGCTCTGCGTCTCAATATAGGGGATGATTTCAGGCTTGTCCCAGACATGATTGCCAGTCGTCAAAACATCAACGCCAGCTTCAAACAGCGCCTCACAAATTGCCGGGGTTACGCCAAATCCACCAGCCGCATTTTCGCAATTCACCACGATGAAATCGAGATTATGCTCGGCCCGTAAAAGCGGCACCTGGCTGATCACTTCGTGACGCGCCGCGCGGCCAACAATATCCCCTAAAAACAATACACGAGTCATCGCAGGCTCCTCGCCCTGATATCCGCCATAGACGCTTACCGTTTCGTGCGGTGCAGCCCCGAAGGGGTCAATACCGCGTCCAAAGGCATGTCATAGGGGCCAATTGGCACCTTGTCCAGCTTTTGACCGTCAAAGCCAAGGCCGATCACCGCGCATGGGTGGCGGCGCGTCGCTAAATCGGCAATGGTGCGGTCATAAAATCCACCACCATAGCCAAGCCGCCAGCCAGCCGCGTCAAACGCCAGCAATGGTGCCAGAATAATATCGGGCAGCACCGGTTGACCAGCGGTCAAAGGCTGCGATGTGCCATACGGCCCCGCTTCCAGATCATCGCCCACCGCCCACAGACGGAAACTCAACGCTTGCCCCTCGGCCGGGGTGATCGGCATGGCGGTTTGCTGGCCAGCTTGATGCAGTGCCGCGACCAGTGGCAATGGCGAAATTTCGCTGCGGATCGGCAAATAGGCGGCATAGATGCCGTGGCCAAAGGTTTGCATCAGCTCTGCACAATATGCAGCCAGTTGCTCGGCCGCCTGCGGGTGCCTATCTGCCTGTTGTAGGCGGATTTTAGCGGCCTGTTTCCGCATCTGCGCTTTTGCCGAAACCAGATCATTTGAAGCTGTTGCCAAATCATCTGTCGATGTTGAGGGTGGGGAAGTTTTTGGCACTGAACACAAACCTGTCAGACAAAAGCGCCGGGCCAACGATGCGACCCGTTGAAATATGACGGCGACGACCAGATGAACCGTCAGTATAGATATCCTCTGTGACCTGCTTTGCAGGTGGGCGCCGCAATAACCAGACCACGGCCCAGCCAGAGGCAGCTCCCGAGAGAAAATTTATGGCCCCAGGGATTAAACAACCAAACGCGAAAGCCCAGTCGTCGCCTTGTTTATAGTTAGGGTTTTGTCAGGCGGGATGCAAGTGCCGCGATACGTTCTGCCGCCATTTCAAGCGCCTCGGTTGCCGAATCATGGTCGGCCGCGGACGCACTCGCAGCACCACTCGCAGCCCCGTCCGCCGCCCCATTCAACCGCGGCTCGTCTGCATTTCCGGCGGCTCGATCGGCCAAAATAAGCGCAACCATCGCCAATAATCGGGCCTCGCCAATCTGCCCCACCGACGCAATCAATGATTGCATAATCGATTCAACTTCTTCGCCAAGCTTGCTGACATGCGCCTCTTCGCCCGCACCACAGCCAATTTGATATGGATTGCCATTTAACCGGATGGTGACGACAGATTGGCTCATGCGCCATCTCCTGTGGGATGTTGTGCTGTCAACTCGGCAAGCATCTGGATCGCTTTGTCCAGATCGGCCTCGATGGCTGTGACGTCTTGCGACAACTGCCCAAGATCCAT
>ERZ802819.547-NODE-547-length-24971-cov-23.8372_pt1 | contig 24971 bp, 26 predicted proteins | sample MGYA00345647_ERZ802819 | MGnify/ENA primary metagenome ERZ802819 (study PRJEB30503, sample SAMEA104212355) | marine metagenome | biome: Westerlies Biome; feature: [SRF] surface water layer (ENVO:00010504) within the epipelagic zone...; material: water...
AAGGGTAACGCGCCGCAACACGCAAAACAGCTGCGGTGATACAAACGGTGATACATGCACCCTTGTTTTGTACGTTTTCAGGTGTAAGAATCTGGCTGAAATCGGGTGAAACGCAGTGGTGATTGGTCTTCTCGGCCGCACCATTTCTCTTCCGATAAATGCCTGTTTTCGGGTTGTTGCATCCAGTCGATAGCCTTGCGCCAGTATTTCTGCAGCGCTGTGTCGTGCGAGCGGATATGCTGTAGCCTGCGTGATCGTGGATCACAGGTGAAAAAAAGGGGATTAGCATGTCTGCATATGCGGTTGTCATGTTTCTGGCGGGGCTCGGCATTCCGGTGCTGGCCGCACTCAACGCAGCACTTGGTCGGCATCTCGAGGCACCGTTCGGGGCATCGATGATCCTGTTCGCCGTCGCCTTTTTGTGTTGCGTCATCGTGTCGGTGTTGCAGGGCGGGTTCTCGCCGGCAAAAGCGATTGAAGCACCAAAACACCTGTTCCTGGCCGGATGCCTCGTCGCCTTCTATGTTGTCAGCATCACCTATGTGGCGCCGCGGTTCGGGCTTGGCAACGCGATCTTCTTTGTGCTGCTGGGGCAGTTGCTGAGCGCGGCGGTGATCGACCATTTCGGGTTGTTCAATGCAGCAGAAACCAGGCTGAATGCGATGCGCGTCGCCGGATTGCTGGTGATGGCGGCCGGGGTGTGGCTGACACAGGTCGCGTCAGCCAAATAAACGGGTAAATTGCGTGCCCGTAAGTTCGCGTGCCGGGAAGTCTTGTTCGCGGGACATTGAGCATCCGGCCGATTCCTTGATGCGTTCAGATCAGCCGTCACCCAGCTCGTCGAGTTTGCTGCGTGACTGGTTATTACTGTTTTTGAACCGGTCCACCTTGCGCTTGACCTCCAGCATGCGGGCCAGAATGTCATCCTTGTCGGAGGAGTTCGAATTCACCGCTTCAAAGTGTTTTTCCAGCTGGCCAACAACCTTGTCCAGCTCGGCAGCAAGCTCGTTGCTTTGCGCGTTCGAGTCAATCAGGCGGTGCTGGATTTTGCGCAGGAACGCGCTGATGACCGGATCCGTCTTCATCATGTTGTTGATATAGTTTTTCGGTATCACCCGCGCGGTCAGACCACCAGCACCCGCAACGGCTGTCACGGACCGGCATTCATCGAGCATCAGTGACGTCTCCCCAAAAATCTCCTCAGTGCCCAGGCGGTTCAAAAACAGATCATCAGCCGAAAAAATCTCGACCGATCCTTCCATCACCAGAAATGCTTCCTTGGCGATGTCACCGGCCGTGTAAACCTTCTCGCCAGCACTCCAGATATTCACATCACCTTTTCGTATCATGGCTTTTCTTCATCATGTTCTTGTCACATATATTGGGGTCTTGCGCTGTATATTGGGCTTTTGTCACAGATTCCGGGCAGGGAACGCGTCTCAACCGCCGGCATCGTAAAAGACTTGTGCCTCCAGTTACAGGTATATTTGAGTATTCGAATGACTTTTCCGGCTAGCCTGGCAGGCCAATGACAGGCCAATTACAGGATGGTTCCAACAGATTTGAAAGTGGCGCGGTAGCGGTCTGGCTTCGGGCAGGGCATGACGGCAAGCCAGAATCAGCCAGCTGATATCGCTGTCATGATCAGTCACGTCTACGTAACTTTCAGGATTTTTGTTTTTTTATATCATCTTATTAATTGTAAAATATGTAATTTTTTATGAAAACTAAAAAACAGTTAACATTTATATTCTTACGCTGTAGATATCGACATTTGACCCATCCTTTGGGCGTAAAGCAATTATTGCCATTTGCGTCACAGTGATTTCAGCGGTTTGGCCTTGGCCTTCATCGCCGGCTGCGACAAAGTTTCATGAGGAAACAAACACCCATACCTCCCCCATGAGTGTTGTTTCCTTCCTTCAGTTCGCAACTTCGATGGCACCCGAATTGCGAATTTACTAGCCCCCGGCAGTTCAATTCCCTTGACTGCCGGGGGTATTTTCATTTTAGAGGAAAAATACGCCCGGCATAGTGCATGGCATCCCGTCTTGTGACACGCCGTCAGATTTCGATGTGCGGATGCGGTGCAGGCGGATCTACGGCAGATGCACAGAGTGGCCCGTTGTCAGGGCCAGTTGTCTGGTTATGAGGGTGAGTGCAGGCATGACAGAACGCAGACCATCCGACATGGTTGGCCTTGGGCTTGCTGTTATCTCGTCCCTTTGCATTGCGGTGGTGCCGAGTGCCGGCAAAATAGCCATGGATGCCGGTGCCTCGCTGATTATCCTGCTGGTCAGCCGCTGTCTGATTGGCGCGGTGTTTATGGTGCCGATTGTTATTTTGCAACGCGAGGCGCTGTTTCCTGACCGCCAATATTTGTGGCGTATCATGCTGGCATCGATGTTTGGCGTTGCGATGATTGCCGGGCTTTATGGCGCGGTGCGCTTTATGGATGTCGGGCTGGCCATGCTGATCCTGTATATGTATCCGATCGGTATTGCGCTGGTCGAACATGCACAGGGCAATGAGAGGATCTCGCGCATCCAGTGGGCCTCACTGGTTGCCGTGGCTGGCGGGCTGGTGCTGCTGTCTTATGACAGTTTGCGCGGCGGTGACATGTTCGGCATCGGGTTGAGTTTTGCGGCGATGTTCTGCGCGATGATGTTTACCATCGTGTCGAGCCGTCTTGCCAAGACCATTGGCGCGTCATCGGTCAATTTCGCCACCAATCTGTGGAGCTGCATCATTCTGGCCGCCTTGATGCTGGGATTGCCGTCTGTCCTGCCGGTTGCGATGCCGGCCACGAACACAGGCTGGCTGGCCATAGCGGGCAATGGCGTGTTTTTCATGCTGGGTTATCTGCTATTCTTCGAATCATCGAGGATCATTGGCATCACCCGCACATCGGTTGTCACGCTTGTCGACCCGCTGCTGGCCGCATTGGTGGCCATCCTGTTGCTGGGCCAGATGCTCAGCCCGCTGGAATGGACCGGCTTCTTTGTTATCACCGGTTCCTTGCTGGTGTTCGAGCGCGGCAAACAGCTGGTTCAAACGGTGTAAAGGCCGGGATTTGATGAAAGGCCGGGTGTTTGTCGATGATATAATGCCAGTTGCAATAATGCCTGTTGCGGTAATGCCTGTTGCGATAATGCCTGCTGCTGTCAGGGCGAGCGATACATGTTCAGAATCACTGGTAGATAAAGAATCACTGGCAGATAAAGCATCACTGGCAGATCAACTGTGCCTGACAAGGGGCCCCAGCCCATGCCAAAGCCGTCAAACGAGATGAAAGCGATTGATCCGGGCGATCGCCGGATTGCCAACATCTACACCGCACCGCTCAAAACCCTGATGTCAAACAGTGCGGAGGATGGCGAAGTGCTGCAGCTGGATACCGACAGGCCGCTTGGCACCGGCTTTCACCTGTACCGCATAGCCCCCGGCACCACGACACAGGCGCATGGCCATATCGGGCATGAGGAATTCTTGATGATTGAAGGTGATCTGGTTGATCATGACGGTATCCGCTATGGTCCGGGTGACCTTGTCTGGCTGCGCGCTGTGACCGCGCATACCTCATACACCGAAGCAGGCTGCCTGATCGTTGTGTTTGCCACAGAATTCGGCCCACCAGACAACAACTAGCCGCCAGACAACAAATTCAGGCAAACATCAAGAGGTAACGGTATGGGCTGAAGATGGCCCCTGATCACGTTGCACTCCTGATCACGAGGTGCTTGCGGCCCTGCGGGGCGAGACCAGCGATAACCCGATGATCATGACTGTCAGCGACGTCCAGACCCATCCGGAATGGCTTTCACCAAACAGTGCCATCCCCCAGACAACACCGGCGATCGTCACGAGATACCCGGTCTGGCTGGCGAAAACCGGACCAGCCAGCTGAATGACTGAAATAAAGCCCAGAAAGGCCAGGACGTTGATCACCCCATTTCCCACAATCGTCCATTCCAGCGTGCCAAATGGCAATGAGGGAACAAAGAAATGGCCGGTGGCAAGCGCCAGTGGCAGCAATGTCATCGCGCCAAACAGATTGGCCCCGAAGATGATGTGCAACGGGTGAATGTCCGTCATCACCGGGCGGCTCAGATTGATGTTGTTTAACGCATGACATGTAGGGGCGATGGCGGCCACCAGAATCCACGGCACCGCTGACCTGTCGGGAAGGCTGGCCTCCGGCAGCACCAGCAGCAAGATGGCGCCAATGCCGCAGAACAGGCCGGCCAGACGGACAAGTGACTGGCTTTCACGTCCCAGACCAACGGCAAGCGCATAGGTCAGCATCGGTACAATCGCGATGGTGATTGAAACCACCCCGGCGGGCACCCGGCCGGCCGCAAACATCAGGCAACTGCTGGGTATAGAGGATGCCAGAACCGATACGATCAGATAATTGCGGATATGCTGGCGGTCCATCGGCACGGGCCGGCCTTGCAGGCGGGCAATGACGAGGGTCAGGAAGATCGACAGGACCATCTGCCAGAACACCATGCCCAAGGGCATGCCGCCGGCAAGAATACCCATTTTTGCCAGAGAAAATGCTAACCCCCAGCCGATGCCGATGACCAGTAATACCAGCCACGGAAACAGCTTCCCAAAACGTAGGATCATGGCAAGCATCCTTCCTGCAATAACGGGCTGTCCTGGCCCCGGATCATGAAACGGCGGATAGGCTTTCTTGAGTTCTGCGGTGCTTCTGTATCTAGAAGCCGTGGAAATGCGCGATATCTTTAACGTCTGCACGTTCGCTGACGAGGGTGTTCTCTATGGCGTTTTCATCCTCATGACCAAGGGCGATGCCAACCACCAGCGCCTGATCATCAGGAATCTTCAGGTGCCGGCGCACCGGACCGGGGGTCACAATCCAGCTGGCTTGCGGGCAGGTATGCAGCCCCTCGGCACGTGCTGCCAGCATGATGGTCTGGACATACAGGCCAACATCAAACCAGCTGCCGCGGCACAAATAGGCATCAGTGGTAACGAAGATACCGACAGGTGCATCAAACAGCAGATAGTTGCGTGCTGCCTGCCGTTTGGACCCTTCACGGTCACCCTTCTGGATGCCAAGCAATCCATATAGACCCCAGCCAACCTGCCGGCGGCGGTCACGGTGGGTGTCAGTCCAAACCTCCGGATAGTAGTCATGCGTGGCATAGCTGTCTGTTTCACCATTCTGAAACATGTCATGGGCTTCGGCCACAATCGCATCGCGGACGGTGCCAGCAGCAACATGAACATGCCAGGGCTGGGTGTTGGTGCCACTTGGCGCGCGCTGCGCCATTTCCAGAATGCGCTGAACGGTTTCGCGAGGCACCGGTGTGTCGGTGAAGGCGCGCACTGACTTTCTTGACGTGATGGCCTCCTCGATCTTCATCTGCTGATCCTCGACTGGTCCATGTTTGATCGATGTGTGATCGATGTTTGATCTATGCCAGAAACTGCGCTGAGCCGTGAAGCAGCAACGATCAGACCAAGATTACACCCGTGATGGCTGAAAAACACAAATGCGAAATCGCCCGACACTCCGGATTTCTGTGATCATCATCCGCCGCACCTGGCATCCGCCGCACCTGGCATTCCCGGGCCTGGCATTCCCGGGCCTGGCATGACAGCGGCAGGACAAAGCGCTGGCGCAGGCTGGCGCGATCTGCTGATATACTGTCCATTTCCAAGGGATAATGCTCGTGACCTCTCCTGCCACTGAAGACAACGCCCCACGTCTTGGCGGTGGTTATGCATGGTTCATCTGGAGCCTTGCAGCCATTTCCTTTGGCTATGCCTTTTTCCACCGTGTCACACCATCGGTCATGGTTTCCGACCTGATGACGGAATTTGCCATTGGCGGGGCGATGCTTGGCAGCCTGTCGGCACTGTATTTTTATCCCTATGTTCTTTTGCAGGTGCCACTTGGTGCGATGCTGGAAACATTTGGCACGCGGCGGCTGTTGTCGGCGGCGCTGTGCCTTGCGGCAGCGGGATCATTCCTGTTTGGTACCGCGGAAAGCCTTGAGGCGGCATACATTGGGCGCATTCTGATCGGCATAGGGTCCAGCGTCGGGTTTCTGGGATCGCTGGCGCTGGCCTCTACATGGTTTCCGGCGCACCGCTTCGCCTTTCTGGCTGGTCTGTCGATGTTCACCGCCATGGCCAGCGGAATGGCCGCGCAGGCACCGCTTGCCTATTTTATTGAAGCGCATGGCTGGCGCAGCAGCCTGATGGTGCTTGGCACCATGGGGATGGTTCTGGCGGTGCTGGTCTTTTTGTTTGTGCGCAACCGGCCGCCGCAAACCGGGCAGGTTAGTGCCGGGCAGGTGAATGACGGGCAGGTGAAAGCGGGGCAGGAATGGGCAAAGCTGGGGACGGCACTGCGCGGGGCATTTGCCAGCCGTGATGTCTGGAAAATGGCGTTTGTCGCGGCAACAATGGCCGGCCCCATGCTGGTTATTGGCGGCCTGTGGGGAACCCCCTATTTGATGGTAGCCTATGATTTGCCACGGCCCGAGGCAGCTTTCTTCATGTCGTTGCTGTTGCTGGGATGGGCGGTCGGTGCGCCTTTTTCCGGTTGGATGTCAGATCGCATAGGCCGCCGGAAGCCGATCCTGATTGCCGGTTGTCTCCTGGTGAGCATTTTGTTGGCGATCATCTTTATTGTGCCGGGTCTGCCCTTCTGGCTGGTGCAGATATTCCTTGTCCTGACCGGGCTTTCGGGCGGGGCCATGACGGCCTGTTTTGGTCTGGTACGTGATGTCATGCCGCCCGCCATTGCCGGTGCCTCCACCGGAATTGTGAATTCGGCGACTGTAGCGTCTGGCGCAATCCTGCAACCGCTGGTTGGTTTGGCGCTTGATCTGCAGTGGGACGGCACGGTGAGCGATGGTGCCCGCCAATATGCTGCCGCTGATTACCGGTTTGCGTTTCTGTTGATTCTTGCAACCGCGGTGGCCGGTCTTGTGACAGCATTCAGACTGCGCGAAACGCCGATGGCGTGACGCTGTCAGCGCGTGCTGCCGTAAAGCACATCGGTGTGTTGCTGTTTGATGATCGCAGCGCGTTTGCCAAGAAACGCCCCCCAGGTCGTAACGCAAAAGGGCACGCAATAGGTCAGCAATACCTTCCAGGGGGGCGGATAAATCCCCGACATGATGTTGTCACCGTGATTGATGATTGTCAGCACAGTGCCGACCACACACGCCGTCAGCAACGCCTTGCGGGGCGTGCCGTCGGTGAAGGCAAGATCGCGGAAACGGATTCTGGTTTTGTCGGTCATAGAACCTCCGATGCGTCCGCAGACCATACCATCCACCCCATCGCCAGCAAATGATTAAAGCGGGCCACATGAATGATGCGAATTTCATCCTTTCACCAGTGCAAAGGGATTTTTTGGTAAACAGGCTGGACGCATTGGCCGACATGCCCCATCTTCTGGGTATTGAACAACCTGTCGGGAGAACATAGCCATGCCGGCTTTGCGTGATGATATTGATCCAGATGGACTGCTGGAATATTCGGTGGTTTTCTCGGACCGCTCGCTGAATTCCATGTCGGATGCCTTTGGTCAGGTGATGCGCGATATTTCGCGGATCATGAAGACCGCTTACGGGGCGGCCTCTGTGGCTGTTGTGCCGGGTGGTGGTACCTACGGGATGGAAGCAATTGCGCGCCAGTTCACAACAGATGCAAATGTTCTGGTGATCCGCAATGGCTGGTTCAGCTTTCGTTGGTCGCAGATTATCGAGGCAGGCCGACTGGCGACGTCGACAACGGTTCTGGCGGCCCGCCAGCTGGAAGATACAAGCGATGCGCCGTTTGCACCTGTCCCGCTGGACGAGATTATTGCCGCGATCCGGTCAGAAAAGCCCGATGTGGTCTGCTGCCCGCATGTTGAAACCTCGGCCGGCCTGATGGTGCCTGACAGCTTTATCAGCGCGGTTGCCGATGCGGTGCATGAGCATGGCGGCTTGTTTGTTCTGGACTGTGTGGCCAGCGGAACCGTCTTTGTGAATCTGGAAAAAACCGGTGTTGATGTATTGCTGACAGCGCCGCAAAAGGGGTGGAGCGCATCGCCCTGTGCCGCGCTGGTGATGATGTCGCCGCATGGCCGCGCGCGCCTTGACGACACCACCAGTTCCAGCTTTGCCAATGATCTGAAGAAATGGACGCAGATCATGGAAACCTATGAAGGCGGGGCGCATGCCTATCACGCCACCATGCCGACTGATGCGCTGCGCCATTTTCGTGATGCGCTGGTTGAAGCCGAGGCATTCGGGCTTGAGGCATTGAAAGAGGCGCAGATCCGTCTTGGCCGCGAGGTGCGCGAACTGATGGACAGCTATCAATACAAGTCGGTTGCCGCTACAGGGTTCGAGGCGCCAAGCGTTGTTGTCTGCTTTGCGCCAAATGCTGACATCAAGACCGGCAAGGCCTTTGCCGCGCAGGGGCTGCAGATCGCCGCTGGTGTGCCGCTGGAATGTGGCGAGCGTGAAGATTATGCCTCATTCCGTATTGGTCTGTTTGGCATGGACAAACTGACCGACATCGATCGCACGGTGGCGCATCTGGAAACGGCGCTTGAAGGCATCCGCGGGCAGAACGCGCCAGCCCAGTGAGTCTTGCCTGATAAGCAGGGCCTCACCGGGCACACAAGAATGCTAACGCCAAAAGAAACGGCCACCCGCGGGTGGCCGTTAGTCTGTGCGCGCTCTGAGTCTGCGCGATGGCCATCAATCCAGAAGTTGCGGCACGATGGTGACAATCTCGGGGAAGAACCACAGGATCAGCAGACCGACGATCTGGATCACCACGAACGGCAGAACACCGCGATAGATGTCTTGCGTTCGCACGCTTCGCGGCGCAACCCCGCGTAGATAGAACAGGGCAAAGCCGAAGGGCGGTGTCAGGAATGATGTCTGCAGATTGATCGCGATCATGATCGTCACCCAGGCCGGATCAAAGGTGCCGCCATAGATGACCGGCCCGACAATCGGCACAACGATGTAAATGATCTCGAGAAAGTCCAGAACAAAGCCAAGGACGAACAGCAGCACCATTACGATCAGGAAAATCGTGATTTCATTGTCAAAGCTGCGCAGATATTGCTGGATGTAATGCTCGCCGCCATACGAGATGACCACAAGGTTCAGTACCTGCGATCCGATCAGGATGGTGAACACCATCGAAGTGACCTTCGATGTCTCGCGGACAACCGGTCGCAACACGTCACCCTGATACAGCACCAGACAGGCCATCAAAAGGCCGAACAGCGCATAGAGATACATGCCATAGGCAAACAGGAAGGCAATCCATGTTTCTGGCGAGACCTGTTCGGTGCTGATGCGCAGATCGAAATTGACGCCCATCAGAATACAGATCACCACCGCATATGAGGCTTGCAAGATTACCTTGGTGGATTTCTGGTCGTCAGTCAGCTTGCGGAATGCGGCCAGCATCAACGCCCCGGCAGCGCCCAGCCCGGCAGCTGGTGTCGGGTTGGTGATACCGCCAAGGATTGACCCCAGAACGGCGATGATCAGAACCAGCGGCGGGAAGACAACGCGCAACAGTTCCACGCGCGCCAATGCGGCAACAACCGGCTTTATGCCGTAATAGATCAGCGCCCAGGGGATCAGCATCATAATCACGGTAAGCCCGGGTGAGGTAAGCGGTGTTACCAGCCATACATCGACCAGCATTGATAGCAGCGCGCCCGCCATGCCAACGGCCATATGCCGCTGGCTGAGGCCGATATCGGCACTGCGACCCAGCGAAATCATCAGCATTACAGCAAAGGCAAAGCCGCCGATGCCGAACCCGATCGGGGCAGCGGCAGCCAGCTTTGTCTGCAGCGCGGCAGCCAATTCATCTTCGGTCAGCTTTTCGCTGGCCTCAACGCCGCCCTGAGCTGCAATCGCCTCGGCTTCGCTGACCGCCTGGTCCCAGGCTTCCTGACCATGCAGTTCAATCATCGACAGCTTGCACTGCTCATCAACATTGGTGCGCAGCGATGCCGTAATGCCAATGTCCGAATAGCTGTCAATGGTGACATCCTGCGAGCCGACGATGTTCGTCTGCTGCATCAACAGGAAGGCACCTGCCACAACAGCCGGTACGCCAGCGGCAAAGACCAGAATGTTGCGCCGGTTGGTGCGGCTGTCGGTATGCCCTGCGGAGGGAACGGCAGGCGCACTTTCAGGCCGGAAAATCGCATAGCCAAATGCATAGAGCGCATAGAGAAGTGCCAGCATGATGCCCGGCAGCAATGCCGCCTGGAACAACGTACCAACCGATACAACAGCTGGCTCGCCGAGATAGGTCAGCGCATCGTTACAGCCGACTGATCTGGCGCGCTCTTCCTGTGCTGTCGAATACAGATCGCCAGCAAGGGTGCCGAGAATGATGATCACGATAGATGGCGGAATAATCTGGCCCAGCGTTCCCGATGCGGAAATCACGCCGGTGGCAAGCTTTGGTGAATAGCCGTTGCGCAGCATCGTCGGCAGCGATAACAGGCCCATCGTTACAACAGTCGCTCCGACAATGCCGGTTGACGCAGCCAGAAACGCGCCGACAACAACAACCGAAACGGCCAAACCGCCAGGCAGTCCGCCAAACACCCGCGCCATGGATGTCAGCAGGTCATTTGCAATGTTTGAGCGTTCCAGCGTGATGCCCATCAGGACGAACATCAGAATGGCCAGCAGTGTTTCGATGGATTGTCCGGCAATCACCCGTTCGTTGATCCTGTTGACGACAAAGGACAGTGTCCGGTCAACAGCGCGTTCCCAGCCCTGGGAAAACACCGGTTCGATGATGCGCGGCAAGTCCGGATAACTGAACTTCGAGATGGCCAGTCGCGACACCCCGCTATTCAGCAAATCCTTGTATTCAGGCGATGTCACATCGACAAGGGAGTGGGTCAGAAGCCCCGCAGTATCAAGCAAAGCCACCACGACAAAAGACAATACGCCGGCACCGCCGATGGCAAAGGCAACCGGAAAGCCTGACAGGATCGACCCGAACAGAATGATAAAGGTGATGATAAGAGCGAGAAGAACACCGTCGATACCGAGCATGATCTATATCCTCACTTCACATCAACTGCGGCAGGTACCACAGGCTGTTTCGGATTGTCCAAATCGAGATATTTTCCGTCACTGTCCTCGCCCTCGCGGAGTTCTGCCAGCGAGCGGCAGAAGAACGAAATGGCCTGAACAAAAATAAAGGCAACCATGGCCACCATAAGCACCTTGAAAATGAAATAGGCATTGAAGCCGTTGGCTGACACACCAATTGACTCGACATTCCATTTCACGATGCGGGCCTTGCGCAACACCAGTTCCAGCTTGTCAGAGGCGGAAATCTTGGGGGTGATCAGGTGACGCCACATGAAGAACCAGCTGTACATCCACATCAGAACAGCCATCGGCAGCATGAAAAACAGCGAACCGCACAGATCAATGATCTTCTTCTTGCGGAACGAGGCCGGTGCGTAGAACAGATCAACCCGCACATGGCCCTGCTGAACGAAGGTATAGGAAATGCACAGGCAGATGATCGCCGCGTTATAGAGCTTGAGTTCTTCGGCAAACCAGCTGACGCCATATTCAAACGGGACACCAACCCCCAGCACGATGTCGGACCGCGCGAATACACGCTGCAGGAACACAATCATCACCTGCTGGATCACCATGATCAGGCCGGCCCATGCCACCAGTCTGCCGACGCTGTTTGACAGGCCTTCGGTTACACGCACGACGCCCCACAGGAACTTCTGACTGAGAAGACCTGCAAGGATCACGATGATAAAGCAAAGAAGGAAAACGAAGAAAAGTTCGGTTGAGGCGCCGTAATAGACAAACCGGATCAACGATTCCTTGTCAGACCAGTCCAGCCACATGTGCGGGTTCAGGACAGCTGTCACCAGGTTGACGGCAGCATAAAGCATGTTTTGAAAAAACCAGAACAAGCCAGATAAAACAGAGAGGCTGCTTTCGCTTTCCATTACATTGTCCCGGATTTGTTTGGATAAAGGAAAAAATAGCAGAAGCGCACGCGGCGCTCCTGCTTGAGTAGATGCGTATTATACGCCGAGAACGCGTGCCCGCTGGCGAACGAATGTCCGGTCAGCCATATCGAGCCACTTTGCGCTCTGGGAAACACTCGCATTGTAGCTGTTACGGATGTCGGCATAGAGGCTGTCATCCATATAGGCGTCCATGGCTTTCTCAGCTGCCACACCGAATGAATCCCAAACATCATCAGGGAATTCCATCGGCTTCACGCCCTGTGCAACGATACGCTCAAGCGCGGCCGCGTTGTTTGCCGTTGCACCAACTGATTCATGCATGGTTGCCGCTGCTGCCGCATTGAACATCACGGACTGCTGCGATGGTGTCAGGCTGTCATAGATGTCGCGGTTGAACGACGCACATAGCGCTGAGCCCGGCTCATGGAAGCCACCGGTGTAGTAGAACTTGCAGATTTCCTGGAAGCCCAGCTTTTCATCGGCGTATGGGCCAATCCACTCGGCACCGTCAATCGCGCCAGACGCCAGCGCCTGGTAGATTTCGCCGCCCGGAAGTGACTGCACAGATGCACCTGTAAGTTCCAGTGCCTTGCCACCGATGCCAGGCATACGGAATTTCAGGCCACTCAGGTCGTCGGCTGAATTGATTTCCTTGTTGAACCAACCGCCCGGCTGCATGTTGGTGCTGCCGCAGAGGAATGATTTAAGGTTGAAAATCTGGCCAAGCTGGTCATGAAGGTCGAAACCGCCAGCATGGTAATACCAGGCCATCAGCTCTTCAGTGGTGGCGCCAAATGGCACAGATGTGAAGTAGTAAAGGCCGGGATGCTGACCACCAAAGTAATACTCAGCAGAGTGATAGATGTCAGCCTGACCCGATGAAACAGCGTCAAACACTTCGAAAGCACCGACGAGTTCGCCAGCAGCTTTTTTCTCGATTGTGATCTGACCATCAGTCATTTCAGTGACAGCGTTCGCAAAATACACGGCAGCGCTGTCAAAAACAGCAAAGCCATGAGGCACGGAAGTCACCATTGTGAGTGTGCGCTTGCCCTGCGCGATTGCAGGTGCCGCAAGTGCGGTGGTGCCGGCGAGGGCAGCGCCAGCGCCTGCTTTTGAAATAAAGGATCTACGATCCATGTGGAATTCCTCCAAGTCAGTCTGTGAGAGGGCGTAATGCCCGACGCCTCACCCTAGCCAAAAATTACAGGCGAATCTGTAACAAATATGAAAAAGAGTTATGTATTTTTGCTACAAATAGAAAGAGTCGGGCATGCGCAGGCAAATATTATTACTTTTTGCAAAAAACTGAATGTGCTGCTGCGACAATTATGACGCGAAAATACACCGCTCGGGACGCATGAGCATCCCGGCAATCCCGAAATAGCAATTTTCGCGATGCCGATTCGCAATCGGGCATGCGGTGTGTCTGACCCTCGCCATTTGTCGGCAATGCGCGAATTGTTATCTATCCGCCACTCAATGGATTCAAGTTTGGCCACTCAATGGATTCAAGTTTGGCCACTGGGTCGTTTCAAGTTCGACCACTCAGGTTCGACCACTCAGGGCATTCAGGATCGGACAATCGGGGCGATGGTCGCCGTCGCAGGCACTGGCAAGGCCTGACAACTCGTCTTTCAGCGATTGCAGTTCGGCAAGGCGGGAATCAATCTCCGCCACTTTTTTCAGTGTCAGGGCCTTTACCTCTCGGCTGGGCCGGTTGCGGTCCTCATACAGCCCCAGCAGTTCGCGGCATTCCTCAACCGAAAAGTCAAAGCGGCGGGCCTTGCCGACAAACTGCAACTTGGCGACATCCTCTTCCGAATAATCACGATAACTGGTTGCCGGGTCCTGATGCGGCGTCACCATCCCGATATTCGCGTAGTAGCGTAGTGTCTTGACCGTGAGGCCAGCACGCTTCGCCGCTTCCAGAATCTTCATCGTCATCGCCCCCGTGTTGTCTGTGTCGTCTGTGTCGTCATCCGATTTTTTCTCTATATGCCCTTTACCTTCCCCTTAGGGGAAAGTCTATATTCAATATGGGAGATCAAGATGACAGCAATTGCACAGGCATTGGGGATCAGCTGGCGGTGCCGCCACACTTGGCGGAGGGCGTCATACAACACCATGTGGTGCCTGATCGGCTGCGCCATCGGCGATATGGGGACGATCCTGTTCTTTCAGCTGACCGGCATTCCCTGGCCGGTACTGCTGATCATGTCGCTGGCTATCATCAACGGGTTGCTGACCTCGATCGCGTTGGAAACGTTCATTCTGGCGCGCCAGATGCCGCTGCGTCTGGCGTTTAAAACCGCCATCGGAATGTCGCTGATCTCAATGATCGGGATGGAAGTGGCGATGAATGTCACCGATGTGGCGTTGACCGGCGGGGCGATGCTGACATGGTGGGTTGTGCCGCTGATGCTGGCTGCCGGGTTTGTGACCCCCTTGCCGTACAATTACTGGCGTCTGAAGGCGCTTGGCAAAGCCTGTCACTGAACAAGCCTTCTTGGAATGAGAGAACAGGGGACAGGCCAGCCTGCACAACTATTCAGGACGACCTGCGCAAGCATTAATGTTAAATATGGATAGGGATTCAGTATATGAACGGGTTGACCAGCATGAACCGCCTGGCATTTGCAAGATATCTGACAATTGCGCTGCTCACAGGCGTTACGACATTGTATCTGGCGGCTGCGGCGATGGCGCATTCGCCGCTGTCCAAATCGATGCCGGCAGATGGTGAGACAGTGTCGTCAACACCGGCCGAACTGCAGCTGCAATTTCGCGGTGAGGCAAAGCTGGTAAAACTGTCTCTTTCGCAAGACGGAACGGACATCCCGCTTGGGGATTCGCATCTGATGCAGATCGCAACACAGCATGTGGTGGCGTTGCCCGCCCTGTCTGCCGGTTCGTTCGAGGTACGCTGGCGTGCGTTGAGTGCTGACGGCCATGTGATCAAGGGTAATTTCGACTTTACGGTCGGGGAATAACCCTCATGTTGCGAAGGCGGGTGGAGTTTTAGCAGATGGAATTCTGGGGCCTGATCATTCCGGTTATCACCCTTGGCCTTTATGCCGGCATGTTTCTGGCCAATGGTAGCATCCTGTACGGCATTCTTTTTGCCCGCTACATGACAGATGCTTCGCGGACGCATCTGGCGCGGGTTCTGGCCATCGGGGCATGGATCGGGATTGCGGCCACATGCCTGCGGGTGCCAGCGGCTGCAGGTAATCTTGGCGGGGATCTGGCCAGTGCTGTTGATCCACAGTTTCTGGGGCTGATGATGGGCACTTCGCTTGGCCTGTCGACTGTGCTGGCTGCGCTGGGCTTCATCATGGCGGCAACCTTGCCACGGGTGGTTGAAGCGCGTCGGCCCATCGCTGGCGGCGTGACGGTTGCCGTAATTGCGGCCAGTTTTGCCATTCACGGGCATGCCGTTCTGGGCGGGCTGATGACCGGCCTGTTGCTGGTTGTTCATCTGTCCTGTGTAGCTGTGTGGTTGGGGGCATTTCTGCCGCTGCGCCGTCTGTGCATGCTGGCGGACAGCGATGCGCCAGCGCATGATGAGCTGGCAGACATCGCCCATCAGTTTGCCAGAGTTGCCAGCTGGGCGGTGGGGGCGCTGGTCATCAGCGGCGGTGGATTTGCAGCCTATCTGACAGGATCACTGACAGCGCTGTTCACAACCGCATATGGGCTGGTTCTGCTGGCCAAGATCGGTTTGGTGGCAGGCCTGTTGGGGCTGGCTGCACTGAACAGATTCCGGCTGGTGCCAGACTTGCGCGGTGGTGACATATCTGCAGCAGCCCGGCTGCAAACATCAATCAATCTGGAAATTGCTGTGGTTGCGGTCATCCTGACGCTGACAGCCGTTCTGACCAACGCTCTGGCATTGCCAATGCCATTACCCATGTAACTGGTTGTTGGGGCAGGCGGCTAGAACAGCGCCTCACGCGCTTCCTTCACACACACATAATGCTCCACGACCAGATTGGACTTCTTGTCCCCTGACTCGCTATATCCCTCGAAAATCGCATCGCCGCTGGTGCGTGAGATGAACAGTTGGCGGATGCCCTCATCATCATCATGCTCGCAGGCAATTTTCAGATCAGACAGTTTGCACTGCCTTGGTGTGAACAGCACATCTCCCGAAGTGTGGTCCATGATGCGGGCGCGGCGGGCGCTTCTGATCTCGATCTGCAGAAGGCGTCTGGCCGGGGTGAATTCCTCAATTTCCTGCTCGCCAAGCTGAAAGGCCAGCTGACGTGTGCGCACTTCACCGTCACATTGCAGAAAGACATCATCAACAGGGGTGTTGGCGATGGCCGACACACTAGTGACGCCGCATAACAGAAACGCTGTCAGCAATCTGAACGCGAACAAAGCATCCAGCCCGCGTCCGCGTTTCAACATGATACAAGACTGCTTCATGGTCATCCTGTTACTACCGTTAACGTGTGCCAAACCCGCAGGAGGAGGCGTTTCGGCAAGAAGTTTTCATATTATTTACTTTTATTAGCAATATATAAATTACAGCTGACCTGCTGCCTGAACGCCAGGCTTATGGCCATACTGCACTGCTGCCTGACCGGCAGGTCAACCGACAGGGTTGGCGTTGCCCGGCGCCGGACTTGTTTTCCGGTCATCTGATGCGCTATTTCTGGGATATGTCCAGCTTTGCTGAAAGAACTGCTTTCGAGGCAGGATTCGCGTCCCATTGGGACACGCATCTGGCGTCCGAAATACAGGCGGCCCGCCACCAGTTGCGGCGGCGCGGCATATTTGCCCTGGTCATCACCGGCATCGGGGTCGGCCTGATCGGCATTGTAGCGGCCATCTGGTGGGTGACTCCCGATTTTGGCCCGCGGGTGGCATTGCTGTCACAGCCCCTGTTTCCAGCGCTTGTAGCTGGTCTTGCCGCGCTGGCCGTTATTGGCAGCTGGGTTCCCTTGATCCGCAAGGATGTCTCGCTGGAATCAGGGCTGGAGCTGGCACTGGCAGCGCATATCAGCGCCGTGATGACACCTGATGAAAATAACAAATTTGCCGAGCTGGTTGTTCAGGACCTTGCTGCAGCAGATATGCTTCCCAAAGCACAGATCACCATTTCGAACCATTATTCCGGTTGCCGTGCGCAGCATCGCCTGCGCCTGTTTCATGCAGACCTGAACCTGTCAAAACCGGCCAAAGGTTTCGGTGCCAGATCACGGCGGCAGGTGACCATCATGCGAATCAGCCTGCCAGCCATGAGCGATGGTGAGATTTGCATCGACAGTGATATCGCGCGGCTGGCCGACATCGTGCGATCATCGGATGGGCATTTTGCGCGGCGTTACATTGATCATGATGCGTTCGATATGCTGTTCGGGGTGATCACATCAGAGAAAAATCTGGTTGAGAAAATGCTGCCCCCTGATTTTGTTGGCAGGTTGCTGGCATTGCATCATGATGTGGTGAACGCGCTGGCAGCCAGCGGTGATGAGGATGCGCATATGCTGGCGCTGCTGGCTGATGCCAGCCTGACGCTGGTCATTGATACACCGCCCACGCCATCGATTGCAGTGCATGGTATAACCGAAGCTACAGTCGAGGCCGAGGCGCGCCGCCGGATCCGGCAGGTTGCAGCGCTGGTCCAGCTTGCCGATGACCTGCCCACAGGTGATGCGATATCCTTGCCAGCCAATGTCGGGCGGAGACCGCCAGTTGCCGCCATGCAGGTGACATCCTGATGACCGCAGCGTAGAACTGCAGCACTGTATAGAAGGGAAAGAGAGATTGCGCCTGACTGACTTCAGTACGTTGACATTTGATTGCTATGGTACGCTTATCGACTGGGAAAGCGGTATTATGGCTGGCTTGAAGCCGCTCATCGACCAGCTGGACGGGCGGCTTGACCGCGATGCCATTCTGCAGGCGCATGCCCGTCAGGAATCAACGCAGCAGCGTACGACACCGTCGATGCTGTATAGCGACCTGCTGGCTACTGTATATCGTAATCTTGCTGATGAATGGGCGCTGTCTGTCACCGCGGATGAAGCTGCGATTTATGGTGCATCGGTTGAGCATTGGCCCGCTTTTGCCGATTCTGTCGATGCGCTGGCCTATCTGAAACAGCACTTCAAGCTGGTCATCCTGTCAAATGTTGATCGGGCCAGCTTTGCGCACAGCAACGCCCGGCTCGGGGTCACGTTTGATGCCATCTACACGGCTGAGGATGTAGGCTTCTACAAACCGTCTGATCGCAATTTTGAATATATGATCGAACAGCTTGCCGCCCGCGATATTGCGAAGGGCGATATCCTGCACACGGCGGAAAGCATGTTCCATGACCATGCGCCGGCCAATCGGCACGGGCTGCATAATTGCTGGATCTATCGGCGGCATGACCAAAAGGGGTTCGGTGCGACCCGCGATCCGGGCGACATGCCGCATGTCGATTTCCGATTTGACAGCATGGCCGATCTGGTGGCCGCGCATCAGGCAGAACTGGCCGGCTGATCTCCGGTTAAGCCTGATAACAGGGATCAGGCGCCGGCAATGATCCTGATATCGCGCAGTGCGGCATCTCCCAATACAGCCAGCGCCTCGCTATAGGCCTCGCTTTCATAGGCCGCTTCGGCGGCAGCAACGGATTCAAACTCGATGATGACGGTGCGCGTTGTCTTGCCAGCTTCATGTATTGCATCGGGCATGCCGCGCGCCATAAACCTGCCGCCTGCTGCGGTGATGGCGGGCAGGGCCAACGCAGCATAGCTGGCCAGCTTGTCGGCATCGAAGATTTCGATGTAGGTGGCAATCCAGTAAGCTTTGCTCATCTTGTGTTACCTTTTGTAATTGGTTGTCCGGTATGCTTGATCTGGCGTGCCATCGTGGCATCGCCCCTTGCGACAGGCAAGGCCTAAGCCGGCACCTCCGCACGGGTCAGGTCTGTCGGTTCTGCTGGTCGAAACATTGATCAGGCGTCAGGTGCGGCCACCAGTGCCATGGATCCGCTGAGCGTTGCGATCAGCTTGCGCGCGCCGCCTGTCACAGCGAAAGCAGTCCCCTCGGTAAAGCTGACGGTCCGCCCAGGTTTTATGACCTGCCCCTCGAACTCATAGTGCTCACCAACGGCAGGGGCGATGAAGCTGACCTTGTATTCAATGGTCAGCACTTCGCGGTCAACTGCAGCAAGGCTCAGCGCGGCATAACCACAAGCGCTGTCCATGGCGGCTGCGATGACACCGCCATGCACAAAACCCTGTTGTTGCAACACGCGGTCATTGGCCAGCATCTGCATGCGGGTATGTCCTGGTGTGACATCAACCATTTCGACACCGAATGTGGTCATCGCTGTCTGCGTCTTGAAATTCGCCTTGATGCGTTCGGCAAAATCCGGGTCTTTCGGGACCAGCCCTTGCGGAATGGGTGTTGGCATGCCGTCCTGTCCTCCTGCATGTGCGTCTGGCTGCATGTGCGTCTGGCTGCATGTGCGTCTGGCCGTCGCTGCGCTGCAGGTTAACCCGACTTCAGCCAGCGGTGAAGGGTCAATCGAATTGCCAGCGCGGGCTGACATGTGCAGGATAAAGGCTGACCAATTATGGGAGATACCGATGCCCCATGTGTTTGATGTGTACGGAACACTGCTTGATGTGGATGCTGCAGCGCGCGAGGCTGCAGCCGCCCCGGAGATGGAGGCGCTGGCCGCGAGCTGGCCGCAACTCGCTGCTGCCTGGCGGCAACGTCAGCTCAGCTACAGCTGGCTGCGTACAACGATGCAGCGCTACACCGATTTCTGGACCATCACGCAGAATGCGCTCGATGTCACGATGGCTGAAATGGGCATGGATGATGCGCAGATGCGCGAAAAGCTGTTATCGCTCTACACCACGCTGACCGCGTATGACGAGGTGCCGGGCGTGTTGCAGCAGCTGGCTGCGGGTGGGCAGGGAACCGGCGTATTGTCAAACGGGTCGCCTGATATGCTGGACAGCGCGCTGGCGGCGGCTGGCATTGCAGGCAGCCTTGATCAGGTGCTGAGCGTTGATGTGCTGCGCCTTTACAAGCCTGATCCTGCAGTCTACCGGCTGGTCACCGATGCCTTTGGGTGTTCAGCCTCAGAGGTTACCTTTTATTCCTCGAACAATTGGGATGTGGCCGGGGCCGGCAGTTTCGGGTTCCGAACGGTCTGGGTCAATCGCGGCGGCAAGCCGTGGGATGATCTTCCCGAACCGCCAGCCCATCAGGTTGCGAGCCTTACCGAAGCGATGACGCTGCTGTAGGGCTTGCCGCGCACACAGCCAATCTCGGCAACTGCCTTAACAACAAAGGGACATATCATGATCCTCTATTCCAGCCCGCCTTCACCTTTCGGACGCAAGATCAAGATTGCGCTGTCTTGCCTTGGTATGCGCGACGAGGTGACAATCAAGCAGACCAACACCATGGACCCGGAAGATGATATCCGCGGCGTCAATCCGCTTGGCAAAATTCCGGCTCTGGTGGTGGATGACATGGTGCTCTTCGACAGCCGCACGATCCTCGACTATCTGGATGCCCGTGCCGGTGGCGGAAAAATTCTGCCGGTTTCCGGGCCGGATCGCTATGCCGTGATGTCGATGTCGGCATTGGCGGACGGTATTCTGGATGCCGCTGTCCTTGTGATCTATGAGGACAGATTGCGGCCGGAAGGCATGCAGGTGGAAAGCTTTGTAACGTTCCAGCGCGACAAGATTATTCGCGGTCTGCAAGGCATACCGATGGAACGCTATGAAAGCGGCGCGATGCCTGATATCGCCGAAATCGGCGTGGCCTGCGCACTGGATTATCTGGATTTCCGCAAGCAGGTGGAATGGCGCGATCATGCCCCGCATCTTGTGGAATGGAAGGACGGTTTTGCGGCGGCTGTTCCCGGTTATGCAGACACGATGCCCAGTGACTAGAGGGGCCCAGTGACTAGAGGGGCCCAGTGACTAGAGGGGCCCAGTGATTAACCGCCTTCAGCAAGGTTGAACAGGAAATACAGCACTGCTGGCACGGTGATGCTTGCAAGGATCGTGCTGGCAAGAATCGCTGATGCGGTGCGTCCGGCATAGCCGCCATAATGGCTTGCCAGAACAAAGACGTTGGCGGCAATCGGCAGGCTGGCGGCAAGGATGGCTGTCTGTACCCAGATTATATCCTGTCCCGGCAAAAGCAGGAACAGGGCGGCCACCATGGCCGGATGCAACAACAGGCGTGCCGCGCTGATGCTGGCAATCTCGGGAACGGCTTTTGCCAGTGGCTGTCCGTAAACCGTTGCACCAAGCGCAAACAGCGCCACCGGCGCGGCGGCACCTGCCAGCATGGTGATGATGGTGTCGATCGGGCCGGACAGGGTCAGCCCGGATGCGGCAAAGGCCAGCCCTGCCACGACCGAGATCAGCAACGGATTTTTTATCAGTGTCAGCACCGTGCGCCGCAGCGCTGTGACCAGCCCGCCGGCCCCGCCAACAACAAACGCTGCTGTCAGCATCAACAGAATGACCGTGTCGGCAAACAGCATCAACGCCAATGGCATCGCCGCCGCATCACCAAAGGCCATGATGGCCAGCGGCACACCCATATAACCATAATTGGGATAGGCAGCGTTCAGCCCGAAAATACCGCTTTCAAGGCGGGTGAGACAAAAGGCAGATCGTGCCAGCAACGCCGTGACAATGAACAGGGTAATGGTCGCCAGTTCATACCGCCAGAAAAAGCCCCAGTTCAGAATATCTTCAGGTGTCCCCGCGGCAACATTCATAAACATCATCGGTGGCAACGCCACGAAGAACGCGAATTTGGACAGGTTCAGCGCGCCATCCTCACGGATGAAACCGATCGCGCGGGCAAACATGCCAAGAAAGATCAGCGCGAAAAAGGGGATGGACAGGGCAAGGACATTCGACATCGGCGTTACTTTGTCAGTTTGGTGCGGTGATCAGTGCGGCCACCGCCCGCTGACCACTGAGAAACGCATGTTCGATGCGCGCGCCACCAAGCCAGTCACCAGCCACAGCGATTCGCCCGCAGGATGATGTCACCGGCGCATCGTCGCTGGCTGGCGTTACCACCCGTGCATAGCGCCAGCGATGCGCGGCTTTCAGAACAGGTGTGCCGATTGTTTGTCCGCTGGCCTCCTGCCAGGCTGCCAGCAAGGCATCGGCAACATCGCCGGCATCATCTTCAAGATGCTGTTGGCTCCACCCGGGGGCGGCCTGCACTGTCAGGGCATGGTTGGCTGCTGGTGCGCCGGGGCGGTCTGCCTCCCACAATGCAAAGCCAACCGGGCCAGCATCATCGCCGACAGGTGCCGGATCATGCGGCGGCGGTGCGTCTGCAAACCCGTACATGCCTGTCCAGCAGGGCGCATAGCTGGCACTGCCGGCAAGGGCGGACAGGTTTGGTGCAACATCGGCAAGCAGACGCTGGCTTTGCGGTGCTGGTGCGCTGACAATCAGGTGCCGCGCCATATGCGTCTGCCCATCCTTGTCCGTCAGAATGATGTGGTCATGTTCACGGCCAATGTCGGTGATCTCGATTCCCTGCCGCACATCGAGGCCGCGCTGCATATAGACAGGAAAGTCACGCATTGTGGGGGTGCCGCACAGCGCATCGCGGTTGGCAACATGCCATTCAGCCAGAGCATGATCCTGGATGGCGGCGGTGCTCAGCGACACAAATTCAGGTGACCGCGCGGTCATGAACTGGGCCCCGTGATTGAAGGTGAAACCGTGGGCCCGCCGCGTCGAGACACGCCCGCCAATCCGCCGTCCCTTGTCAATCACCATCACAGACATGCCAGCCGACATGGCCGCCTGTGCCGCGGCAAGGCCGGCAATGCCGCTGCCAATGACAATCAGATCAGGGATCACCAGATCAGCTGTGTCGGACGATGTTGTCATGTTTTGATCACCTTTTCGGTGCAGATGGCTAGCGGGAACAGACCCGGTTGCAGTAGGATATGGGCCTTCAGGCATCACTTCACCAGTGAGTTTTTTCACAAGGTGATGCTATGAGACAGCCTGACACTCTCGCTGTTATAAGGTTGTTGCCACACATGTGGCACATTTCATGTAGCACATTTCATGCAGTACATTTTCGTCAAGGAACACCTATCATGAATACCGATACCGCCATTCACAACTCCCTGCAGGACATGGCTGTTGTTATGCGGCAGCAGCAGCTTGCTGCGCTTCTGGACGATGCAACAAGGGCACGTGGGTTTGTCTGGCAGCTTGACGATCTGCGGATTGATCTGTCGCGCCAGTTTCTGATCGACGCCGTCATGATGCAACTTCAGGCCTTTGCGATAAGCTGCGGACTGGCCGACAAGATCAGCGCGCTGTTCGCGGGTGAGGCGGTGAATGTCAGTGAAGGGCGCGCAGTTGTCCATATGGCGCAGCGCAGCGCCGCACGTATCGACAGCGACGAATTTGCCGGTCTTTCTGCCTTTGCGCAGAGTGTGCGCGCTTCGCATGTTGCCGATGTCATCAATATCGGTATTGGCGGGTCCGATCTGGGGCCGGCCATGGTCAGTGCCGCGCTTGCCCATCTGTCGAGCGGACCGCGCCTCCATTATGTCTCGAATGTCGATCCGGCGCATCTGCATGACGCGCTGCGCGACTGTGATCCGGCAACAACGCTGGTGATTGTCACATCAAAAACCTTCACCACTGACGAGACGATGCGCAACGCCGCCCTGGCCGCCGACTGGCTGGCCGCTGGTGGTAATGAAGGGGCCATGGCAGCCGTCACAGCGGCCCCGGATGTGGCGGCAGAATGGGGCATCGCTGCTGACCGGATATTCGATTTTGATGAGGGTGTTGGTGGGCGTTATTCGCTGTGGTCGGCCGTTGGCCTGCCGGTGATGATTGATGTCGGGGCGGCGGCATTCACCCAGCTTCTGCAAGGTGCAGCTGCAATGGACCGGCATTTCGAAACCGCGCCGCATACTGAAAACCTTCCCGTCATTCTGGGGTTGTTGCGGGTCTGGAATCGCAATTTCATGGGCTATCCAACGCTGGGGATCATGCCTTATGACCAGCGATTGGCGCTGGTGCCGGCCTGGTTGCAGCAGCTGGAAATGGAATCCAACGGTAAATCTGTTCGTGCCGATGGCAGCGTGCTTGATTATGCCACAACACCAGTGATCTGGGGGGCGGCCGGGACCGGCTGTCAGCACAGCTTTTTTCAGGCGCTGCATCAGGGCAGCGATATTGTCCCGCTGGATATCATGGTGCCGTTGGCACCAAGTGGCATGCCGCTGGATGATGGCTGGCAGGCCAGTCACCGGGTGCTGGTTGCCAACGCCATTGCGCAGGCCGAAGCCCTTGCCAAGGGCCGCGAGAATCACGCAGAGCCGCATCGCCATTTTGCTGGTGGTCGGCCGTCAACGCTGATCAGCTGGCAGGCCAGCACGCCTTATGCGGTTGGCCGTCTGTTGGCGCTGTATGAACATGTCACTGTTGTCAGCGGGTTTCTGTGGGGGGTGAACAGTTTTGACCAGTGGGGTGTTGAGCTGGGCAAGGCCATGGCGCGCGAAGTTGCTGCGGCGCTGTCGGGTGAGGCATCGGCAGACGGGTTTAGCGCCACCGCAGCTGATTTGCTGGCGCATCTGAATGAAAACTGACCTGCCAGGCAACCGGCTGATGTTTGACCGCTTTGTGGGAATTGACTGGTCGGGGGCAAAAGGGCCGCGCCAGGCCGGAATTCAGCTGTCGATGGCGGTGCCGGGGCGCGGGGTGCCAACGCGCATTGATCCGCCTTCAGGCCATCTGTGGGGGCGGCAGGCCGTCTTCGAATGGTTGGTGCGCGCCGCAGATGCCGGCAATGACACGGGCGATGCTGGCACTGACACTGGCGGTGATGGCACTGGCACTGGCACTGCTGGTAATGGTAATGGGAGCAATGAGTCTGCTCGCGG
>ERZ802819.552-NODE-552-length-24807-cov-8.69974_pt1 | contig 24807 bp, 24 predicted proteins | sample MGYA00345647_ERZ802819 | MGnify/ENA primary metagenome ERZ802819 (study PRJEB30503, sample SAMEA104212355) | marine metagenome | biome: Westerlies Biome; feature: [SRF] surface water layer (ENVO:00010504) within the epipelagic zone...; material: water...
TAACTTTTGGTGCTGGTCATTTTTATTGTAGTCAATCAGATAAAGGTGAAATGGTCATGGGTGGAGATTTAGATGGATATAATAGTTATGCCCAAAGAGGAAATTTGCCTACAATCCAACATGTTCTAACTGAGGGTGTCGCACTTTTTCCTAATTTAAGTCGATTAAAGATATTACGAACATGGGGTGGGATTATGGATATGTCCATGGACGGTTCTCCTATAATTGACAAAACTCATATTGAGGGTGTCTACTTAAATTGTGGTTGGTGCTATGGTGGCTTCAAAGCAACTCCTGTATCAGGATTAACTTTTGCTCATACGATTGCTTGCAATGAACCTCATGAATTAAATATTCCATTTAAATTAGATAGATTCCATACAGGACACTTAATTGACGAAAAAGGACTCGGAACAAAAACCTGGATTAGTTAATTATGCTTGAAATAAAATGTCCATATTGTGGGAATAGATCCCAAAATGAATTTGCCTACGGTGGTGACGCAACGGTAAAAAGACCAGAATTAAACACTGAAGTTTCCGATCAAGATTGGGACAATTTCGTTTATTATCGTAAGAACCCAAGAGGCAATCATTTAGAACTATGGCATCATATCTCAGGATGCCGTCAATGGTTTAAAGTCCTGCGAAACACAGCTACTCACGATATTATTCAAACGATGGAAATGGAAGAAAACCCCTAAAGTGTCTCAAGAATTTAGAATAACATCTGGCGGTCTTATTGATAGAAGTAAAGAAATCAGCTTTATATTTAATGGAAAAAAATATAACGGCTATAAAGGCGACACTTTAGCTTCAGCTTTACTGGCAAATGGTGTTCATCTCATTGGGAGAAGTTTTAAATATCACAGACCAAGAGGTATTATTGCTGCAGGCGTTGAAGATGCAAATGGAAAAGTTCAGTTATATAAAGACAATATTACAGAACCAAATGTTAATGTTACTGAAGTAGAATTAGTAGAAGGCTTAAGAATTGAAAGCCAAAATTGTTGGCCGTCAGTAAACTTTGATGTTGGAGGGATAAATAATTTCTTAAACCGTTTTTTCCCTGCTGGTTTTTATTATAAGACATTTATGTGGCCAAAAAGTTTTTGGTACCATGTGTACGAACCCTTTATAAGAAAAGCTGCAGGAATGGGAAAGGCATCTTTGGATCCTGACCCTGATCGATACGAACATCAGTACGAACATTGTGATATTCTAGTGGTTGGATCAGGGCCTTCTGGTATTGCAAGCGCTCTATCTGCTGCAAAAAATGGAGCAAGCGTCATTCTTGCTGAAGATAAAGCTAGGTTTGGTGGATCTTTACTGACTGATAATGTAACCATTGGTAATAAGAATGGAGATGAGTGGGTTGAAGACTCTATTACTGAGTTAAAATCAATGCCAAACGTAATTGTTAAAAAACGTTCTCAAGTTTTTGGCTACTACGATCATAATATGCTCGTTATGTTTGAGAGATGTAAAGATCATCTAAATGACCCTGAAGCTTATACTCCTCGTCAAAGACTTTGGTACATAAGAGCTAAACATGTTTTGATATCTACTGGCTCAATTGAAAGACCTCTTATATTCGCTAATAATGACAGACCCGGCATCATGTTAGCAACTTCTGCTCGAGAGTATTTAAAGGTGTATGGAGTTCTACCAGGAAAAAATCCGATTATTTTTACAAATAATGATACAGCCTATGAAACAGCTATTGAGTTTAAAGCTTATGGAATAGATACAATTATTTTAGATACTAGGAAATCGTCTGATGCTGGAGTCGTCCAAGAAGCTAAAAATTTAGGAATAGAAATAAAATTTAATCATGGGATTGCAAACACCGCTGGGTATAAAAAAGTTAAATCAGCTACTATCGGTGAACTTACTGAGTCTAGAGATGGCTATAAAAACTTTACGACAATACCGTGTGACTCTATTTTTGTATCCGGCAATTGGACACCTACTGTTCATCTTGCATCTCAATCAGGAAATAAGCTCAAATACGAAAGTGAAACAGATACATTTTTACCAGACCAGTCAAGACAGAAAGAAACCGTAACTGGCTCAGCTAATGGTTTATTTACTTTAAAAGAAAGTCTAGCTGATGGTTTTAATAAGGGATATCAGATTTCAGATGAAATCACAAAAAATGGAAGAGAAACTTCTGTACCAATATCAGATGAAAAAGATTTTGGTTCTCACGATAAATTCTGGTGTATGCCAATCCCAGATAACAAACACTACAAAAGGTTTGTTGATTTTCAAAATGATGTTGCTGTTTCAGATATTCAATTAGCAGTAAGAGAAGGCTTTAGGTCGATTGAGCATGTGAAAAGATACACTACCCTTGGAATGGCTACAGACCAAGGAAAGACAAGCAATTTAAATGGCTTGCAACTTGTATCAGACCTAGAAAAGAAAATTGTCCCAGAAGTTGGCCACACAACTTTTAGACCACCTTATACATCTGTAACTATTGGAACTATTATTGGTCGTGAAGTTGGGAAAAATTATCGTGCAACAAGAAAATCTCCAATCCATGAATGGCATGAAAAGAATAAAGCTGTGTTTGTTGACGCAGGACTTTGGCTACGTCCAAGATATTATAAACGAGGAAATGAAACTCTCCAAGAAGCTGCGAAGAGAGAAGCCCTTAATGTAAGACAAAATGTTGGCATCTGTGATGTTACCTCGCTTGGAAAGATTGATATTAAAGGAAAAGACTCTGCTGAATTCCTCAATCGAGTATACACAAACGCCTTTCTAAAATTACCTATTGGCAAAGCACGATATGGCGTAATGTTAAGAGAAGATGGAATGGTTTTTGATGATGGAACTACAACACGAATAGCTGAAAATCATTTTCATATGACGACCACAACAGCACAAGCTGCAAATGTTCTGTCACATCTTGAATATTACCTTCAAGTTGTCTGGCCAGAGCTAGATGTCAATGTTTTATCAACCACTGAACAATGGGCTGGTGCAGCAATTGCAGGTCCAAAGTCTAGAGATTTGTTACAAAGACTATTTCCTCATGATGATATAAGTAATGAAGGCTTTCCATTTATGGGTTTTAAAGAATTAAAATTTAAAGATACAACTGCTCGGGTTTTTAGAATCTCTTTTTCAGGTGAATTGGCTTTCGAAGTAAATGTAATGTCTGATTACGGTCAGGAAATGTGGGAAGAAATTATATCTTTGGGTAAAGATTTTGACATCCAACCTTACGGTACAGAAGCGCTTTCTACATTGAGAATTGAAATGGGCCATGTAGCCGGTTCTGAAATCGATGGACGAACAATTGCATATGATCTTTCTCTTGAAGGAATGCTTAGTCAGAAAAAAGATTTTATTGGGAAGAGATCTTTAACTAGAAAAGCATTTACAGAGAATGATAGAGAGAAAATAGTTGGAGTGGTTCCAATTGACAAAAAAACATCAATTCCTGAAGGTTCTTATTTAGTAGAAAATGAGAAAGCTAAATTTCCAAATCCAAAACTGGGTCATGTATCTGCTTCTTGTTGGAGCGTAGAATATGATAATCCTTTTTCATTAGCGATTATTAAAGATGGTACGAATAAGAAAGGTGAGAAACTTTTTGCAGTGTCACCTCTAAACAATATGATAATTCCTGTAGAAATTGTATCTCAACATTATGTAGACCCTGAAGGAAAAAGAGTGCGCTCATGACTAGAGTTTCACCATTATCAAATTCACACGAATTAGGATTGCACGGTAATCATAAAAATAAAGATAAAGCTGATTTATTAATCATTAGAGAAATTAAAAATATAAAAATTTACCAGATATCTAAATATAAAAATGGAGATGTAGATACAAAAAACATTTCACTAAATGGATATAATTTTCCAACTAATGCTGGATTGTCATCAGGTAATGAAAATATAAGAATTCAATGGCATGCACCTAATGTATGGATGGTGCTATCTAATGATGAGAATATTTTTCAAGAAATTCAAAAACAATGCTCAGAATTTGATTTTGCGATTACTGATCTTTCACATTCCAGAGCAATAATTGAAATCAAAGGAAACGATGCTCTTAATGTTATAAAAAAAGGATCTCCCCTTAATCTAAATAATTTTGGAAAAAATAATTGTGCAAATTCAGTTTATCATGGCATCACAATATCTTTAGATATGGTTAATGATAATCCTCTAACACTAAATATAATGGCACTAAGGAGTTTCGCTGGTTCATTTCATCATGCTATCACTGATGCTTCCCTAGAATTTGGGTTTAAAGCCATTTAAAATCAATCCATGAGATTTGAAAATATCATTTTGAATATATTAAGAGTTTTACCAAAATCATTACTTCGAATGATAGCTGGACCTCCTAAGATCATTGATGACAATAAATTAGATTTAAATATTCAGGTAGTAGAGAAGTTATCACAAAAAGATATTAAAAAACCACGCAATAGCCCTTCTGAATATCGAGAAGCAGCTGAGTTATTTAATCTAACAGGTCTACCTCGAGTTAAAAATATCACTATCAAGGACATCAAATTCGAAGGACCAACTCAAACTTTAGATGCGAGAGTCTATTATCCGAAGAAGAAAACAAATAGAGATGGCGCTATATTATTTTTTCATCAAGGTGGATTTGTAATAATGAATCACTTGACTGATGACCACTTCTGTTCACTTCTAGCAGATACATGCGATGCCAAAGTGATATCTCTAGATTACAGACTTTGCCCTGAAAATGATTTTCCATCTCCAATTGAAGACTGTCTATTTTTATGGGAATATGTTCAAAATAATTCATCTCAACTTGGTATTGATCCTAAAAAAATTGCATTGGCAGGAGATAGTGCGGGAGGATTGATCTCTACAACAATGTCCATAATTTTAAGAAATCAAGGTGGAGTTCAACCTTTAGCATTATGCATTGCCTATCCATGGGTAACTACAAGTCTAGAAGATCAGCCCTCAATTGAGAGTTGCGCTGATACATTTCCAATGACTACTGAGACAGTAAAATTTTTTAATAGAACAGTTTTTCCAGATGGTAAGAACTTAGACCACCCTTGGGCTAATCCACTAAATGAAAAAGACCTCTCAAATTTACCACCAACATTAATTGCTATTGCGGGGTTCGATCCAATTAGAGATCAAGGAAAAATTTATGCAAAAAAATTAATAGCAGCAGGAAATGATGTAAAACAATATTATTTCAGTGACTTACCTCATAGTTTTTTAATTTTAGGACGGATAAGTCGTAGTGCAAGAAACGCTTGTAAAATACTCGCCGAAGATTTAGCAGACTATTTTAAATAGCTAATCTTTATTTCCACCACCAGGAATCCAATTTGTACCAGCCAATGGTACGCGCGCCATGGCTGCAGATTCTACACTTAATGCGACTAAGTCTTCAGGTTCAAGATTATGCAAATTGTTTTTGCCACATGCTCTAGCAATTGTTTGCGCCTCAAGAGTCATAACCTTTAAAAAATTTGACAACTTCTTTCCTGCTTTTACAGGATCTAATTTTTTAGTTAATTCTGGATCTTGAGTAAATATACCAGCAGGATCTCTTCCTTCGTGCCAATCATCATAAGCACCTGCCGTAGTTCCCAATTTACTATACTCTTTTTCATGTTGAGGATCATTATCACCTATTGCAATCATTGCGGCTGACCCAATAGATACAGCATCAGCTCCTAATGCAAGAGCCTTAGCGACATCTGCTCCATTTCTAATGCCACCTGATATTATTAATTGAACTTGTCTATGCATATTAAGATCTTGTAATGCATCAACTGCTGGTCTGATACATGCTAGTGTGGGCTGGCCAACATTTTCAATGAATACTTCTTGAGTTGCAGCTGTACCTCCTTGCATCCCATCGATAACAACAACGTCCGCTCCTGATTTAACAGCCAGAGCAGTATCGTAATAAGGTCTTGAGCCTGCAATTTTTATAAATATAGGAACCTTCCAACCGGTAATCTCTCGTAATTCCAAAATTTTTATCTTTAAATCATCAGGGCCTGTCCAGTCTGGATGTCGTGACGCAGATCTTTGATCTACACCTTTAGGAAGTGTTCTCATTTCAGCAACTCGATCATCAATCTTCTGTCCTAAGAGCATGCCACCTCCACCGGGCTTAGCACCTTGTCCGACAACAACCTCAATTGCATCAGCTTTTCTTAGATCGTCTGGGTTCATTCCATATCTTGATGGCAATAATTGATATATTAATTTTTTAGACTGATTTCTCTCTTCAGGAGTCATGCCTCCATCTCCTGTAGTTGTTGATGTTCCACTTATACTAGCACCTCGACCTAAAGCTTCTTTTGCTGGGCCAGATAGTGCACCGAAACTCATACCAGCAATTGTAATTGGTATATCAAGCTCTAAAGGATTTTTTGCATGCCGTGTTCCCAATATAACTTTTGTATCACAAGACTCCCTATAACCTTCTAGGGGATATCTAGAAATGGAAGCGCCTAGAAAAAGCAGATCATCAAAATGAGGGAGTTTTCTTTTTGATCCACCACCTCTAATATCATAAATTCCAGTTTCTGCAGCTCGTCTAATTTCTGAATTAGTATATTCATCAAAGAGATGTGGTATTCTTGGATATGTTTTAGTCTTATCTGTCATGTTTAGTAATTTGATATATTATCTATGTCAAAATTATACAATTTTCTCTCAGAACCAAACCTTTTAAACTCATCTGGATTGATATCCTCTATCTTACATTTAGATAATAAGTCCATAATTTTATCAGTATCCTTCTTTCGTATCTCTTTCTCTATACAATCGACCCCTAATGATTTCACTTTACCCCTAACGTAAATATCTGCTTCATATAAACTATCTCCTAATGCATCGCCGGCATCACCACATACTAATAATGAACCTGATTGTGCCATGAAAGCAGACATATGACCTACTGAACCACCTACGACAATATCTGCTCCCTTTAGAGAAATGCCACATCTAGAGCTAGCGTCACCATTTACATATAATAAACCTCCATGAGCAGATGCACCTGCCGACTGAGAAACATTTCCAGAAATGCTTACAGTGCCTGACATCATATTCTCAGCAACACCCGTTCCTGCGCTTCCGTTTATTTTAATATTTGCTTCTTTATTCATACCAGCGCAATAATAGCCGACATGACCTTCGATATTTATATTTATCTCTTGTTTAATTCCAACACATAGTGCATGACAACCTTCTGGGTTAGTAATAGTGAAATTCTGATCTTCCTGAGATATATCCAAAGACTGCAAAGTATTATTTATTTCTCTTAAACTAATTTTTTTTAAATCTAATTCCATTAATTGCCCCATGAATAAACTATTCCTGGCTCAGGCTCAAAAATCTTAGCTTCATTTATATCCGGTAAATGAGCCATCGCTTGAAACTCTGACGCTATTGCAACATAGTCTTCATTCTCAGCAACGACAGCTGGCTTACAGGCGATCTCATCTCTCAATAGTGCTATGCCATCCTTGTTACCGGCAATGAAAGTATAAAATCCATCTAAATATTTTAGACTATCTTTAAGAGTGGTTTCTAAGTCATTTCCTTTAAAAATTTTATTAGAAATATATCCAGCTGCGACTTCAGTATCATTATCAGATTTAAATTTCCCACCCTCTTTAATTAATATTCTTCGTATATTATTATGATTTGATAAAGAGCCGTTATGAACTAAGCATTCATCTTCAGCCGTAGAATATGGGTGGGATCCTTCAGTAGTTACCAAACTCTCTGTGGCCATTCTTGTATGACCAATCCCATGAGACCCGGAGAAAGAACTTAATTGAAAATTCTTTACTACATCTTTTGGATTACCTGTTTGCTTGAATATATTGATACTTTTGCCGTAACCAACAATTGAGAATTCAGCAAAATGTTCCTCTAGAATTGTTAAAACCTTTTCTGGCTCTTCAGTTGTCTCAAGAACTACATGATCAGAATGTTTATGGATTTTATGATTATCAAAATATTTTTTTGCTCTTAATTTAAAATCATTCTCACTTAATCTATTAAGACAAATTGAATACTTATAATAATTTTTATTTTCTTTGGAGTAGATAGCAAATCCAGCACTATCAGGTCCTCGACCTTCCATGTTATTTAGCATATCAGCAAGAAACGAACCTAATGAAAGTTCATATTTACTATTTTTGAGATAAATTCCTACTATTCCACACATAAAGACATAAATTAATTTTTATAAAAAAGATACAGGCGCATAGCTTTGATCTGGGTACATAATTTCCTTAAAATTTTAGAAATTTTAAATAAAGATTTCGATCAAAATGTTATCGGAAAAGGATCGGGACGTCCAGTGCTAGAAAAACTGATCTAGGCATGAATTTATTTATTGTTTTTTCTATTATGAAGTCGCATAATAAACTCGTATTATGAATAAAAATCTATCTAAAATCGCCTCACAAAAAAAAATTAAATACTTCTTAATTAGTTTTGTAGATTTATTTGGTGTCTTAAGGGCAAAGCTTGTTCCTGCCCAGGCTATAAATGAAATGGCAAAAAATGGAGCTGGATTTGGTGGCTTTGCAACTTATCTTGACATGACTCCTGCAGATTCAGACATGTTAGCTATCCCTGATCCAGATAGCCTTATCCAACTTCCATGGAATCCTGAAGTAGCATGGCTTGCAAGTGACTTAGTCATGGATGGAAAAACAGTGGAGCAGTGCCCAAGAGTAATATTAAAAAGACAGATAGAAAAACTAGATAAACACAGCATGGTTATGCAATCTGGGGTTGAATGTGAATTTTTTCTTCTTAATGAAGACGGATCAGAAATAAGTGATAGCAGGGACTTGGCCGCAAAACCTTGCTATGACCAATCAATGCTTATGAGAAGATATGATGTAATCAAAGAAATATGTGATTGCATGCTTAAGCTGGGCTGGAAACCATATCAAAATGATCATGAAGATGCTAATGGTCAATTTGAAATGAATTGGCATTACTCTGACTGTCTGACAACTGCTGACAGGCATGTATTTTTTAAATTTATGGTAAAGTCTATAGCTGAGAAACATGGTTTTAGAGCTACATTTATGGCCAAACCATTTCCTGAGCTTACTGGAAACGGCTGTCATGCCCATGTATCAGTTTGGGATAAAAAACAAAAAAAGAATCTATTCATAGATAATCAAGATGAAATGGGATTGTCCAAATTAGGATATTCGTTTATCGGTGGCTTAATGAAGTCTGCAGATAGTTTTTCTGCGATATTTAATCCATCAATAAATAGCTATAGTCGAATTGGTGCTTCTAATACATTGTCAGGAGCAACATGGTCCCCAAGTACAGTAACTTATACAGGAAATAATCGTACTCATATGATTAGAATTCCTGATGTAGGAAGATTTGAAGTTAGACACGCAGATGGGTCAGTCAACCCTTACTTATTACAAGCTGGATTGTTAGCCTTGGGACTAGATGGAATAAATAACAAAAGAAAGCCAGGCAAAAGATTAGACATCAATATGTATACTGAAGGCCATAAGTTAAAAAGAGTAAAGAAATTACCTACTAATTTAAATTCAGCTATCAAACTTTTTCAAAATAATGACATCGCTAAAAAAGCCTTTACAGCTAAAGTTGTCTCAAATTTTGTTAAACTTAAAAAAAGAGAACTCAATACTTATTCTAAGCAAACTGAGGCTCATTCATATGATTGGCAAAGAAATAATTCTATTGATTGCTAACAATTATGCTCCTTCTAAATAAGAAGATCATTATTTCTGCTGGTGCTAGTGGTATTGGTTGGGCAACTGCGAAAGTACTTGATCAGAGAGGCGCTCAAGTCTTTTTGTGTGATATTAATGAGAAACGAATTCAAAAAATTAATAAGAATAAAAAAAATAAGATTAGAGCTTTCTTGTGCAATGCTGATAATGAAAAAGACGTTGATAATCTTTTTAAACAGATAAAAAAAATAACAAAGACAATAGACTGTCTCATCAATAATGTGGGTATTGCTGGTCCTACAGGAGCAATTGAAAAATTAAATATAGAAGATTGGAATCAAACTCTTAAAACTAATGTGGTTAGTCATTTCTTATTTACTAAAAATGCAATACCTATGCTTAAAAAAAATAAAGGTGGTTCAATCATTAATATTTCTTCAACAGCTGGTGTTTTTGGTTTTCCTTGGCGATCTCCATACGCAGTAAGTAAAGCCGCTACCATGAGTTTTACAAAAACTGCAGCAATGGAGCTTGGCAAATATAAGATAAGAGTGAATGCTATTCTTCCTGGCGTTACCAAAGGATCAAGAATGAATAGGGTTATTGATGCAAAAGCAAAATATCTAAAAGTATCTAAAAAAAGTATTGAGAAAGATTTTGTATCTATGGCATCAATGAATAGCTGGATTGAAGAAGAAGATATTGGAAAATTATGCTCATTTCTTGCTTCAGATGATAGCCATAAAATCTCTGGACAATCAATTGCTGTAGATGGAAATACTCTAAGAGCAGACTAACTTCAAATCTCTAAGTTATAAATTTCCCTCGTAAGAGCTAATGTATAAAGCTTTCATGTCATCTTCATTTAAATCTAGAGGATTTGTTGAAGTTGAGGGATCAACTAATGCCATCTTAGATAACTTATCAAAATCAAAATTGATATTAAGGTCTTTAAGAGTATGTGGAATAGCAAGTTGCTTTCTTAAGTCTAAAATCCACTGTAAAAATCCATCAAATGACTGATTTTCTAGATCTATATATTTAGAGAGAAAAAAAATTCTTTCTTCTATTTGAGATTGATTAAACTTTACTACATATGGCATAAAAATAGCATTTGATAATCCATGGTGAACATCATTTACTGCATTAATGGGATGACTTAAAGAATGTATTGCTCCCAAACCCTTCTGAAATGCGGTCGAACCCATCATCGAACTAACCAGCATCTTTGCTCTAGCTTCAATATTTCCTGGATCATTATAAGCAGTTACTAAATTTTCTTTAATAATTTTGATTCCTTCTAATGCAATACCATGGGCCATTGGATGAAAATTATTTGAGCAATATGCCTCTAAACAGTGAGCTAACGCGTCCATGCCTGTGGCAGCTGTAAGATGTTTTGGTAGGGAGATTGTTAAAGATGGATCTAAAACCACTAGATCAGGAAGCATGGTTGGATGAAAAATAATTTTTTTGGTGTAGGTTTCTTCATCAACGATAAGTGAAGCTCTTCCTGTTTCTGAGCCAGTTCCCGCAGTTGTTGGTATAGCAATAACTTTTGGTAAATTATCAATAATAGCTTTAGTCCAGTTATCTCCAATATCTTCAAAATACCAAATGTTCTCTTTTTGCTTAGACATGAAGGCAACAGCCTTTCCCGCATCAAGAGAACTTCCACCACCGATGGCTATTACTCCATCATTTTTATTCTTTAAAAAAACATTTACACCATCTCTAATATTTGTTCCTGTTGGATTACCTTTGATTTCAGAAAAAATACTATAATTCTTATTAGAATTATTAAGGCTATCAATAATTCCTTTAAATTGAGCAACTTCTCTAAATTGTGGATCAGTTACAATTAGAGGATTACTAATTTTTAATTCATCGATAAATAATGAAAGCTCTTTAACTCTATCAATCCCAAACCTGATTGGCGTTGGATAATTCCAATTCGTATTTTCAAGATTAATTTTCAATTGTTACCTCATAGCCCTCTCTTCTAGGCGTATCATCTACTAATTCTTCAGGAAAACCATCGGCACGTAAATCTGTTTCACAAGCATCTTCTAATCTTTTTACAATCATTGATGACCAAGCTCTGTCTCCATATTTATCACGACCTTTTTGGAAGATTTCCGTAATTAAAGGTGAAATCTCAGTTGGAATATTCATTGACGATGCCAACTGATCAAATAAACCAACATCTTTACAAACTAAATCCATAGTAAAATTAATATTATAACTCCCATTCATAATAACCTGACTTTCAGTTTCATGGACGAATGAATTTCCAGAACTTACTTTAATTCCTTCATAAGCTTTTTGTAAATCAATGCCTGCCTTTTTACAAACCATCAGGCCTTCTCCTAACGCAGCGAGGTGTGTTGACGCTAAATAATTTGTAACAACTTTTAAAACTGAAGCTTTTCCTAATTCTCCAACATGTAAAATTTGATATCCCATTGCTTTCAAAGCTGGAAATGCTAGATCAAAAGCGGTTCTTGATCCCCCAACTAATATTGCAATATTTCCTGTAGCAGCTCTATGGCACCCACCTGAAACAGGTGCTTCACAGCAATGAACACCAATTTTTTCCATTATCGTTCCAAGACGCAGCATCTCTTTACTATCAGTGGTACTCATCTCAATCCAAACTTTTCCCTCTGACATTCCATGAACTAAGCCATTAGGTCCTTCAACCACATCTGCAACAGCTGTTGGACTTGGTAAACAAGTAATTGCAATATCAGATGCAGCAGCAAGCTCTTTTGGGGTTTCAACCCAATCTGCACCAGACTTTATTAAATCGTTAGCGTTATTTTTTTCAAGATCATGGACATAGATATTATGTCCAGCTGATATAAGACTATTAGCTAATTTATAGCCAACATTTCCTAATCCTATGAAGCCTATTCTCATAAACGTCTTTCCTTTCAATACTTATAAAGTGGGTGGAACTGGTTTTTGCCTTGTTCCAATTGCATGAAAAGCAATGGAAAAAATAATCACTAAACCTCCAAACATTGTGTAGATTGCTGGTACTTCATTAACACCAAAAAGTGGGATCCAGCACCATATCACTCCTCCTACAACTTCAGTTAATGAGAGTAACATAAACTCTGCAGCAGGTAAGTACTTTGAACCAATACTTAAAAGAATTAATCCCGATGCTACAAAAGAACCATGTAAAATACTTAAAAGAATATTTCTAACTGGCATAGAAAATTCACCTACAAAAAAATAAATCATTAATACCGAAAATAATGCACAAGCAACTCCTGAAATCATAATTGTTGTAAATTTTGGAGTATCAGGTTGCCATCTAAGTGTCACAGCAAAAGTTGCAAATGAAATTGAACATAATAATCCAAAAGTCCAACCTAGTAGTGTTCCTGATTGCCAATCGTTGTAAGCCATTATGAACATACCACCTAAAGAAATTAAGCAGGCTATCAAAGTTGCTGCACGTATATACTCTCTTAGAAAAACATATGCAAAAAGTCCTGCAAATAATGGCTGAGTACCAATCATAAATAATGTTGTAGCTGCAGAGGTATAAGTCATCCCAAAAATGAAAAAGATAAAGGCAAAAGCCAAGGCTACTCCACCAAAAAGACCTGAGATCCCTACTCTTTTAAAATTATGTCGAAACGCTAAGCCTTCTTTATATAATAAAAAAATTAATAAAATTGTTGCTACAGTTAATCCTCTACAAAATAAATAGTGCCATTGATAGATTTGCGCATCCACCATGTATCTTACTGTTGGAGCGCCAAAGCTCCAAATTAATCCAGCTGAGAGGGCGAGAATAAACCCTAAAAAATATTTCTTGTTATAATCTGAACTCATTTGATAAGAAAAAGAATATATAAAAAAGCAACTTATTACACTATAAATGATGGTGATGATTAAAGGAGAAATCAAAGGTTTTTGCCCCAGTAACTATCAAGAAGTTGCTGATAAATTTTTAGAAAACTTAAATAGTGAAGAAGAAATAGGTGCTTCATTTACAGTCATTCAAAATGGAAAGTTAATCATTGATATTCATGGTGGGTTTAAAGATAAAGAGCAAACTGACTTATGGAATGCTGACACCTTAGTAGGTGTTCACTCTACTGGTAAAGGCATTATATCAATGTTAATTGCTCTTCTTATTGATCAAAAAAAATTAGATCTTGACGAATTTGTATCGTCTTATTGGCCTGAATTTAAAGGAGATGGTAAAGAGGAAATAAAAGTTAGAACATTATTATCTCATCAAGGTGGAATGTATGCATGGAGAGAAAAAGTTCATGAAGATGATTTTCACAATTGGGCATATGTTGTTGAACTTCTTGAAAAACAAAGTCCACTTCATAAACCTAATGAACTTATTTGCTATCATCCAAAAACAATTGGATTTCTTGTTGGTGAGCTTATTAGAAGAATTACTAAAAAAACGATAGGAGAATTCCTAAAAGAACAAATTTCTATCCCGTTAAATGTTGAATGCTTTATTGGAACTCCAGAAGTTTACCATGACAATATAGCTACATTGATTAGCGCTCCAAGTTTAAGAAAAGCTTTCAGTGATCCTAAGAATATTGATGAGTATACTTTGGTTTCATTCCTTAACCCTGGAAATAGAACAAAGACTGCGAACACAAAAGAATATCGTCTCGCAGAGATTCCTGCGCTTAATTGTCATAGTAACTCAAAATCTTTAGCTCAAATTTATGATTATTTCCTTAATAGTGACTTTATTAGCAGGGAGACGTTTGACCAGGTTACCTCAATCGAAGTCAAAGGAGAAGATCAGGTAATGAAACGACCTATGCAATGGAGTCCCATTGGTTTTAGTATTGGAGGGGGCAAATTATTTGGCAAAAGTAATCTTTCATTTGGACATACTGGATGGGGAGGTTCAATGGCATTTGCTGATCCTGAAAATAATCTAAGTATATCTTACACAATGAATATGCTTACAGGATCTATGCTTGGCGATCAAAGAGCATTGAGTTTGGTTGAAACAACTTATAAGAATTTATGAAACTTAGTTTTAAATCTAAATTTTTTTATGGTGGCGGTGATTTTGCTATCAATATCATGTGGCAATTGACAGTTTTTTATTTGCTATTTTTCTATACAGATATTTTTGGACTATCTCCATCAAGTGCTGGCTTAGTGTTTTTTATTGCAAAAATTTGGGATGCAATAACTGATCCAATCATGGGCTATATTGCTGATAATACTTCTACAAAGTGGGGTAAGTTTCGGCCATATATTTTATTTGGATCAGTGCCTGCTCTAATTATGATTATCTTATGTTTTACATCACCTGACTTATCTCAATCAGGAAAATTTTACTGGGCTCTGTTCACATATATTACATTTACAACCTTATATACAGTAATTGCAATTCCAGTTGGTTCTTTAATTCCTGCGATGACCCAAGATCGAGATGAAAGGACTTCACTGGCCTCTTTTCGATTCTTAGGTGCAAGTTCGGGGTCTATTGCTGTAGCTGTTTTAACATTACCACTTGTAGGATTATTTAGCAGCCCACAATTTGGGTTTCCAATTGTTGTTGCTATTCTTGCTTTTTTTGGGGCAATTTTCGCATTCCTTTGTTTTTATAATACAAGAGAGATTTACTCTAAGCCTTACGAAAAAAGAATTGGTTTACATCAGATCATTAGAATGATTTTTACAAACTTTCCATTACATTTTGTCATATTGGCTCTTCTAACGACTTGGGTAGCAAATAATACTAAACAGCTAACAACTATTTACTTTGTAAAATATAATTTAAATCTAGAAGCATATTTTAGTCCAATTTTACTTGGAGTAATTCTTCAGATTATGTTTGGAGCATATTTAGTTAATTTAATAAAACATCGATTTGAAAAGAAAACATTATTTATGATAGGAACTTTTCTTTATGTATCTACAGATTTGATCATTTATTTTATAACTGGTTATGAAAATTTTTGGCTATTCGCATTTATAGCGAGTTTTGGTTTTATTGGATTTGGAATGGCAGGAGTAATGGCCTGGTCAATGATTGCTGATACAATTGAATATGGAGAGTGGAAATCAGGATTTCGGGCAGAGGGATTACTTAATGCAGCACATGTATTTGTATTTAAATTAAGCGTAGGTGTTAGCGCTTGGCTTGCAGGTTTTATATTAGAAACTACAAATTATGTTGCAAATGCCCCATCACAAAGTCAAGAAACTCTTGAAGGACTTACTATAATGGGTTTTATTTTCCCTGCTATAGCAGGAACAATAGCTATAACCATCACTTACTTTAATAAGTATGATAGCAATTTCTATGAAAAAATATTTACAGAACTCAAGCAAAGATAATCTTTTTATATGAATAACTATTCTGATGGTGAAGCATTTGGTAGAGTAAATCTTATGGGTGAGCACCTTGATTATAATCAGGGATGCGTAATTCCTCTTCAGATCAATAAATCAGTAAATGTGTACTTAAAAAAAGATACTACAATTGAAGGTATTAAAATTAAATCTGAAAACTTTGATCAAGAAATTTTTACATCTGTATCAAACAAAAAAATGAATGATTGGACAGATTTTATAAAAGGTTCATTATATTTATTTGGTAAAAAATATAACTTAAACATTAAACAGCTTTGTATCGAAGTCAAAAGTAATCTTCCAATTGGTATGGGTGTCTCTTCGTCGGCAGCTGTAACTGTGTCTACGTTAAAAGCTTTATGCAGTCTTTATAATAAAGAAATAAAAAATAGTGAATTAGTTGAGCTAGCTCATTCAGTCGAACAAGATTTCGTTGGAGTTGCTGGAGGAGTCATGGACCAATTTGCCTCAATATATGGTTCACAAAATCAAGCTCTATTTCTTGATACAAAGTCCAACAATTATGATCTTATTAAGCTATCTGGAGATTATATATTTTTCATAATTGACAGTGGAAAACAAAGGATACTTACTGATGGTAGCTTAAATCAAAAGAGAGAATACTGTAAAAAAATTTCTAGCAAATTAAATATTGAGAACCTCTGTATATTAGATGAATTAGATGATCATCATAAAAAAATATTAACTAATGAAGAGCTTGATATAGCAAAACATGTTGTTTATGAAAATCAAAGATCTAAATTGGGTAAGATAGCACTTGTAGAAAATGATTTAAAAAAATTTGGTAGTCTGATGACACAAAGTCATAATTCTCTGAGAGATTTATATAAAGTTTCAACTAGTGAATTAGATTTATTAGTTGAACTTTGTAATACATTTGGCTCTCTAGGATCAAAGTTAACTGGGGCTGGATTCGGTGGTGCTATAGTAACCTTAATCAAAAAAGAATTGGTAGAAGATTTAAAAATGTTTATTATAGAAAATTATCCAAATGCTAAATTCTTATAAATGAAATTAAATTTACCAAATAATTTTATATGGGGCACTGCTACTGCGGCTCACCAAGTTGAAGGGGATAATAAAAACTCAGATTTTTGGTTTTTAGAAAACTTTAAAAATACTACCTTTGCTGAGCCCTCAGGGATAGCATGTGATCAATGGAATCGCTATGAAGAAGACATAAAGATGATGGCGGACCACTCGATTCAATCATATCGAATGTCATTAGAGTGGGCAAAAATAGAACCTGAAGAGGGAATTTACTCAAATGAAGCAATTGATCATTATCGAAAAGTTCTTGAGTGTTGTAGAAAAAATAATTTAAAAACTTGTGTTACTTATCAGCACTTTACTTCACCACTTTGGTTTACTGCTAAAGGTGGATGGGAAAAAAATGAAAATGTAAAACATTTTTTAAGTTATGCAGAAAAAGTTACAAATGAACTTGGTGATCTAATTGATATTGTGTGCACAATAAATGAGGCAAACCTTACTGCTTGCTTTGCTCATAGTTTTCAAAGTTATCCTGAACATGGAATGAAAGCTATTATGCCATTTATTAAAGAAGCTGCTGAAGAATGTGGATCAACGCTTGAAAACTTTGGACCCTTTCTATTTGGTCATCCATTTAAAATTCGTGACTGCATGATGGAAGCTCATGTAAAATCTGTACCTATTATAAAAAGTATTTTGAAAAATAATCAACCGGTAGGTGTTACTTTATCTATCATGGATTATCAAGCAGCTGAAGATGGAGAAGAAATGCGAGACAAAGCATACGCTGAATCAGTTGATTGTTGTCTTGATCAAATTGTTAATGATGATTTTGTAGGAGTTCAAATGTACACGCGGCATACATATGGACCTGATGGCATTATTAAGCCAAAGGCAGATGATCCAAATATGCTTGTCATGGGATATGAATATTATCCAGAGTCCTTAGAAAACGTAGTTCGATATGTTTCATCAAAAATTAAGACACCAATTATGATTACTGAAAATGGTATTGGAACTGATGATGATAATCAGAGAATAGAGTATCTCACTACCGCTTTACAAGGACTGCAAAATTGTCTTGATGACGGTATAGATGTTAGAGGATATTTTTGCTGGTCATTACTAGATAACTTTGAATGGCTTTTTGGCTATAAACCAAGATTTGGATTGGTAGAAGTCAATAGAGAAACATTAGACAGAACAGCTAAAGAAAGTTTTAAATTTTTTAAAGATGTAATTGATCAGTCTACTTAATTAAATTTGCTCATAGGCTGACATTGATAAAATACATCCTGCGATTAACCAATCATTATTATCTTGTTTTTCCATCATATATGTTGCTGTTACAAAATTGCCATCTGGGTCTACGAGAAATACATTGAGCGCAGGGCCATTCCGATAAGTTATGATATCGCCAAAAGTTGTTTTTTTTGGCCTATAAACAGCAGGATACTGATTAATTACCATTGTTCTAAAATTCTCAGATGAGGAAAAAATCTTCTTTATTGAGGGGGCTGCATATTTAAATGCTTCATCAAAATCGTCTTCTGCAAACGCCTGAAGTTGACTTTTAACAGTGGCTTTAATTGCTTCAACATCGAAGTCAGACAAATCAGCTGATGAAGCCTGACTTTGGAATATTGTAAATATTAAGAATAGTACAGCAGAGTATATTCTTAATGAGCTCATTTATAGAATTTCAAATAAACCAGCAGCTCCCATACCGCCGCCAACACACATCGTAACAACTCCATATTTTGCCTTACGTCTTTTACCTTCAATTAAAAGGTGTCCTGTCATTCTAGAGCCTGTCATTCCATATGGATGTCCAATTGAAATTGAACCACCATTAACATTTAGCTTTTCATTATCAATTCCTAACTTGTCACGACAGTAAAGAACTTGAACAGCAAAAGCTTCATTAAGTTCCCATAAATCAATATCATCAACTGTTAGATTGTGTTGCTCCAAAAGTTTTGGCACAGCAAATACAGGTCCTATTCCCATTTCATCAGGTTCACAAGCGGCAACTGATAAGCCTCTAAAGATCCCCATTGGCTCAATGTTTCTTTTTTCTGCCTCTTTTAAATCCATAAGTAAACAAGAAGATGCACCATCAGAAAGTTGACTCGCATTTCCAGCAGTAACATATTTGTCAGGTCCCATCACTGGATTTAGTCCAGCTAAACTTTCCATTGTAGTTTGAGGTCTATTGCATTCATCCTTATCAACTGTAACCTCTTGCTCTGATACTTCTTTAGTTTCTTTATTCATTACATCCATCATTGTTTTTAATGGAACAATTTCATCACTAAACTTTCCTTCAGTTTGAGCTGCTGCAGTTCTTTGCTGACTTTGTAATGAATATTCATCTTGATATTCTCTGCTTACTTTATAACGATCAGCAACAACATCTGCTGTATTGATCATGGGCATCCATAATGCAGGACATACTTTTTGAAGCTCTGGTTCGATTAGATGTTTCATATTCATATTTTGTTGTGTCATCGATATTGACTCTACGCCACCACCAATTGCAACTTTAATTCCATCAACGATAATTCTTTGAGCAGCAACAGCAATTGATTGTAATCCAGAAGAACAAAATCTATTAATAGTTGTACCTGGAACTGTTACTGGACATCCACCTGCAATAGCAACATTTCTACCAATGTTATGGCCTGTCGCTCCCTCAGGTTGACCACAGCCAAATATTACATCTTCTACTTCACCTGCATCTACTCCAGATCTTTCAATAGCATGTTTAACAGTATGACCACCCATAGTAATACCGTGAGTCTTGTTGAAACCACCTCTCATTGCTTTTGCAAGGCCCGTTCTAGCAGTCGATATTATTGCAGCTTCTCTCATATGAAATCCTTTTAATTTTTAAATGTTATGTCAGTAACATAGCTATTTTAAAACAAAAAAAAAGTCAAAATATCAATGAATAATTAGATTTTTATTTGAAAAAATATCACAAAAATTGGCAGTAATTTAATTTATTTATTCTTGACCGTATATCTTTAGAAGGGTAGAAAATGGCGATTAAAACTTAAGAGAATTGCTATGGTAATGCTTAAAACAGAATCTTCTACTCCTGATTGGGTTCCAGAAGGCTACCGCAAGCTAGGTTGGCATGCTGGGTTCGATGTTCTTATTGGTCCTATGTATTTCTCAAGAGATGATGAAGGTAATTTTAAATTCATTACTAAAATCCTAGATAAACATTTAAATGCGAATGGTGTCGCACATGGCGGTTTTTCAATGACATTAACTGATATTTTTTTTGGCACATTGGCTTTTGTAGCAAGTGGTAAAAAACTTACTAGTACCGTATCGTTGAATTGCAATTTTGTAAGTCCTGGGCTTGAAGGTGAGATAGTAGAGTGTGAAGCAAAGGTCACTCGAACTACTAGATCAATGGTATTTATTGATGGAAACCTAATGAGTAATGATAAAGTTATAGTTTCAGCTTCTGGTATTTGGAAAATTTTAAATCAGTAGTTTTTAAAAAATTCATTTAAAGATATATATGTTTTCATATCTTTAAAAAAATTCTTGTCCAACATCTTTTTAACTTCATTAAAAGATTTAATTTTTACCTCCAATACTTCATCTTCATCTAAGTTTTGCTCACTAAACTCTATACATTCAGCCTGATAACAAAATATTTGGCACGAATTATATGCTGGTGATGGATAATAACTTCCAAGTGATTTCCAATTTTTACCTGTATATCCAGTCTCTTCTCTAAGTTCTCTTTTAGCACAACTTAGAGGCTTTTCTCCTGTATCTATTGTTCCAGCAGGAACTTCATACATAATTTCATCAGAGCCATATCTATATTGTCTCAATAAAATTATATTTTTCTTTTCAAAAATGGGGACAATTGATGTAACGCCATTATGTTTGATATAATCTCTTATAAGCTTCTTATTATTTACCCAAACAACTTCATCTTTTCTAAAATCAAAAACATTCGCTTTAATACTTTTTTTCGTTTTAATAAATTTTGCTTTTTTTAACTTCATCTTTTTAGGTTTTCTAAATCTATATAATTCACTGGATTATGATATTTCTCAATCAATTCAATTAAATTTTGAGGAGAAATATTTACAGTTGCTGTATTAATTAATGGATGAAAATTAACTGTTTCAGAGTCTAAGAAAGATCGATCTAAATAAAATTTAACTTGTTTTTTAGTATCATTTAAAAGGGCAAAAGGGCTAACAGATCCTGGCTCAATACCCAATATGTCTTGAAGATATTCTGGCTTAGCAAAAGATAGTTTCTTTGACTGTATTTGTTGCATTGTTTTTTTTAAATCTATAGATGCACTTTCTTCAATACTTATTAAAAAAAAATTGGCCTTTGCGTCTTTTAGAAAAAGATTTTTTGAATGAGCTCCCTCAATTTGTCCACGAAGTGACTTAGAATCTTCAACAGTAAACAAAGGCGCGTGTTCTTCTACAAAATACTCAAAACCATTATCATTGAGTATTCTGATTAAATCATCTTTGAAGATCATTTATATATATCGTTTTAGGCTTAATTTATAATTAGAATTTGGAAGTTGATTGATAAGTAATTTAAACTGCTTTTTCGATATCAAACCATTTATGTAAGCGTCTAACTCAATTGAGCCAACTAATGTTTTTTCTTTTTTTTGGTATTTATGTACATAATTAGAGGCTTCTAGCATCTCAACCGCATCTCCAGTATCAAACCATTTAATATTATTTTTAATTGGAAATACGCTTAGATTTTCTTCAAGCAAATAAGATAAGTGAACATCTACTATTTCTAGTTCACCTCGTTTTGATGGATTTAGCTTTTTAACAACAGAAATTGATTTTTGATCATAAAAATAAAGTCCAGGAATTGTTAAATTACTTTTTGGTTTCTTAGGTTTCTCGATTATTGACTTTATCTTATTTCTTTTATCAAACTCTATTACAGCTGACTTTGAAGGATATTTTGTTTTTACAGCAAGTATAGCTGCCCCTGACCTAACAGACTGAACTTGGTTAAGAATTGATTTAAAACTTTTACCAATAAATAAATTGTCAGCGAGCGCAAGAATGAATGGCTTATTAGCGATAAATTTTTTACCCACATTAATTGCATCAGGAATTCCTATTTGTTTCTTTTGAAATGAATAGCTAAATTTCATTCCTAGTTGTTTGCCAGTGCCAAATAGTTTTTTAAATTGTGGCATATCCTGTTTTTGTGAGATGAATAACACTTCACGTACACCAGCATTTATTAAATTTGATAAAGCATAATAAAGAAGTGGCTTATCATAAAGTGGCAATAAAGGCTTTACAGTAATTTTTGTTGCTGGAGATAGACGCGTTCCTTTGCCGGCAGCAAGAATGATTCCTTTTTTAAATCTCATCTAAATTGGATATTTAAATTAGTTTTTATTAGCTTTATGTTTCAAAAAATTTTTGTCTCTTAAATTTCTATACTCTGGTTTTTTCTTTTGCATTTTAGAGATCATTGTCGACATGACATCCTCTTTATGAAGTGTAGCAGCATTCCACAACGCTACATTTTCAAGGCTCTCTTTAACAGTATGATCTCGAGAATAGTTTAAGGTTTCTTTTGTTACCCACATGGCTAAAGGTGTCTTCGATGCAAGTTTTTCAGCAATTTCAAAAGCATTTTTCATCATTTCTTCATGATTATCATGAAGAGAACTTACAAGACCAACTTCTTTTGCTCTATCAGCTGAAACTTTTTCTCCAAGCATTGTCCATTCTCTTGCAATCCCAGCTGGGATTATTTTTGGCAATCTTTGTATTGTTCCAATGTCCGCAGCAAGTCCAACATTAATTTCCTCAATCAAAAAGAAGGCATCTTTAGTACAAATTCGAATATCAGCAGCAGTAATAAGATCTATGCCTCCCCCAATGCAACCTCCTTGCACAGCAGTAACAACAGGGAAACGTGCTGCTTCTAGACAAGAAACAGCATTTTGAAGAAATCTCAGCTGTTGTAAGAAGTAGCCACGGCTTCTTCCCATCTCATTATCAGTTTCATTTTCAACAATATCATCCTTAAACATACTTAGATCTATGCCAGCAGAAAAATGTGGGCCTGTTGAAGAAACAATTAAGGCCCTTATTTCACCACTGTCATCCAGCTCTTCAACTTCCTTTGGAAACATTGTCCAGAAATCTTCATTCATTGAATTTCTTTTTTCAGGTCTATTGAATCTGATGTGTGCTATTGAATTATTTATTTCAACATCAAATGGTTTTGACATATTTTTTCCTCGCTTTGGATAAGTGATCTATATAAACTATATATATATTTTAAACTTTGAGAAATACATAAAAAATGGCCATTAATTATGATGAAATAATGTCAATGACTTCAGAAAACGTGGAGATCTCCTACACTGATAAGGACTCAATTCTCTATAGTCTTGGAGTGGGTTTTGGAAATGATCCCATGAATACTGATGAATTAAAATATGTTTATGAAAATTCTCAAATTGCTTTGCCTTCAATGGCAACGAACTTTCAGTATCACTCACCGTTACTCTTAAAAGCTAACATTAATTTCATAATGGTTGTTCATGGTGAGCAAAAACTCTCAATCACTAATCCTTTGCCAGTGTCAGGAGAATTTATATCAAATGCAAAAGTCATTGGCTGTTATGATAAAGGGCCTGGAAAAGGAGCGATTATTGACGTTGAAACAACAATCAATTTAAAAAAAGATAATACTGAAATCTGTAAACTAGTCAGCACTACATTTGCAAGAGGAGATGGTGGTTTTGGTGGTCCAGAGTCTCCTAAAAAAGAATTAGTTAAAACAGAGGGAAGTCCAGATTTTGTTCATGAAATTAAAACAAAACCTGATCAAGCATTAATATTTAGATTATCTGGTGACTACAATCCATTACACTCTGATCCAAGTTTTGCAAAAGCCGCAGGATTTGAAAAACCAATCTTACACGGAATGTGTACATACGGTATTGCATGTCGCTCAATAATTGAAAGTATATGTGAGAAAGATGTGAAACGACTAAAAAGATTTGATTGTCGATTTTCTTCTCCCGTGTATCCTGGAGAAACTATAATTACTGAAATGTGGAAAAATGAAAATGTTATTCATTTCCAATCAAAAGTTAAAGAAAGAGATAAGATAGTTATTAAAAATGGAGAAAGTGAAGTTATATGATACCGCCTGCTGGAATTGAACCTGGAAAAAATGATTTATTTTATAATGAGTCTCATGATGCTTGGAGACAAGAGTTAAGAAAATTCGTTTCTAAAGAAATTGTTCCTTTTGTCGAAGAGTGGGAAGAGGCTGGAGAGTTTTCAAGAGAACTTTATAAAAAAGCTGGTGAATTTGGCTTACTTGGTATGGGGTATCCTGAAAAATATGGTGGAACGAGCGAGGGAATTGATATCTTTCATGGAATAGTGACTTCTGAAGAACTTGCTCAAGGCTGTGGTGGTGTTGCCGCTAGCTTATTATCTCTAAATATTTCTTTACCATTAATTATGGCACTAGGAACTGAAGAACAAAAACAAAAATATATTCCTCCCGTAATAGCTGGAGATAAGATTGCATGTTTAGGAGTAACTGAACCATCTGGAGGATCAGACGTTGCCGGAATTAAAACAAAAGCTGTGCGAGATGGCGACCACTTTGTAATTAACGGCTCAAAAA